>Ga0268266_10001578_pt1 | contig 26646 bp, 24 predicted proteins | sample KBSS13metaG_FD_190356 | JGI IMG/M metagenome (GOLD analysis project Ga0268266, IMG submission 190356) | Switchgrass rhizosphere microbial communities from Kellogg Biological Station, Michigan, USA - KBS S1-3 metaG (SPAdes) (version 2) | ecosystem: Host-associated > Plants > Roots > Rhizosphere... | reverse complement strand
GATCGCGTAGCCGGCGACCATCGCGACGATCGGCTTCGGCAGCCGCCGCATCTGGATCTGCAGGTCGGTGACGTGGAAGCGGCCGACCGAGGCGCCCTCGGCGACGTAGCCGGTGTCGCCGCGCACGGTCTGGTCGCCGCCGGAGCAGAAGGCGCGCTCACCGGCGCCGGTGAAGACGACGACGCCGACGTCGGGGTCCTCGCGCGCCAGCTCCATCGCCGCGGAGACCTCGATCAGCGTCTGCGGCCGGAAGGCGTTGAGCACGTCGGGGCGGTCGATCGTCACCTTGGCGATCCCGTCGCCGGTCTCGTAGCGGATGTCTTCGTAGCTGCCGGGACCCGCCTGCCACTCGATCGGCGCGTAAAGCTGGTCCTCGGGCGGGGCTCCTTTGTGGCGTTTGGGCATGATGGGGACGATATCCCGATGAAGCTCGACGACTGGCTCTCGCAGAGATCACAGAGCTGTCCCGACCGGACGGCGCTCCTCGCCGATGGGGCGGAGATGACCTACGCCGAGCTCGAGGCGGAGGCGACCTGGGTCGCGCGGCGACTCGCGGCCCACGGCGTGCGCCGCGGCTCGATCGCCGCGCTGACCATGCACCCGCGCCGCGAGCAGGTCGTCCTCATGCACGCGCTGATGAAGCTGGGGGCGGAGCTGCTGCCGCTCGGCCCGCGCCTGACGGCCGAGGAGCGGGCGGCGATCGTCACCGCCGAGGAGCCGATCATCGACCTCGACGACCCCGGCCAGCTGACCCAGACCGAGGCCGACATGCCGCTGCTCGGCGAGCACGACATGGACGCCGTCTGCTGCCGGGTCCTGACCAGCGGCAGCACCGGCACACCGCGCCCGATCCCGCTCAGCTACGGCAACTTCCTCTGGAACGCGGTCGGCTCGGCCTTCAACATCGGCGTCGAGCCCAGCGACCGCTGGCTCTGCTGCGTCCCGCTCAGCCACATCGCCGGGCTCGGGATCGTCATGCGCTCGGTCATCTACGGGACGACGGCGGTAGTCCACGACGGCTTCGACGTCGACCGCGTCGGCGAGAGCCTGGAGCGCGACGGGATCTCCCAGGTCTCGCTGGTGGCGACGATGCTGACCCGGCTGCTCGAGGCCGGCGTCGACCTCTCCGGCCCGCGGGCGATCCTCGTCGGCGGCGGCCCGGTCCCCGAGGAACCGCTCGAAGAGGCGATCGCCAAGGGCGCCACCGTGGTCCAGACCTACGGCCTGACCGAGACCTGCTCGCAGGTGACGACGCTCGCCCCCGCCGACGCCCAGCGCAAGCTCGGCTCCGCCGGCCGGCCACTGTTGACCACCCACCTGCGGATCCAGGACGGCGAGATCCTCGTCCAGGGCCCGACCGTCGCCCCCGGCAGCGCCGACGCCGACGGCTGGCTGCACACCGGCGACCTCGGCCACATCGACGACGACGGCTTCCTCTACGTCCGCGACCGGATCGACGACATGATCGTCAGCGGCGGCGAGAACGTGATCCCGGCCGAGGTCGAGGAGGTGCTGCTGCGCCACCCGCACGTCGCCGAGGCGGCGGTGATCGGCCGCGAGGATCCCGAGTGGCAGCAGGCGGTGACCGCGGTCGTCGTGCTCGAGAGCGACGCCGAGGTCAGCCCCGACGAGCTGCGCCGCCACTGCGCCGAATCGCTGGCCGGGTTCAAAGTCCCGAAGCGGGTCGAGCTCGCCTCGGCGCTGCCGCGAACCCCCTCGGGCAAGCTGATGCGCAGGGCGCTCCGCTGAGCCGTCACCCGAGCCCAGGCACCCGGTAGCCTGCCGCCTCATGCGAACCGACGACATCTTCTCCGACAAAGACGCTGACCTGGGCAAGCTCGACGGCAAGACCGTCGCCATCCTCGGCTACGGCTCCCAGGGTCACGCCCACGCGCTCAACCTCAAGGACTCCGGCGTCGAGGTGGTCGTCGGCCTGCGCCCCGACTCCTCCAGCCGCGCCAAGGCCGAGGCCGCCGGGCTCGAGGTGCTCGATGTCGCCGAAGCCGCCAGCCGCGGCGACCTGGTGATGATCCTGCTGCCCGACGAGAAGCAGGCCGAGGTCTGGCGCGAGGAGATCTCCGACGGGATCGCCCCCGGCAACCTGCTGCTCTTCGCCCACGGCTTCGCGATCCACTTCGGCGAGATCGAGCCTCCCCCCGGCGTCGACGTCGGCATGGTCGCGCCGAAGGGCCCGGGCCACCTGGTCCGCCGCCAGTACGAGGAAGGCAGCGGGGTGCCCTGCCTGATGGCCGTCCACCAGGACGCCTCCGGCGAAGCGCACGACCTCGTCCTCGCCTACGCCTCCGGGATCGGCGGCGGCCGCGCCGCGGTGATCGAGACGACCTTCAAAGACGAGTGCGAGACCGACCTCTTCGGCGAGCAGGCCGTCCTCTGCGGCGGCGCCTCGGAGCTGGTCCGCGCCGGTTACGAGACCCTGGTCGAGGCCGGCTACGACCCCCGCCTCGCCTACTTCGAGTGCCTGCACGAGCTGAAGCTGATCGCCGACCTGATGTACGAAAAGGGCATTCAGGGCATGCGCTACTCGATCTCCAACACCGCCGAGTACGGCGACATGACCCGCGGCAAACGGGTCATCGGCGAGGAGTCCCGGGCGGCGATGAAGGAGATCCTCTCCGAGATCCAGTCAGGCGACTTCGCCCGCGAGTTCATCGCCGAGAACCGCGCCGGCAACGAGAACTTCGACCGCATGCGCAGCGAGGCGGCCGGGCACGAAATCGAGGACATCGGCGGCGACCTCCGCGACATGATGCCCTGGATCGACCAGGGGTTTAAGGACACGAAGTAACCCAGGGGTCCTGAGACCCCTGGGGTTCAGCCTTGAATCGGCCCGCGGGGGTCCGTCTCGCCCTCGGGGAGACGTCCGTCGCGGCCGACGTAGCCGTCTTTGCCGCCGACGCAGATGTAGATCGCGTCTTCGTCCTCGCTCAGGTTCTTGAGGCTGCGGACCACCTTGGCGTCCACCCAGGCGAAGCCGCCTGGGCCCAGCTGGTGCTTGGTCCCGTCGAGGTCGATCTCCATCTGGCCCTGGTGGACGAAGTAGAGCTCCTCCTGCTCCTCGTGGTAGTGCTTGCCGGACTCGTAGTTCGGCGGCATTACGATCGCGTTGACGCCGAAGGCGGTGACTCCCAGCTCCTTGCGGACCTTGCGGAAGCCCCAGCCCTCGCCGAGGTCGTCGAGGTTGGCGACCGCGTAGCCGTCGCCCTTCTGGACCTCAGACATTGGGGCTCACCGGGGCCGGGGGAGTGGCGGTGGGCGTCCCGTTCGAGCGCTCGAGCCCGATCGGCGGGTAGTCGTCGGTCAGCAGCGCGATGTAGCCGAAGACGCGGGCGTGGAAGCTGTTGACGAAGGTCAGCATGCTGTTGATCCCCTCGGGCATGTAGCCGCGGAAGACGATCGTCACCCAGGCGACCAGCCCGGCGAGCATCTGGATGTAGGAGGTCCCGTAGGAGAGGACGAGCAGGACCGGCAGGGCGAGGATCCAGCGGAAGAACGCCTTGAGGCGGCTCTGCCGCTCTGCCGCGGGGGCGATGTTGACCCGGATCGGGTAGTTCGGGTCGTCGCTCAGTCCGAACGGCGGCCACTCGTCGGTTTGCAGGTAGATCCAGGCCGAGGTGCGTACGCCGAAGCGGACGACGCCGGAGTTGAACTCGTAGAGCCACTGCGGGTAGCGGCCGATGAAGATGATCGCGACCCAGGCGAAGAGGTGGGTGAAGACGAAGAGGATCCCCCAGAAGGTGGCGACGATGAACCACGGGATCGCCAGGATCAGCCGGAAGAACGTGGTCCAGCGGTTCGGTTCCGGGTTGAAATCGGCTTCGTACTGGACTGGATACATCGAGCTCCCCTCGTCGTGGACGGCGACTGAACCGCGCTGCCGAGCCTAACTCCGGCCCCGGCGGCAGCCGCCGGTCGCGGTCAATAACCTGTCGAGCCCGATGACGCCTGAGACGACCGTGCAGATTCCCAGCGAGATCAAGCCCGCCGACGGCCGCTTCGGCTGCGGGCCCTCGAAGGTGCGTCCCGAGGCGCTGGAGAGCCTCGCCGGGCGCTCCGACCTGATGGGGACCTCGCACCGCCAGGCGCCGGTCCGCGACCTGGTGCGCGAGGTGCGGACCGGGCTGGGGGAGCTGTTCTCGCTCCCCGACGGCTACGAGATCGCCCTCGGCAACGGTGGCACGACCGCCTTCTGGGAGGCGGCGAGCGCCTGGCTCGTGCGCGAGCGCGCCCTGCACCTCACCTACGGCGAGTTCTCCTCGAAGTTCGCCAAGTCGACCGCCGCGGCGCCGTTCCTCCAGGACCCGATCGTCGTCGAGGCCGAGCCCGGCGACGCGCCCGAGCCGGTCGCCGACGCTGACGCCGACGTCATCGCCTGGGCCCACAACGAGACCTCGACCGGGGTGATGGTCGACGTCCAGCGCCCCGAGGGCGCGGCCGAGTCCCTGGTCCTGATCGACGCCACCTCCGGCGCCGGCGGCCTGCCCCTCGATCCGATCCAGGCCGACGTCTACTACTTCGCCCCGCAGAAGGGCTTCGCCTCCGACGGCGGCCTCTGGCTCGCCGCGCTCAGTCCCGCGGCGATCGCCCGGATCGAAGAGCTCGACGGCGCGGCCGACCGCTGGCAGCCCGCCTTCCTCTCGCTGCAGACCGCGCTCGACAACTCGCGCAAGGAGCAGACCTACAACACGCCCGCCCTCGCGACCCTGCTCTTGCTGAACGACCAGGTCCGGTGGATGCTCGGGCTCGGCGGTCTCGCCGGCTGCGTCGAGCGCACCTCCGACTCCTCCGACCGCCTCTACGGCTGGGCCGAGCGCACCGACTTCGCCTCGCCCTTCGTCGCCGACCCGGCCAAGCGCTCGCTGGTCGTCGGCACGATCGACTTCGCCGAGGGAATCGACGCCGCCGCGCTCGCCGCCGCCCTGCGCGCCAACGGGATCGTCGACGTCGAGCCCTACCGCAAGCTCGGCCGCAACCAGCTGCGGATCGGGATGTTCCCGGCGATCGACCCGGCCGACGTCGAGGCGCTGACCGCCTGCATCGACTGGGTCGTCGAGAACATCGACGGGGTCGCCTCGTGAAGGTCTTGGTCAAGGAGAAGATCGCCGACACCGGCGTCGAGCTGCTGCGCTCGCAGTTCGACGTCGACCTCGGGCTCGAGATGTCCGACGAGGAGCTGCGCGAGCAGATCTCCCGGTACGACGCGATCCTGATCCGCTCGGCGACGCAGATGACGCCGGAGCTGATCGAGCTGGCGAGCAACCTGAAGGTGATCGGCCGCGCCGGCACCGGCGTCGACAACGTCGACATCCCGGCCGCGACCCGCCGCGGGATCATCGTCGCCAACGCGCCGGAATCGAACTCGGTCGCCGCCGCCGAGCACACGCTCGCCCTCGCCCTCGCGCTCTTCCGCAACGTCCCGCAGGCGCACGAATCGCTGGTCGCGGGCCGCTGGGATCGGGCCAAGTTCAAGGGCGCCGAGCTCTACGGCAAGACCCTCGGCGTGATCGGCTTCGGCCGCATCGGCCAGCTCGTCGCCAAGCGCGCCCAGAGCTTCGACATGGAGGTCGTCGCCTTCGACAAGTTCGTCTCCGCCGAGCGCTTCCGCGACCTCGGCGTCGACGGCGTCGAGAGCATCGAGGAGGTCCTCGGCCGTGCCGACCTCGTCACCCTGCACACGCCGAAGACGCCGGAGACGATCGGGATGATCAACGCCGAGACGATCGCGGCGATGAAGGACGGCGCCCGGATCGTCAACTGCGCCCGCGGCGAGCTGGTCGACCTCGACGCGCTGCTGGCCGGACTCGAGTCGGGCAAGCTCGGCGGCGCCGCGCTCGACGTCTTCCCGTCGGAGCCGTTCACCGAGCACCCGATCTTCTCCCGGCCCGACGTCGTCGTCACCCCGCACCTCGGCGCCTCGACCGCGGAGGCCCAGGATCGCGCCGGCGTCGTCACCGCCGAGCAGGTGACCGCCGCGCTGACCGGCGGCGTCGTCACCAACGCGGTCAACATCGCCGCCGTGCGCCCGGAGGCGATGGAGGCGCTGGCGCCCTTCGTCCCGCTCTGCGAAAAACTCGGCCGCCTCGCCCAGGGCCTGGGCGACGGATCGGTCGAGAAGGTGAGCGCCGAATTCCGCGGCCGGATCGCCTCCCACGACACCCGTCTGCTGGGGATCGCGGTGATGGCGGGGATCCTCTCCGGCCACACCGAGGAGCCGGTCAACCTGGTCAACGCGCCGCAGATGGCCGAGGAGCGGGGCATCGACCTCGCCGAGACCACCGATGCCAGCGCCGAGGACTTCACCGAGCTGGTCAAGGTCCGCGTCCACACCGCCGGCGGCGAGGTCGAGGTCGCCGGGACCAGCGTCGGACCGCGCAACGAGCCCTACCTCGTCTCTGCCTGGGGCGAGAGCTTCTACCTGCCGTTCGCCGAGCACATCACCGTCCTTCGCTACGCCGACCAGCCGGGGATGATCGGCCGCGTCGGCACCCTCTTCGGCGAAGAGGGGGTCAACATCGTCTCCGCCGCCGTCGGCGCCGAAAGCGGCGGCGAGCGGGCGGTGATGGCGCTGACCACCGACGCGCCGGTCCGCTCCGAGGCGATCGAGAAGATCCTCGGCCTCGAGGGCTTCTCCAACGGCCGCTCGGTCGACCTCTAGACGCGCGAGCCCGCTCCCAGCGCGGAGCGCATCGTCTGCCCGCGCGCCTTGTTCCCTTTAATGGGCTGCGGCCCGAGGCCAGGGACTTATGAAGAAGGCGATCCTCATTCTGTTGGCGATGCTCGCCGCTCTGCCGGCTGGCTTCGCCGAGGCCGAAACCGGGCCGGTCAACCTGCTGATCAGCGGCGGCAACGACAACAACGCCTTCCACATCGCGCTCAGCCCCGACGGGCGCAGCTACACGATCATCTCGACCATCGCCCTGGAAGTGGGCGGCGACATCTGCAGCCACCCGGAAGAAATTCCGAACGAACTCTCCTGCAAGGCGACGGCGATCGCCGGCTTCGAAGTCAACTCCGGCGGCGGCTCCGACTTCGTCATCTTCACCAGCGACATCCCCGTCCCGGTGACGATCCGCGGCGGGACGGGCAACGACAAGCTGACCGGAGGAGGGGCGGCCGACAAGATCGTCGGCGGCCCGGGCGACGACTCCCTGACCGGACGGCGCGGCGACGACTGGATGCTCGGCGGGCCGGGCCACGACAAGCTGCTCGGCGGACCGGGCAACGACCAGCTTCGCGGCGGTCCCGACAAGGACACGCTGGTCGGCGGTCCCGGCCAGAACGAGCTCGTCCCCTAGCGGCGCGTAAGCGCTAGGCGGACTCGGAAGCCGGTTCGCGCCGGCCGACCAGCCGGCCGCCGACGAAGGCGATCGCGACCAGCAGCCCGACCAGCGAGAGCGCCGCATCGAGCCGGAACCCGGCCTGGACGCCGTCGACGAAGGGCGGGACCGCGGCGGAGAAGACGGTGGTGGTGAGGCCGAGGCCGATCGAGCCGCCGGCGATCTGGAACATGTAGATGATCCCCCCGGCGAGGCTGGTCTGCGATTCGTCGACCGAGGTGACCCCGGCCGTGGTCGCGGTCGGGTAGAAGCTGCCGATCCCGATGCCGAGCACCACCATCCCGACGATCAGCGAGTCGTAGCCGGAGTCGACGTCGACCTGCGAGAAGAGGAACGGCGCCAGGGTGATGCAGGCGGCGCCGAAGACGACCAGCGGCTTCGCCCCGAGCCGGTTGTAGAGCGGACCGGCGACGAAGGAGACGAGCGCGAAGGTGGCGAGGAAGGGCAGCATGCCGACGCCGGCTTCGAGCGGCGAGTAGCCGAGCTGCTTCTCCATGAACTGCGGCAGGTAGAGGAGGGCGGCGAAGAACGTCGCCGACATGAAGAGGATCGCGATGCAGGAGGCGGTGAAGCTCTCGTTGCGCATCACCTCCCTGGGGACGAGCGCGTGGGTCCCGGCCCGGCGCTCGAGCGGCAGGAAGGCGACCAGCGTCGCCGCCGCCAGGACCAGGAGGCCGATCACCCGCGGGTCGCTCCAGCCCCAGTCGGCGACCTGGTCGAGGGCGATCAGCAGCGAGACGAGGCCGACCGAGACGGCGGCGATCCCGGGGTAGTCGATCCGTCGCTCTCCGGGCTCGGGCTCCTTGACGTGGACGAGGAACCAGGTTACGCCGACCGCGAAGATCGCGATCGGGACGTTGAGGAAGAAGATCCAGCGCCAGCTCAGCTCCTGGGTGAGGACGCCGCCGATGAGCGGCCCGATCGCGTTGCCGAGTCCGGCGGCGCCGATGATGATCCCGCCCGCCAGGCCGGCCTTCTCTTCCGGCAGCAGCTCGTAGGTCATGCCGAGGATCGCCGGCCACATCAGCGCCCCACCGATCCCCATCAGCACCCGCGCCGCAATTAGCCATGACTCGGTCTGCGCGGCGCCGCCGAGGGCCGACATCGAGGCGAAGATCGCGGTGCCGAGGAAGAAGGCGTTGCGGCGGCCGAACATGTCGGCGAGGCGGCCGCCGGTGACGATCAGTACCCCGAAGGTCAGCGCGTAGGCGTTGACCACCCACTGGATCGTGTTGACGTCGGTGTCGAAGTCCTGCTCCATCGTCGGCAGGGCGACGTTGATCGCCGAGAAGTCGTTGGCGATCACGACGACGGCGACGGCCATCGCGAAGAGGGCGAGCCAGGGGGTCTTCTGGGCCTGGGTGCTGGACTGCGGGCTTGCGATTCGCGGAGCCTACGCTAAGGTTCGGAGCCGAATGGCTCACCGGCTGACCAGCCCCGCGCTACTCCTTCTCCTCCCCCCTCGGGGGGAATAACGCTGGGCGGCGCGATAGCCGCGAGAGACAAAGGCCATTCGATTCAAAGAGAGAAGGAGAGGTCCGATGGGACCGCAAACTGAGGTCAACGCCGACGCCAACCGCGTCCACATCTTCGACACCACGCTGAGGGACGGCGAGCAGTCGCCCGGCATCTCGCTGAACACCGCCGAGAAGGTCGAGATCGCCCAGCAGCTCGCCCGCCTGGGGGTCGACGTGATCGAGGCCGGCTTCCCGATCACCTCGCCCGGCGACTTCGAGGCGGTCCAGGAGATATCCCGCAAGGTCGAGGGCCCGGTGATCTGCGGCCTGGCGCGCACCCACAAAGCCGACATCGACGCGGCCTGGGGGGCGATCAAGGAGGCGGCGCGCCCGCGCATCCACACCTTCATCTCCACCTCCGACATCCACATCGAGCACCAGCTGCAGACCGACCGCGAGGACGTCAAGGGCCAGGCCCGGGCGGCGGTGGCGCTGGCCAAGAGCTACTGCGAGGACGTCGAGTTCTCGCCGATGGACGCGACCCGCGCCGACGTCGAGTTCACCGCCGAAGTCTGCGCGATCGCGGTCGAGGCGGGCGCGACCGTGGTCAACATCCCCGACACCGTCGGCTACACGACGCCCGAGGAGTACGCCGCCTACCTGCGGCGTCTGTACGAGCTGGTCCCCGGCCTGAGGGACGTCGAGCTCTCGGTCCACTGCCACGACGACCTGGGGATGGCCGTCGCCAACTCCTACGCCGGGCTGCTGGCGGGCGCGCGGCAGGTCGAGTGCGCGATCAACGGGATCGGCGAGCGCGCCGGCAACTGCTCGCTGGAGGAGATCGCGATGCTGGTCTGTGTCCGCGAGGACGTACACGGGCTGACGACCGGGGTAGACACCCGCGAGATCGCCCGCACCAGCCGCATGGTCAGCCGCCTGACCGGCTACCCGGTGCAGCCGAACAAGGCGATCGTCGGCCGCAACGCCTTCGCGCACGAGTCCGGGATCCACCAGGACGGCGTGCTGAAGGAGCGCAGCACCTACGAGATCATGGACGCGACCGAAATCGGCCTGGAGTCGAACTCGATCGTGCTGGGCAAGCACTCCGGCCGCCACGCGCTGAAAGACGCGCTGGAGCAGCTGGGCTTCAAGGTCGAGGGCCAGGCGCTGAACAACGCCTTCAAGGCCTTCAAGGAGGTCGCCGACCGCAAGAAGCAGGTGACCGCGCTCGACCTGGAGGCGATCGTCTCCGACGAGATGCGCGAGCGCTCCGACGCCCACGAGCTGGCCTGGTTCGAGGTCGAGGCCGGGACCCGCAAGCCGCCGGTCGCGAAGGTGGCGGTCACCCGTCCCTCGGGCGAGGAAGCGGCTGGGGAAGCGAGCGGCGACGGCCCCGTCGACGCGATCTTCCACGCGATCCAGGGCGCGGTCGGGACCGATTGCGAGCTGGTCGAGTACAAGGTCGAGGCAGTGACCGGGGGAGAGGACGCCCTCGGCGAAGTGACCGTGCAGCTGCGCGCCGCCGGCCGCCTGGCGACCGGCCAGGGCGTGGCGACCGACATCCTCGAGGCATCCGCGCGCGCCTACGTGCGAGCGCTGTCCAACGCCCTGGAAGGAGCCGCGACGCGCGAGGCTGAGGCGGCTACGGCCGAGGCGGTCGTAGAGCGCACGCCCGGGCCGTAAGGACTCGGACCGGCCGGGACGAGGGTCACCCCTTCCCCAGAGCCCGTCGCGCAGCTGGGATGGACTTAAGGGTCCAGGCGTGACTTCTTGAGCCTCTGTGGAAGGGGTGACCCTCGTCCCTGGTGCGCCTGTAACGGCCCGAGCGCACTAAACGTTTGAGAGCTGACACGAACCGCGTCCCACACGCGAAAGGTCTCCCGCCACCCTCCAGTAGATGGCGCCCCACCACTCCGCCGAGACCGCATCAGCCCTGCTTGAAGACGGGTTGACGCGGTTTCGCGGGGATGATCGAGGGATCGCGGCTCTTGCGCGGCCGCAGCATGGGGTGGTGGCGCGGTGGCAGTTGCTCGATGGGGGTCTCAGTGAAGAAGAAGTCGATGGACGGATTCAGGCGGGACGGCTCCATCCGGTTCGTCACGGCGTCTACGCGGTTGGACACGCCCGCCTCAGTCGCGAGGGCCGCTGGCTGGCCGCCGTCCTCGCCTCGGGACCCGATGCGGTCCTCAGCCACTGGTCCGCGGCTGCCCTTTGGATGATTCGGCCCAACTCGCGCTCGGTCATCGACGTCACCGATCCCGTCAAGAGTCGGACCTGGGACGGGATCCGGCGGCACCACAAAGCGCTGCCGCCGGATGAGTTCGCAGTGCACGAGGGGATACCGGTCACCTCTGTCTCGCGGACGATCTTCGACCTCGCCGCCACCGAGCCGGTGGAGGTGGTCGGAAGCATGATCCGGGAGATGGAATTCAGGGAGCTGCGCGACCCGCTCTCGCTCTGGGACCTGGTGAGGAGATATCCCCGCCGGCGCGGGGTGGCCCGGGTGCGACTCGCGCTCGGTCGCCTGAAGGACGAGCCGGAAGGGCGCAAGAAGAGCCTGCTCGAGGAGCGCTTCGCGCCCTTCCTGCGCCGCCACGATCTCCCGATCCCGCGCTTCAACGACCCGATCCTCCTCGGCGCCAAGCGCTACGAAGTCGACTGCCACTGGCCCGGAACCGGTGAGATCGTCGAGCTCGACGGCTGGCAGGGCCACAAGAGCCGCAGCGTCTTTCGCGAGGACCGCGCCCGCGACCGTCGCCTGCGGGTTGCCGGCTACTCCGTCACCCGCCTGACCTGGAACCAGCTCGACGATGAACCCGAGCGGATCGCTGCGGACCTGCGGGCGCTGCTCGAATACAAGCGTCCGTGATAACGTACAACCAATGGCCCCCACTGTGACCAAGTCTCCGAGCGCCTCCGACTCTCCGGCCCGCGCGCCGAAAGCGCCCAAGGACGCCGCAACCTCCGTCGGTCCCCGCATCCGCGCGCTGCGCGACGCGATGGGGCTCTCGCTCCGCGACCTGGCCGAGCGCTCGGGCGTCAGCGCGCCGATGCTCTCCCAGGTCGAGCGCGGGGAGACGAGCCCCACCCTGGCCGTCGCCGGCAAGATCGCCTCCGGCCTGGAGCTGACGCTCTCGCAGCTGCTGCGGCTCGACGAGGGCCAGCACGTCGCGATCAGCCGCGCCGCCGCGCGCCGCCACTCCGAGCGGGGCGGCCACCGCTTCGAGGAGCTGACCCCGCCGCTGCCCGGCCAGCGCGCCGACGTCTCCCTGCACGTCCTGGAGCCCGGCGCCAGCACCGGCGGCCGCGCCGACCCGCCGATGCACGAGCCGGGCAGCCGCGAGACCGCGGTCGTCCTCGCCGGGACCCTGGCGCTGGTCGTCGACGGCGCCCGCCACGAGCTGCTCGAGGGCGACAGCGTCACCTTCGACGCCGACCTTCCCCATCACTTCGAGAACGAAGGCCAGGGGGCGACCCGCTTCCTCGCCGTTATCGCCGCCGGCCTCAGGAGGTCCTAACCCAATGCCAAAGACCATGTTCGACAAGATCTGGGAGGCCCACGAGGTCTCGCCCGGGTTGATCTACATCGACCTGCACCTGGTCCACGAGGTGACCTCGCCGCAGGCCTTCGACGGCCTCCGCCTGGCCGGCCGCAAGCTGCGTCGCCCGGACAAGACCCTTGCCACCGCCGACCACAACACCCCGACCGACGGGACGATGGCCGCGCGCCTGATCGCCGACCAGCTCTCCCGCGTCCAGGTCGAAACGCTGGAGCGCAATTGCGAGGAGTTCGGCATCCCGATCTACTCGCTGGGCTCCGACCGCCAGGGCATCGTCCACGTGATCGGCCCGGAGCTGGGCGTAACCCAGCCGGGGATGACGATCGTCTGCGGCGACAGCCACACCTCCACCCACGGCGCCTTCGGCGCGCTGGCCTTCGGGATCGGCACCTCCGAGGTCGAGCACGTCCTCGCGACCCAGTGCCTGGTCCAGAAGCGACCGAAGACGATGCGGATCAACTACTTCGGCGAGCTGCGCCACGGCGTCACCCCGAAGGACCTGATCCTGGCGACGATCGGCCGCCTCGGCACCGGCGGCATGACGGGATACGCGGTCGAGTACGCCGGTCCCGCGATCGAGGCGCTCTCGATGCCGGGCCGGATGACGATCTGCAACATGACGATCGAGGGCGGCGGCCGCGCCGGGATGATCGCCCCGGACGAGACCACCTTCGAGTGGGTCAAGGGCCGCCCTGCCGCGCCCGAGGACTTCGCCGCGGCGATGGCCCGCTGGCGCGAGCTGCCGACCGACCCGGAGGCCAGCTTCGACACCGAGATCGAGGTCGACGCCTCGGCGATCTCGCCGATGGTCACCTGGGGGACCAACCCGGGCCAGGTCGTCGAGGTAACCGACAGCGTCCCCGATCCCGCCCGGCTGGAGTCGCCCGCCGACCGCGAAGCGGCCGAGCGCGCCCTCGCCTACATGGGCCTGGAGGCCGGCACCCCGATGACCGAGATCGCCCCCGAACGCGTCTTCATCGGCTCCTGCACGAACTCGCGGATCGAGGACCTGCGCGAGGCGGCGGCGATCGTCGACGGCCGCAAGGTCGCCAGCGGCGTCAGCGCGATGGTCGTCCCCGGCTCACAGCAGGTCAAGAAGGCGGCCGAGGAAGAGGGCCTCGACGAGGTCTTCAAGAGCGCCGGCTTCGACTGGCGCGTGGCCGGCTGCTCGATGTGCCTGGGGATGAACCCCGACACCCTCGACGAGGGCGAGCGCTGCGCCTCGACCTCGAACCGCAACTTCGAGGGGCGTCAGGGCAAGGGCGGCCGCACCCATCTGGTCAGCCCGAAAATGGCCGCCGCCGCGGCCGTCGAGGGCCACTTCGTCGACATCAGGGATTGGAGCTGAGCATGAGACCGGTAGACGTGATCGAGGGCAAGGTGTCGGTGCTGGACCGCAGCGACGTCGACACCGACCAGATCATCCCCAAGCAGTTCCTCAAGCGGGTCGAGCGGACCGGCTTCGGCGAGTTCCTCTTCTACGACTGGATCCGCGACGGCGAGATCGAGCTGGAGCCGAACCCGATCCTCGTCACCGGGGCCAATTTCGGCTGCGGCTCCTCCCGCGAGCACGCCCCCTGGGCACTGGAGGACTTCGGCTTCCAGGCGATCCTGGCGCCGTCCTTCGCCGACATCTTCTACTCGAACTGCACCAAGGTCGGGCTGCTGCCGGCGATCCTCGACGAGGAGCACTGCAGGGCCGTCGCCGAGGCGGGCGAGGCCCGCATCGATCTCGACGACGAGACCGTCAACTGCGCCGCCGGCGTCTTCCAGTTTCAGATCGAGCACGAGGTCAAGAACCGGCTGCTGAACGGGCTCGACGACATCGGCATCACGCTGGAGAACGACGGCGCGATCGACCGGTTCGAGGCGGGCCCGGCGGCCTCGCTGGGGCCGGTCACGACGAGCTTGTAGGGCGAAAGGAGGCCGCGATGGCCGACGAGTTCTCCGACCCGATGAACACCGGCGCCCGCGAGTGGGACGCCGAGACCTACGACGCCGTCTCCGACCCGCAGTTCGAGTGGGGGATGGAGGTGCTGGAGCGGCTCGAGTTGCGCGGCGACGAGGTCGCGGTCGACGCCGGCTGCGGCTCTGGCCGGGTCACCGCCGAGCTCGCCGACCGCCTCCCGGACGGCCGCGTGATCGCCGTCGACGGCTCGGCGGCGATGGTCGAGAAGGCGAAGGAGCGCCTCGGCGAGCGCGCCACTTACCTCGTTTCCGACCTCGTCCAGTTGGAGCTTCCCGAGCCAGCCGACCTCGTCTTCTCGACCGCGACCTTCCACTGGATCCCCAACCACGACGCGCTCTTCCGGCGGCTGCGGGCGGCGCTGAAGCCGGGCGGCCGCCTCGTCGCCCAGTGCGGCGGCCACGGCAACGTCGCCGAGCACGCCCGGGCGATCGCCGCGGTCGCCGCCGACCCGGAGTACGGCCAGCACCTGGGCGGCGCCAAGGGCCTCTGGAACTTCGCCACGCCGGAGGAGACCGAGCCGCGCCTCACGGCGGCCGGCTTCGAGGGGGTCCGCTGCTGGCTGCAGCCGAAGCCGGTCCAGCCCTCGCAACCGCTGGAGTTCATCTCCACGGTCACCCTCGGCCCGGTCCTCGACCAGCTGCCGGAGGAGAAGCGGCGGCCGTTCGCCGAAGCCGTCCTCGCGCAGGAGGGGGACCCGCTCGTCCTCAACTACGTGCGCCTCAACATCGAGGCGGTCGCCGCCGGATGATGCGTAGAGTGCGGCGCCGATGAGCGACGCCCCGCGCATAGTCGTCCTGCCCGGCGACGGGATCGGCCCCGAGATCGTCGCCGCCGCCCGCGAGCTGCTCGACGCCCTCGGCGAGTTCTCCTACGACGAGCGCCTGATGGGCGGCTGCTCGATCGACGAGCACGGGACCGCCCTCACCGACGAGGTGCTCGACGCCTGCAAGGGCGCCGACGCGGTCCTGCTCGGCGCCGTCGGCGGCCCGAAATGGGACACGACCGACCCCGAGGCGCCGCGCCCCGAGCAGGGCCTGCTCGGACTGCGCAAGGGGATGGGCCTCTATGCCAACCTGCGCCCGGTGCGGCCCAGCCCGGCGCTTGTCGGCGCCAGCCCGCTGCGCGAGGAGCGGATCGCCGGCACCGACCTGCTGGTCGTCCGCGAGCTGACCGGCGGCATCTACTTCGGCGACTCCGGCCGCGACGGCGACGTCGCCCACGACACCTGCGAGTACTCGGTCGAGGAGATCGACCGGATCGCCCGCACCGCCTTCGACGCCGCCCGCCGTCGCGCCGAGAGCTCCGGGCGCAAGCCGAAGGTCACCTCGGTCGACAAGGCCAACGTGCTGGAGACGTCCCGCCTCTGGCGCGAGGTGGTCGGCAACGTCGCCGCCGAGTATGCCGACGTGGAGCTGGAACACCTGCTGGTCGACAACGCCGCGATGCAGCTCGTCTCGCGGCCGGCCGACTTCGACGTCGTCCTCTCCGAGAACCTCTTCGGCGACATCCTCAGCGACGAGGCGGCGATGCTGACCGGCTCGCTGGGGATGCTGCCCTCCGCCAGCCTCGGCGCCGAGGGCGCCCCCGGCCTCTTCGAGCCGGTCCACGGCTCCGCCCCCGACATCGCCGGCCAGGGCGTCGCCAACCCGCTCGCGACCTTCCTCTCCGCGGCGATGATGCTGCGCCACGGCCTCGGCCGCGGCGATGACGCCGCTCGGATCGAGGCCGCAGTCGACGCCGTCCTCGAGCGCGGCCTCCGCACCCCCGACCTCGCCTCCGGCACGGTGATCCAACCGCCGACCAGCGGCGAGCCGATGGAACAGACAGCGGTCGGGACGAAGGAAATGACCGCGGCGGTCCTGGAGGAGCTCTCCTAGAACCGCCGCGGCACGTGCGCTACGGAGCGGTGACCGCCCACTGGCCGTAGACGAGGTTCGCCGGGTCGGCGAGTTTGAAACCGGCGGTGAGGCCGAAGCCGAGCCGGCTGGTGGCGCCGTCGATGAATTCGAGGCCTTCGAATTCCGCCGATTTCGAGACGATGTATACGCAGAGCTGACCCGGGTTCGCCTGGGGGGTGGCGGTGCCGGTGATCCCGGGGCAGTTGGCGTTGGTGCCGCCGACGTCGAGGACGTTCTCTTTCGGCGCCGCGGGCGGGTTCAGGAGCGGGAACTGGTAGCTGACCGAGTCCGGGGCGATTTTGTCCTCGCCGCCGAGTGCGAAGACGCCGCGCAGCGTCTGGCCGCTTTTCAGCGTCCCCAGCAGCGGCGCGACCCCGTCGGCGAGCTTGCCGAGCGTCACCGAGCCGTCGCCGAGCTTGGCGGTGGTCACCGCGCCGTTGTTCAGTTTGTTCGTCGTGACGACGCCGTTTTTGATCTTCGAGGCGATCACGGCGCTGTCGGAGAGCTTGTTGGTGGTGATGATTCCGTTGCCGAGGTTGCCGGGCAGGACCGCGTTGGCGCCGAGCTTGCCGGCGACGACGGACTTGGGGGCGAGCTTGCCGGCGGTGACGGCGGCACGCTTCAGTTTCGCCGCGCTGACCGCGCCGCGCTTGAGCTGATTGGTGCCGACGCTGTTCTTCGGCAGGCCGGCAGCCACCGCGGCGCCGCCGAGGGCGACGAACAGCGCGATCGTCGCGATCACGTTCGCGTAGCTGAGCTTGGGGCGGGGGATTCGCATGGAAATTGCTCCTCTCGATTCGGTTCTGGGGCACCATTCGCGCCCGCAGCGCTGAAGCCCTGCGTTTGATCGGGCATAATTCCCCAACATGGATCCGGTCGATTTGATTTGGCGGAACGGCGAGCTCGTCCCCTGGGAGGACGCGCAGACGCACGTGCTGAGCCACGGGCTGCACTACGGAACCGGCGTTTTCGAGGGAATTCGCTGCTACCAGACCTCCCGCGGGCCGGCGATCTTCCGCCACCACGACCACCTCGACCGGCTGGAGAAATCGGCCGAGCTCTACTACCTGGAGCTGCCGTACTCGGCCGAGGAAATCCGCCTGGCGACCCACGAGCTGCTGCGCCGCAACGGTCTCGAGAGCGCCTACATCCGGCCGCTCGCCTACCGCGGCTACGGCAGCCTCGGCCTCTACGCCAAAGACGCGCCGGTCGACGTGATCATCGCCGCCTTCCCCTGGGGCGCCTACCTCGGCGAGGAGAGCAAGAACGGCGGCATCCGCGCCAAGGTCTCGAGCTGGCGCCGGATCAGCCCCGGCGGCTCGATCCCGCACGCCAAGGCCTCGGGCTCCTACCTGAACTCGATCCTCGCCAAGACCGAGTCGACCAACGCCGGCTACGACGAGGCGATCCTTCTCGACGAACGCGGCTTCGTCTGCGAGGGCTCGGGCGAGAACATCTTCGTCGTCCGCGACGGCCAGATCGTCACCCCTCCGCAGGTCGCTTCGATTCTCGACGGGATCAACCGCAAGTCGGTGATCCAGATCGCCCGCGACCTCGGCTACACCGTGGTCGAGCGGGACATCGCCCGCGCCGAGCTCTACCTCGCCGAGGAGGTCTTCCTCACCGGCACCGCGGCCGAGCTGGTCCCCGTCCGCGAGATCGACGACCACCCGCTCGGCCAGCCGGGCGAGATCACCCGCCACGTGCAGGCGAAGTTCGAGGACGCGCTCTGCGGCAAGGCCGAGGAGTACCTGGAGTGGCTCGACTTCGTCGAGGTCCCTGCTGCCGAGTCCGAGTCCGGCTCGGAGTCGATCGGGCGAATTACCCCCGCCGCCTAAGCGGCCGGCGCGGCGCGTCCGCGCACCCGGGCTCCGGCCCACCCGATCTTCTTCGATTCGAAAGGCAGCAAGCAGATGGAACAGGTGAAGCTCTACGACACGACTTTGCGCGACGGGATGGGCGGTCGCGGCATGTCGCTCTCGGTTGGCGAGAAGCTCAAGGTCGCCCAGGCACTCGACGCCCTCGGGGCGCATTTCATCGAGGCCGGTTTTCCGAGCAGCAACCCTAAGGAAGCCGAGCTCTTCGAGCGGCTGGCGGAGTTCGAGCCGCAGAACGCGACGATCGTCGCCTTCGGCATGACCCGCCGCCGCGACCGCGCCGCCGCCGAGGACGAGGCGCTGGCCGTGCTGACGGCGTCCTTCGCCCCCGCGGTCTGCCTCGTCGGCAAGAGCTCGCCGCTGCACGTCGAGAAGGTGATCCGCGTCAGCCGCGAGGAGAACCTGGCGATGATCGCCGACTCGATCGCCTTCTGCCGCGAGCAGGGCAAGCGGGCGATCTTCGACGCCGAGCACTTCTTCGACGGCTACCGCGAAGACAGCGCCTACGCGCTGGAGTGCGTCGCGGCGGCGGCCGGCGCAGGGGCCGAGAACGTCACCCTCTGCGACACCAACGGCGGCAGCCTGCCGAGCTTCGTCGCCGAGGCGACCGCCGCGGTCGCGGCCGCCGTCCCCGGGGTCGAGCTCGGCATCCACACCCACGACGACTCGGGCTGCGGGGTGGCCAACTCGCTGGCGGCGGTGGAGGCCGGCGCGCGGCTGGTCCAGGGCTGCGTCAACGGCTACGGCGAGCGCTGCGGGAACGCCAACCTCGCCTCGATTCTGCCGGCGCTGCAGCTGAAGATGGGCTTCGACGTCGTCACCCCCGAGCAGCTGGCGAGCCTGACCCCGACCGCGCACTACCTGGACGAGCTCTGCAACCTCGCCTCCGATCCCGACCGGCCCTACGTCGGGCGCAACGCCTTCGCCCACAAGGCCGGCATGCACGCCGCCGGCGTCGCCGCCGACGCCAGCACCTTCGAGCACCTCGACCCGGCTGCGGTCGGCAACGAGCGCGACATCGTCGCCTCCGAGCTGGCGGGCAAGGCAACCGTCCGCAGCCAGGCCGAGCACGCCGGCATCGAGCTCGACGACGAGGCGGCGACCCGCGCCGTCGCCCGGCTGAAGGAGCGGGAGCACCGCGGCTACCACTACGAGGCGGCGCCCGCCTCCTTCGAGCTGCTGCTGCGGCGCGAGGCCGGCACCTACAAGTCCCTGTTCCGGCTCGAAAGCTTCCGGGTCGTGGTCGAAAAGCACGCCGACGGCGAGGTGACGACCGAGGCGACGATCAAAGTCGAGGTCGATGGCAAGCGCTACTTCCAGGCGGCCGAGGGCAACGGCCCGGTCAACGCGCTCGACAAGGCCCTGCGCGGAGCGATCGCCGACCGCTACCCGCACCTCGCCGACGTCGAGCTGACCAACTACAAGGTCCGGATCCTCGACGAAGCGCACGGCACCGGCGCGGTGACCCGCGTCCTCCTCGACTCCGCCGACGGCGAGCGCGAGTGGGGGACGACGGGGGTCTCGGAGAACATCATCGAGGCCTCCTGGCAGGCGCTGGTCGACTCGCTGGAGTACGCCTTCCAGTGAAACCTGATCAACAGATTCCTCTCGCCAAGCCGGATCTTGGCTCGCGGGAGGAGGATCTGGTGCTCGAGGTCCTGCGATCGGGCCAGCTCTCCCTCGGGCCGATGGGGGAGCGATTCGAGCGCGAGTTCGCGGCCTGGCTCGGGGTCCCCGACGCGGTGATGACCTCGAGCGGGACGACGGCGCTGCACCTCGGGGTGCGGGCGCTCGGCTGGGGTGAGGGGGACGAGGTGGTCACCAGCCCGTTCAGCTTCGTCGCCTCGGCCAACTGCCTGCTCTACGAGCGGGCGCTGCCGGTCTTCGCCGACGTCGAGGAGGAGACGCTCGACCTCGATCCCGCCGCCGCAGCCGCTGCGGTCGGAGAGCGCACCGTCGGCCTCCTGCCGGTCCACATCTTCGGCTACCCGGCGGCGATGCCGGAGCTGGAGGCGCTGGCCGCCAAGCACGGCCTCGGCGTCCTCGAGGACGCCTGCGAGGCGCTCGGCGGGGTCGACTCGGAGGGGAGCAAGGTCGGCGCCCGCGGCAACCTCGCGACCTTCGCCTTCTACGCCAACAAGCAGATGACGACGGGGGAGGGGGGGATGATCGTCCCCCGCGATCCCGACGAGGCCGCCCGCCTGCGCTCCGAGCGCAACCAGGGCCGCGCCGTCGACATGGGCTGGCTCGACCACGACCGGCTGGGCTTCAACTACCGGCTCTCCGACCTCGCCGCCGCGCTCGGCGTAGCCCAGGTCGAGAAGCTCGACTCGCTGCTCGAGCGTCGCGCGAGCGTCGCGCGCATGTACTCGGAGCGGCTCGGCGCGATCGAGGGACTGCGGACGCCGATGCCGTCCCGCGGCCCTGAGCTGCGCAGCTGGTTCGTCTACACCGTGCGCCTGCCGCAGGGCGCCGACCGCGACGCGACGATCGCCCGCCTCGCCGAGCGTGGCGTCGCCGCCAAGGCCTACCTGCCCTGCATCCACCTCTTCCCGCACCTGCGCGAGCTCGGCTACCGCGAGGGCCAGTTCCCAGTCGCCGAAGCCGCCGCGGCCGACTCGCTGGCGCTGCCGTTCTTCCCGGCGATGGCCGAGGCGCAGGTGGAGCGCGTCTGCCAGGAGCTGGCCGCGGCCCTCGGCCAGAGCCTCCAGCGGGCATAATCGCCCGCCCATGGGACGCTTCCGCAAAGAGCCGGACCCGCGCTTCTGGCGCCTCAACCGCTCGCTCGCCTTCGACGCCTGGCTGGCGCCGTACGACATCGACCAGTCGAAGGCACACGCCCGCGGCCTCTGCGGGATCGGCGTCCTCGACGAGGACGAGCTGGCCGAGATCGAGGCCGGCCTCGACCGCGTCCGCGCCCGGATGGCCGAGCACGGCTTCGAGTTCGAGGCCGCCGACGAGGACATCCACATGGCGATCGAGCGGCTGCTCGGCGAGGAGATCGGACCGCTCGCCGGCAAGCTCCACACCGGCCGCTCGCGCAACGACCAGGTCGCGACCGACGTGGCGATGGTCGTCCAGGCGCACTCGCTGCGGGCGATCGAGCTCTGCGGCGGGGTGATGGAGCGCCTCTACGGCCAGGCCGTCGCCCACAAGGACTGGACGATGCCCGGCTACACCCACCTGCAGCGCGCCCAGCCGGTCTACCTCGGCCACCACCTGCTCGCCTACTTCTGGATGCTCGCCCGTGACGTGCTGCGCTTCCAGTTCGCCCTCGACAGCGCCAGCGTGATGCCGCTCGGCTCCGGCGCCCTTGCCGGGGTCAACTGGGAGATCGACCGCGAGGCGGTGGCCGGCGACCTCGGCTTCGCCCACGTCAGCCACAACTCGATCGACGGCTCCTCCAACCGCGATTTCGTCCTCGACTACCTGGCGGCCGCCTCGACCTGCGCGATGCACCTCTCGCGGCTGGGCTCGGAAATCGTCATCTGGTCGAGCAGCGAGTTCGGCTTCTGCGAGCTCGACGAGTCCTTCTCCTCGGGCTCCTCGATCATGCCGCAGAAGAAGAACCCCGACTCGGCCGAGCTGCTGCGGGCAAAGAGCCCGCGCGTCGCCGCCTCCTACCAGACGCTGCTCGGGGTGATGCACGCCCTGCCGCTCACCTACGGCAAGGACATGCAGGAGGACAAGGAGCCGCTCTTCGACGCGATCGACACGATCGAGGCGCTGCTCGACGCGACCGCCGGGATGCTCGACGGGATCGAGTTCCACCGCGAGCGGATGGAGGAGGCCTCCGGCGACGAGATGCTGGCCGCGACCGAGGTCGCCGACCTGCTGGTTCGCCGCGGCGTCCCCTTCCGCGAGGCGCACGGGATCGTCGGCGGCCTGGTCCGCGACGCGGTCGAGCGGGGGAAATCCCTCTCCGAGCTGACCCCCGAGGAGCTGCGCGAGCGCTCCGAGCACCTCGACGACTCCTATTACGAGGTGCTGCAGCGCAGCAGCTGGCTGGAGTCGAAGCGGATCGCCGGCGGCACCGGCTCGGCGCCGCTGGCGCGCCAGATCGAGGAGGCGCGCGAGACGCTGGCCGCGGTCCAGGCGCGGGTCCAGGAGGAGCGGGGCTGAAGCGTCTCGGGGCCGACTTCTTCGACCGCTCGGTACACCAGGTCGCCCGCGAGCTGATCGGCTGCACCCTCCTCTACGAAGGGCGCGGCGGCACGATCGTCGAGACCGAGAGCTACGACGCCGACGACCCCGCCTGCCACGCCTACGTCGGCCTGACCGAGCGGACCCGCGTCCTCTTCGGCCCGCCGGGCCGCGCCTACGTCTACCTCTCCTACGGGATCCACAGCCTTCTCAACGCGGTCGCCGAACCCGAGGGAGAGGCCGCCGCGGTCCTGATCCGGGCCCTGGAGCCGACCCACGGGGTGGAGGAGATGCGCGCCCGCCGCGGCGGCAAGCCCGACCTCGACCTCTGCAGCGGTCCCGGCAAGCTGACCGAGGCGCTCGGCGTCGACCTGAGCGACAACGAGGCCGACCTCGGCCGCGAGCCCTTCCTGCTGACGCCGCCCGCGGGCGAGCCGCCGGAGATCGTCGCCGGGCCCCGGATCGGGATCACCAAAGCCGTCGAGCGCCCCTGGCGCTTCTGCGCCGCCGGCAACCGCTTCGTCTCGCGCCCCTGGCCCGCGAAACCGCAAAAAGGTGTCGTATAGACGTGTTTTTGCGGTCTCGGCGATTCAGCCCGCGGTGATGCCGCCACCGCCGCCGGATTCCGGCGTCGCTTCGGGCGCGGCTTCGGGGGTTGCTTCCGGCGTCGCTTCGGGTTCCGGCGTCGATTCCGTTTCCGGGGCGGGTTCGACGACTTCGGGTTCCGGCGTCGATTCGTATTCGCCTTCGGGCGCTTCGTAGCTTTCGGTTTCGCCCGGTTCGAAGTCTTCGCCCGCTTCCTTCGCGGCCTTGCGGGCGGCCTTTTCGGCGGCGTGTTCGGCCTGGATGTCCTGCCAGGCGGAGAGCACCTGCGCCCAGATCAGGGCCGGGAAGGTGCCGCCCATCACCGGGCCGCCGTTGTAGAGCGTCGTCATCGGCGTCGTCGTGTCGGGGTAGCCGACCCAGACGCAGGCGGTGACTTCGTCGGAGATGCCGCCGCAGAACCAGGCGTCGCCGTTGTTCTCGGTCGTCCCGGTCTTGCCCCACTGGCCTTCGGCGCCGATCTGGGCGTTGGTGCCGGTGCCGCTGGAGACGACGGTTTCGAGGATGCTCTTCGCCGTTTCCGCCGTTTCCTGGTCGAAGACCTGGTCGTGCAAGGAGTCGTTGTCGCCGCCCTTGATCGTCTCGCCGTCGTCGTTGGTCACCTGGGTGTAGGAGACCGGGCTGTCGCCGGGGCGGGGTGCGAGGGTGCCGCTGACGCGGTCGCCGTTGTTGCCGATCGTGCTGTAGGCGTAGGTCCAGCCCAGCGGCGTGACGCCGAGGGTCAGCCCGCCCAGCACCATCGCCGGGTTGGTCGAGATCGGATCGGCGTAACCGGCCTTGTGGGCGGTGCCGGCGATCGCCGAGGTCCGGTCGCGCACGGTCTTGCCCTTCAGACCTTCCAGCGCCAGCGCCGCGTAGATCGAGTTGTCCGAGTTGGTCGTCGCGCAGACGATGTCGCAGGAGCCGAGGTAGGAGTCCTCGTCGTTGGTCACCCGGAAGACTTCCTTGTTGTTCTTGCCGAAGTAGAAGAAGCGTTCTTCGGAGGGGAAGACCGTGTAAGGGGAGATCCCCTGTTCGAGCGCGGTCAGCAGGGTGAAGGGCTTGATCGACGATCCCGGCTGGCGGTGGCCCTGGGTCGCCAGGTTGAAAGGCTTGGTGTCGAAGTCCGGGCCGCCGACCATCGCCTTGATCCCGGCGTTGCTGTTGTCGATGACGACGACCGAGGCGGTCGCGGGCGAGTAGCCGAGGTAGGAGTTGACCGCTTCTTCGGCCGCTTCCTGCAGCCGTAGGTCGAGCGTCGACTTGACCGTCAGGCCGCCGAAGAAGGCCTTCGCGGCGCCGTAGCGGTCGACCAGCTGCTGGCGCAGGTAGGCGGTGAAGTAGGGAGCGCGCGAGTCGAGCTTCGGCGGTTCGATGCTCGCGTCGGGCGGCAGCGCCTGCTCCTGGCTTTCGCGCATCTGCTCTTCGGTGATGTAGCCCTGTTCGGCCATCCGTTCGAGCACCAGGTTGCGGCGGGCGAGCGCGTTTTCGGGGAAGACTTTCGGGTCGTAGGCCGACGGCGACTGGATGATCCCGGCCAGCAGCGCCGCCTCCCACGGCTCGAGCACCGAGGCGCAGGGGTCGGTTTCCGTCCCGCAGCCGGGATGGGCGTAGCCGAAGTAGGTGCGCGCCGCGGCCTCGATCCCGTAGGCGCCCTGGCCGAAGTAGACCGTGTTCAGGTACTCGGTGATGATCTTGTCCTTGCTCCAATGGCGCTCCAGCCGGTAGGCCAGCGCCGCCTCCTTGAACTTGACGAAGAGCGAGCGGTCGCCCTGGGCTTCGAGCGCGTTCTTGACGAACTGCTGGGTGATCGTCGAGGCGCCCTGGGCGGCGCTCATGCTGAGGACGTCTTTGACGAGGGCGCGGCCGATGCCCTCGAAGTCGACGCCGGTGTGCTCGTAGAAGCGGGCGTCCTCGATCGAGACCACCGCGTTCTTGACGTTGGGGGAGATCTGGCCCGAGCTGAGCAGGATTTTGTTCTGGTCGCTGCTCAGGGTGCCGATTTCTTCGCCGTTGGCGTCGACCAGGACGCTGTTCTTCGAGGCCTTGTACTGAGCGAAGTCGTAGATCGCCGGCAGGTCCTGGGAGACCGCCGCCATCATCCCGAAGACCATCGAGACCACGGAGAGCACCCCGAGGCCGAGGAGCACGAAGAGGACGCGCAGCTTCTTCAGGCGCGGTTTACGTTCCGAGGAGGCCATCGAGAGGTAACCGCTGCAACTGGCAAGGCCCGTTGCGCGGAGGCGGCAGTCTAGCATTGCGCCGATGCCGGATCTGACGCGTAACGCGGTCGACGTGCTGCCCGAGGGGCGGCTCGCGGAGCAGCTGGAGGGGGGCCGGCCGTTGCGGGTCAAGCTCGGGATCGACCCGACCACGGCGGACATCCACCTCGGCCACACGGTCGTGCTCGAGAAGCTGGCCGAGTTCCAGCGGGCGGGGCACCAGGTGGTCCTGATCGTCGGCGACTTCACCGCCCAGGTCGGCGACCCGAGCGGGCGCTCGGCGACGCGGCCGGTGCCCACGGCCGAGGAGATCGAGGCCAACGCGGCGACCTATCAGGAGCAGGCCTTCAAGATCCTCGACCGCGAGCGGACCGAGGTCCGCCGCAACAGCGAGTGGCTGCGGATGGCGCCCGAGGCGCTGCTCGGGCTGCTGGCGCAGACGACCGTGGCGCGGCTGCTGGAGCGCGACGACTTTCAGAAGCGGATGGCGGCGGGCCAGTCGATCGCGGCGCTGGAGCTGCTCTACCCGCTGCTGCAGGGCTACGACTCGGTCGCCGTCGAGGCCGACGTCGAGCTGGGCGGCACCGACCAGAAGTTCAACCTCCTCTTCGGGCGCGACATCCAGACCGCCTACGGGCAGAAGCCGCAGTCGATCATGACCCTGCCGATCCTGGTCGGCACCGACGGCGTCAAAAAGATGAGCAAGTCGCTCGGCAACTACGTCGGCGTCACCGACCCGCCGGAGGAGATGTTCGGCCGCCTGATGAGCATCCCCGACGAGGCGATGCCCGAGTACTACCGGCTGCTGCTCGGCGAGGAGCAGCCCGAGAAGCCGCCGAACGAGGCGAAGCGCGAGCTCGGGCGGCGGATCGTCGACCGCTTCCACGGGGAGGGGGCGGGCGCGGCCGCCGAGGAGCACTTCAACCGCATCCACGTCCAGCACGCGATCCCCGACGACATCCCGGAGATCGACCTCGGCGAGTACCGGGCCGACGGCAACGGGCTGGTCCACCTGCCGGGCCTGATCCGCGGCGCCTTCGGCCTCAGCAGCAGCGAGGGCCGGCGCCTGATCCAGCAGGGAGCGGTCAAGCTCGACGGCGAGGCCGTGCCCGCGGAGCCGCTGGATCTCGAGTTGGATAGCCTGGCCGGACGCGTGCTGCAGGTCGGGAAGCGGCGATTCTGCCGCCTTAGGGCCACCCCCTAGGCAAACCCCTGCGCAGGCGCTATACTCCTTCGTCCTTCTGGGGTTGCCTCGAGTAGCCCCCGAGCGTTGAGAGCGGCGAGTCCCGCCGTAGCAGGCGCAGCGGTCTTTGAAAACTGAGCAGCGTGCACTCCGCGGTCCGAGCAATCGGCCTGCGGAATGTTCAGCCCGACCCATTCGGTGCGCCAGCGCGCCGGATGGTTTTGATTTACCTCGTCATACCGGCCGTCGTACTTGTGTACTCGGCGGCCATATAGGCATGACAGGCTCTCTGTAGAAGTACATTTCACGGAGAGTTTGATCCTGGCTCAGGACGAACGCTGGCGGCGTGCTTAACACATGCAAGTGGTGCGACGAACCAGGGCTTGCCCTGGGGCAAAGC
>Ga0268266_10001577_pt1 | contig 26652 bp, 25 predicted proteins | sample KBSS13metaG_FD_190356 | JGI IMG/M metagenome (GOLD analysis project Ga0268266, IMG submission 190356) | Switchgrass rhizosphere microbial communities from Kellogg Biological Station, Michigan, USA - KBS S1-3 metaG (SPAdes) (version 2) | ecosystem: Host-associated > Plants > Roots > Rhizosphere... | reverse complement strand
TGGCCTTGCCCTTGCGGGTGCGCGCATTGGTGTGCGTGCGCTGGCCACGGACCGGAAGGCCCCTGCGATGGCGAAGCCCGCGGTAGCAGGCGAGGTCCATCAGCCGCTTGATGTTCATCGCGGTCTCGCGGCGGAGGTCGCCCTCGACGCTGTGATCCTTGTCGATCGCTTCGCGGATGTGCACGACTTCCTGGTCCGTGAGGTCCTGGACGCGCTTTTCCGGAGCGATGCCAAGCTGGCTGACAATGTTCTTGGCCGTGGTGCGGCCGATACCGTGGATATAGGTAAGCGCGATTTCGACGCGCTTGTTGGTGGGGATGTTCACCCCGGCAATACGAGCCATTCTCTACCCTTCTTTAGCTCCACAGGGCCCTATGCCCCATCTCGTCGCTAGAAAGTCCCGTACCAAACGAAAAACCGACGCGCGCACGAGTGCGCCGCCGGAAACCGGTGAAACGGGATAGAGCGCAGATAGGATTCGCTCTCTGTAGAGTCAAGGGAGCGGGCGCGAATGTTCCCAATGTTCACACTGACGGCGACGTTTGGTTGGAAACTCCAATCGCGAACGGGCTCGAAGCGAGCCTCGTGGCAGCTGAAATCCTACTTTTCCAGACTTTGCTCGTTATGGGAGCCGAATGCAGGAAAAGCGCATCCACCAGATCTTCGTCGTCAGCGTCCTTTTCAAGGGGGCGCACGCCCTGATCGAGATCGTCAGCGGGCTCGCGCTCTACCTCGTCAGCACCGAGACGATCGTCAGCACCATCAACCGCTGGAGCTACGACGAGATCATCGAGGACAAGCACGACTGGATCGCCAACAAGCTGCTCGAATTCTCCAGCCACTTTTCGGTCGCGGAGCACCATTTCTACGCATTCTACTTGCTCAGCCACGGGCTCATCAAAGGCGCGTTGGTGATCGGCCTTTTGAAGGAAAAACTGTGGGCCTACCCCGCCAGCTTCGCGGTGTTCAGCGCCTTCATCGCCTACCAGCTCTACCGGTACAGCTACACGCATGACTTCGCGCTGATCCTGCTCAGCATCTTCGACCTGTTCGTCATCTATCTCGCGGTCCACGAGTACCGCCTGTTGCGGAAACACATGCCCACGCACTAAGCGCACGAGCATGCAGCGGCTTACCCTCGCCGGCGGCATCCCCGACGAGCTGAAGGGGAGCATCGTCGCGCTCGGCAATTTCGACGGTTTTCACTTGGGCCACCAAGCGGTGGTGAACCGGGCGATCCAGCGCGCCTTTCACGAACGCCGCCCGGTGATGGTCGCCACGTTCGAGCCGCACCCGGTGCGCTTCTTCCGCCCCGACGTCCCGCCCTTCCGACTGACGACCCTCGACCAGCGCGAGCGCCTGTTCGCCCATGCCGGCGCAGACGCGATGCTGGTGTTCGAGTTCGGTGCTGCCCTCGCCTCGATGGACGCGGAGGAGTTCGTCGCCGAGGTGCTTGGCAAGCAGATCGGCGCTGCCGGTGTCGTCACAGGCGACGACTTCAGCTTCGGCAAGGGCCGCCGCGGCGACGTTGCGTTGCTGAAGGCCGAAGGCGACGCGAACCATATCGTCGCCGAAGCCGTCGCCCAGGTCGAGCTAGACGGCGAGCGCATTTCCTCCGGCCGGATCCGCGAGGAGCTGATCGCCGGTAACATCGGCGAAGCGACCCACATGCTGAGCCGCGATTACGCCATCGAAGGCGTCGTCGTTCACGGCGACAGCCGCGGGCGCGAGCTCGGCTATCCTACCGCCAACATCGCCATGACCGACTTCCAGCGCCCGAAGTATGGCATCTACGCCGTCCGAGTGACGCTTGAGGACGGGACCGAGCATCCCGGCGTCGCCAGCCTCGGCGTCCGCCCGATGTTCGACCCGCCACAGGAGCTGCTCGAGGCCTATCTCTTCGGCTTCGACGGCGACCTCTACGGCCGCACCATCGAGATCGCGCTCCACGCCTACATCCGCGAGGAACGCAAGTTCGACAGCCTCGACGCCCTCACCGCCCAGATGCGCGAGGACGAAGCCGCGGCGCGCAGTCTACTTGCATAAATCCGCCCCGAGCTCGCCTCGGGGAGGGGGACCGTGCGCAAGCACGGTGGAGGGGCAGTGCTGAAAGACATCGCCCCCAAGGCGCGACCAAAGACGACAGCGAAGGCCCGCGCTTTACGTCGCAAAATGACCCTTCCTGAGGTCATCCTCTGGCGTTCGCTCCGTCAGCGTACCAACGGTTCGAAATTCCGACGCCAGCATCCAACGGGCCCCTACGTTCTCGACTTCTTCTGCAGTGACGCACGCCTGGCAATTGAAGTGGACGGAGAGGCGCATTCGCGCGGTGACCGTCCGGAACGCGATTCTGCACGCGATCGGTGGCTGGAATCGGCCGGCATCGAGACGCTTCGAATTCGCGCAGTGGACGTCCTCAATGATGCTGACGCGGTGCTTCGCTGGATTTCGCTGAAGATTAGCGAGCGATTACCCCTCCACCACCCTGCGGGCGGTCCCCCTCCCCGAGGCAAGCTCGGGGAGGATTGATGCGGCGGTTGCGTTTCTCTCGAACCCCCCGCTAGAGCCTGCCCGCAATGTCCGACGCCCCAGACACTCCCACCAAGCGCGACGCTTCCGTTAAGGATTGGCGCTCGACGGTCTTCCTGCCGCGCACCGACTTTCCGATGAAGGCCGGGCTGCCGCAGAAGGAGCCGGTGATCGCCGCCAAATGGGCCGAACAGGACCTCTACAAGCAACTTCGCCAGGACCGCGCCGGCAAAGAGAAGTTCATCTTCCACGACGGCCCGCCCTACGCCAACGGCGACATCCACATCGGCCACGCGCTCAACCACACGTTGAAGGACATGGTCGTCCGCACCCAGACGCTCCTCGGCAAGGACGCGCCCTACGTGCCCGGCTGGGACTGTCACGGCCTGCCGATCGAGTGGAAGGTCGAGGAGCAGTACCGCAAGAAGAAGCTCAACAAGGACGAGGTGCCGGTCCGCGAGTTCCGCGCCGAGTGCCGCGCCTACGCCCAGCATTGGGTCGACGTTCAGCGCGAGCAGCTGAAGCGCCTCGGCATCAGCGCCGACTGGGACCAGCCTTACCTCACCATGGCCAAGGCGGCCGAGGCGACCATCGTCTCCGAATTGTTCAAGTTCGCCGAGAGCGGCCAGCTCTACCGCGGCGCCAAGCCGGTGATGTGGTCCCCGGTCGAAAAGACCGCGCTGGCCGAGGCCGAGATCGAATATGAAGACATCGTCTCGACCCAGATCGATGTCGGTTTCGACCTGATCGAGACGCCGAATTGCCCGGCGATCTTGGAAGCTGTCAAATGGTGCGGTGAGGTCACTGCTGTGATCTGGACGACGACGCCGTGGACCATCCCGGTCAACCAGGGCATCGCCTACAATCCAGAGGTCGAGTACGTCCTTTTTACGCTCACGTGGCAGCTGGATGAATTCGGTGGTCCGATTGGCAGGACCTTCATCGTCGCGGCCGATTTGCTGGAAGGCTTCCTAGGTCGTTTTCGAGCAAGCTATCGGGAGCACGCATTTGAGAATGCGCCGGCGCGCAACGTCGAGATTACCGAGCATGCCCGTTTTCTTGGCCAGCAATTGCGAGGAGCCACTGCCGATCATCCAATGAGTGGCGTTGGCGGGTTCTTTGCAAAACCCCGACCGCTACTTCCGGGCGACTTCGTGACGACCGACCAGGGCACGGGGCTCGTCCACATGGCGCCGGACCATGGCGAGGACGATTTCGAGCTATGCCGAGCCAACGGCATCGATCCGGTATTCGCGGTCCAGGCTGACGGCCGCTTTCGGGACGATTGGGCCTGGCCCAGCTCGACTCAAGAAGACGGACGTCTGAGTGTCATCAATGCTAAGTTTAATTCGCCCGACGGTCCGATCTGCACAGACCTGAGAAATCACAATGGGCTGCTTTCGGCCTCCGCCGACTTCCAGCACAGCTACCCGCATTCGTGGCGCTCGAAGGCCAAGGTCATCTACCGCTGCACGCCGCAATGGTTCATCGCCATGGATCGCCCGCTGCCGACCTGGCATTGCGAGAGCTTCGCCGAGCAGCGCTGGGACAATGAAGGCGGCGCGATCGAGCAGACGCCGACGCTCCGCCAGCTCGCGATGCGCGCCATCGCCGACACCCGCTTCGTCCCCGAAAAGGGCCGCAACCGCCTGGGCTCGATGGTCGAGAGCCGCCCTGACTGGGTGATCAGCCGCCAGCGCGCCTGGGGCGTGCCGATCGCGCTCTTCGTCGACCGCAAGTCGGGCGAGCTGCTGGTGGATGCCGAAGTGAACCACCGCATCGTCGAGAAGGTGCGCGAGAAAGGCGTAGACGGCTGGGACGCGGAGAACGCCGCTTACTTCCTCGGCAACCGCAACCCCGACGATTATGAGATGGTCACCGACATCCTCGATGTCTGGTTCGACAGCGGCTGCACGCACGTTTTCACGCTCGAAAGCGGCCACTGGCCGGAGGAGCGTTGGCCCGCCGACCTTTACCTCGAAGGCTCCGACCAGCACCGCGGCTGGTTCCAGTCGTCATTGCTCGAAAGCTGCGGCACCCGCGGCCGCGCGCCCTACGATGCGGTCCTGACCCACGGCTTCACGATGGACTCGAAGGGCATGAAAATGTCCAAGAGCCTCGGCAATACGGTCAATCCCATCGACCTGATGAAGGAATATGGCGCGGACATCCTGCGCCTGTGGGCCTTGAGCGTCGACTTCACCGAGGACCACCGCATCGGGAAGGAGATCCTGGCCGGGGTTGCCGACCAGTATCGCAAGCTCCGCAACACCTTCCGCTATTTGCTCGGCGCGCTTGCCGACTTCCGCGAGGAGGAGAAGGTCGCGGTCGACGCGATGCCCGAGCTTGAGCGCTACATGCTCCACCTCACGGCCGAGCTCGACAGGAAGCTGCGCCAGGCGGTCGCCGACTTCGACTTCAACCATTACGTCCGCGCGCTGACCGACTTCTGCAACGAAGACTTGTCGGCCTTCTATTTCGATATCCGCAAGGACGTCCTCTATTGCGAGGTGAATGCGGAAACCGGCGCGGAGACCGACAAGCGGCGCGCCAACCGCACCGTCCTCGACATCCTCTACCAGGCGCTCGTGCGCTGGCTCGCGCCGGTGTTGGTGTTCACCAGTGAGGAAACGTGGGGCACGCGCTATCCGGACTCTGGCTCAGTGCATCTGCTGACGTGGCCCGAAGTGCCTTCGGTCGATGCCGACGACGCCAAGTGGGCGCAGCTTCGTGCGCTCCGCGCCCAGGTCACCGAAGCGATCGAACCGTTCCGCCGCGACAAGATCGTTGGATCGAGCCTCGAAGCCGAAGTAACCGTTCCGAGGAGCGAGGACCCGGCCTTCCTCGCCGAGCTGTTCATCACCTCGACAGTCCACGCAGGTGATGAGATCAAGGTGGCGAAGACCGACAACCACAAATGCGGGCGCTGCTGGCGCTATCTTCCGGAGGTGACGAGTGACGGCGAACTATGTGCGCGGTGCGACGGGGTGGTGAATGGCTAGATACCCCCTCGCTATCGCAGTCGCGCTGGTCGTCTTTGCGCTCGACCAGCTGGTGAAGTGGATCGTCACCGGCCCGCTCGGCGTGAACTTCATCGGGGCGTCGCATTACCTGCTGCCCTTCTTCCAGTTCACCTACACCGAGAATAACGGGATCTCGCTCGGCCTCTTGAACGCGACCAATCCCGTCGGACGCTGGATGCTGGTCGGGCTGACCTCGGCGATCGCGATCGGCGTCGCGGTCTGGATCGGCCGGGAAAGCAACCGCACCGACCGGATCGCGCTGGGGATGGTGCTGGGCGGAGCGCTCGGCAACATCCTCGACCGGGCGCTGCACGGGTACGTCACCGACTTCGCCGACCTTCACTTTGGCGATTTCCGTCCGTTTTTGATATTCAATGTCGGCGATGCTGCGATTAGCATCGGCGTCGTCATCCTGTTGCTGCGGGCGTTCCTGACCCGTAAGGAACATTCGCAATCTTCGGGGGCCGAGGAGACTATCGAACATGCGTAAAGCCATTATCGCGACCGTGATCGTCGCTGCCGTCGCGACCAGCGGCTGCTCGGTGTTCAAGAGCAGTCGGAATGCGACCCCGGACGAATTCGCGGTCGCGCGCAATGCGCCGTTGGTCATCCCGCCCGACTTCTCCCTGACCCCGCCGGTTGCGGGCACAGCCGGCCTGTCGCCGGCCGACGCCCAGCAGCAGGCGATCGACGCCCTGTTCGGCGGCCCGGCCCCGCGCAGCGCCTCGGAACTGATGCTGCTCGACCAAGCTGGCCGTGAGCGCGCTCAGATCGGCATCCGCTCGAACGTCTGGGACCCGGACACGCGCGTCGTCGACAAGGGCGCCGAGACGGTGAAGATTTTGAATGCTCCGGCGGCCGATACGAACATCGCCTCGGCTCAGACCGGCCAATAGGCTATAGGAGCGGGGAACGAACTTAAGCCGATGACCGAACACACACTCTCTGCTCGCCTGGTCGAGATCGAATCGATGCTCGATCGCTCGCGTCGCCGCTTCGACGAAGGGTCGAAGCTGGTTGAGGAAGCGCACAAGCTTCTCGGCGACATCCAGCAGGCCCTGATCGGCTCACCGCGGACCGTCTCTCCGGAAGACAGCGATGAAGCCGCCTCGCGCCTGCTCGCGTCGCTGAAAGCCACCGGCGGCGAAATGCCAGAAACGCTGTGCGGCGGGCGCCTCGCGGTCGATCAGGTGCAGCGCCTGATCCGCATCGACGGCCACCCGATCGGCATTACCGAGATGGAATATCGTGTGCTCGAGTTGCTGGCGTTTGCGCGCAACAATGTCGTCACTCGCGCGATGCTTCTTAAGCATCTCTATCGCCGGTCGGACGACCAGCCGCAGCCGAAGATCATCGACGTCTTCATCTCGAAGCTGCGCAAGAAATTGCGCAATGCGTCTGGCGGTGCCGAGTTCATCGAGACGATCCCGCAGCGCGGCTGGATCCTGCGCGACATCGACGAAAAGCAGGGCGCTTAATCCTCCCCGGAACGGGGAGGGGGACCATGCGCAGCATGGTGGAGGGGCGGAGCCGCCCGCAAGCGCCCCTCCGTCAGTCCTTCGGTCTGCCACCTCCCCGTTCCGGGGAGGATTGATTCATCCTTTGATAACCTCGCCCGCTTACTTCCGGGCAAATGCTTCATCTTGTTCCCGATTCTTTCTCGCAGCCGCGGCCCGAGCCGTACGCCGAGGCCGTTGCCCGGCTCGCGACCGTTCGCCACGCGCTGCGCCTGGTCGATCCGTTCGCCGGGCCGGCGTCGGACGCCGAGGATGATGACGCGATTGCCGAGGGCTGGAACCGCGCCGATGAATCGAAGCGGCGCTGGTTCGATGCCCGCTCCGGCCGGCTGGTCGAAGCCACCGCTGCCGGTGTGGAAGCTTTGCTCTCCGCGAAGCAGAAAGGCGCAGAGCCGCACGAGGAAGCCGCTCAGGCGTTGGTCGACCAGATCCGCCGCGAACTGGTTGAAGTCTCTAAGGTCGTGCTGGCTTAAGCCGGACCCAGCGCCTTTGGGGTTGCCGGGTCGGCACCCCACTCACTCCAGCTTCCATCGTACAGGCGGTTGCCGTCGTGCCCCAACAGGTGCGCGGCGAAGATCAGGCTGTTCGCCGTCACGCCCGACCCGCAAGTCGCCGTAAACGGTTGCGCTGGGTCGATACCGGCCTTGGCGAAAATTGCGCGAATCTCGTCGCGAGATTTGAAGGTGCCGTCCTCGTTGTAGAGCGATCCGAATGGCAGGTTGTGCGCGCCGGGGATATGGCCGGGTGCAACGCCGGCGCGGGGGTCGGCCTCGCTGCCCTCGAACCTGCCGGCGCCGCGCGCGTCCAGTAGTAAACCGCCTTCATCCGCGAGAATCTGCTGCTTGGTGACGACTTCGGCTGGATCGGCTCGCGTGTCGAAGTGGGCCTCACGCGCTTTCGGCTCCCCGCTTTCGGTGGGTCGGCCTTCGGCAACCCATTTCTGGAAGCCGCCGTCAAGGATCGCGACTTCGCGCGCGCCGAAATGCCGAAGCATGAACCAGCCACGCGCCGCCGTCCGCGTCGCGCTATTGTCGTAGACGACGATGCGATCGCCGCTGTCGATTCCGAGCTTTTCCATCGCAGCGCCGAATTCGGCCGCGCTCGGCAGCATGTGCGGCGCGGGGTTCGATCGGTCGCTGACTGCGTCGATGTCGAGGAAGCGCGCGCCGGGAATATGCGCGGCGAGAAACTCCCCAGGGCCGCTCCGATTGAGCGATGGCATGAACCAGCTGCAGTCGACCACGGTGACTTCGCGAAGATGGTCGGCGAGCCATTCAGTCGGAACGAGCGGGTCCATGGCGCAAGGATAGGCTTGGCGGCGCGCTGCTGCTAGTCAGCCGCGCGATGGAAACGACGCACCTCGGCCGCGCCAGCACGCTTCCCGCTTCGCCGGAAGAAGCGAAGCTCGACTATGTGCCGAACCCGCGTGGCGACGCGCTCTACCTGGTCCGCTTCGCGGCGCCCGAGTTCACGTCGCTCTGCCCGGTCACCGGTCAGCCCGACTTCGCGCATCTCGTTATCGACTATGCACCAGGCGCGACGATCGTCGAATCGAAGAGCCTGAAGCTGTTCCTCGGTTCCTTCCGCAATCACTGCGGCTTTCATGAGGACGTGACCGTCGGCATCGGCCAGCGCCTCGTCGCGGAGATGAAGCCCAAGTGGCTCCGTATCGGCGGCTATTGGTACCCGCGCGGCGGCATGCCGATCGACGTCTTCTGGCAATCGGGCCCGCCGCCCGAGGGCCTGTGGCTGCCGGACCAGGGCGTCCAATCCTATCGTGGCCGCGGGTAAGGTCGCGGTCCTCGGCGCCGGCTCGACCGGCTGCTTCATCGGCGGATGCTGGCTTGCGGCCGGACTGCCTGTGTTCTTCATCGGTCGCCAGCAGATTGGGATCGACATCAATCTGTTCGGACTCGAGCTCACCGACTACTCCGGGTTCTTGGAATGGACGTTGGACGTTGATTATCGAACGGATCCGGCGGCCCTGGCCGAGGCCGATATCATCCTCCTTTGCGTGAAGAGCCGATCCACCGCTGAAGCGGCCCGTGATATCGCGGTCCATGCCCGGGACGGGGCTTTGGTGCTCAGCTTTCAGAACGGCATTCGGAATTTCGATGTACTGGAAAAGGCGCTCGGCGACCGGTTCGAACTCGCGCGCGGTCTCATCTCGTACAACGTCGCCCATATCGACACCGCTCACTTTCATAAGGGCGTAGCGGGAGTCCTGTGGGCGGAGGATTTGCCGAGATTGCGCGAATTGTCCGCGAAGATCGGGCGCGGCCCGGCGGAATTGCAGCTTTCCGACGACATTCTGGGCGTCGCCTGGGGCAAATTGCTCATCAATCTAAACAATGCGGTGAACGCGCTGTCCGGCCGTACCCTGCTCGAAGAACTGAAACAGCGCGATTACCGCCGCGTCGTCGCCGCCTCCCAGCGAGAGGCGCTCGCCCTCCTCAAGGCTGTGGATATCGTCCCCGCCAAAGTCGGCGCGGTCGGCCCTAACCTGCTGCCACGCGTCATCGATTCGCCCAACTGGCTCTTCCGCAACATCTTCCTGAGGAAGTGGAAGATCGACGCAAAAGCGCGCTCGTCCATGGCGGATGACCTCGCCGCCGGCCGCAAGACGGAGGTCGATTACCTCAATGGGGAATTGGTCGCTCTAGCCGCGAGGCTCGGGCGCGACGCGCCCGTCAATCAGAGGATTGTCGAGCTGATCCGCGCCGCCGAAGCGGGCGCGGAGCCATTGGCTCCGGCCGCACTCAGGCGGGCAATTCTGGGCTAGCGGTAAGTCGCTTCGGGCGTGGCTGCGTCATCGCCAGGCACTGCCGGTACGGCGGCCTGCTTCTTGGTCCAGGCATAAAATCCGAGAACTACGACGGCGAAGGCCGCCAGGCTGACGGCAACCGCCCACGGGTTTTCAGCGACCAACGCGAAGGGGGCATCGTTCTGCGTCGCGGCCACGACCGAGGCGTAAACCACGCCCATAATGCTCTCGCCGACGATCAATCCGGTCGCGAGCAATACGCCCATCCGCTGTGCAAACTCTGCGTTCGACTGACGAGCTGCCCATTTGTCGTAGAGCCATCCGAGCAGCGCGCCGAGCGGCACGAGCAGGGTTAGCGCCATCGGCAAATAAATGCCCATGCCGACTGCGAGCGGCGGAAGTCCGCCCTTTTTCATCTTTCTCAGGACTTCGTCGATGATGATGACGACGACGCCGATTCCGGCACCATATTCGATGAGTTTCCAGTCGAAGTCGCCGTTCAACAGTCCCTGGGCAATCGCCGAGATAAGGGCTGCTTGGGGGGCGGCGAGTGCGTTCGGCTTGGCGCCAGGCATGCCCTGGAACGTGAAGGCCGTGTTGAGCAGGTCCAGGACAGGGGGGATGACGACTGCACCGAAGAGGACGCCCAATACCAGCGCGACCTGTTGCCGCCACGGCGTTGCGCCGACGAGCTCGCCGGTCTTGAGGTCCTGAAGGTTGTTGTTGGCGATCGTCGCGACACCAAAGACGACCGCGGTGACAAACAATGCAAAAGCCACGAGCGCCTTGGATGCGTCACCTGTCGCGCCGGGAAACAGCATCGCGAGCAACAGCGAGATGCCGACGATCGATAGAATGCCGACGCCGGAAATCGGACTGTTCGACGCTCCGATGAGGCCCGCCATATATCCGCAGACCGACGCGATCACGACGCCCGCGATCAGGATGTAGACGATGCTCAGAACGATCGTGATGCCGGGGTTGGCGGCAATCGGATTGGTGTTCGCGAACGCATAGAGAAGAAACCCGACGGGGATCATGAGGAGGAGGATCGTCCCTCCCACGATGCCGATCGGAATGTCACGCTCCGTCAGCGGCAGATCCTCACCGCGGCCCGCCTTGCGTTCCCGGTTCGCGACAATTGCCGACCGGATGCCCGCGATGATGGGTCCCAGAATTTTTAGGAGCGTCCAGATAGCAGCGACGCCGATCGTGCCCGCGCCAATGAAGCGGACCTTTTGCACGAACACGCCGTGCACGAAGTCGTCGAGGCCAGTGCCCGCAGGAATCGCGCCGGCCAACGCCGTGTAGTGAGGCACCAGGAAGCCCCAGCTAATGATCAGGCCGACCAGCATCGCGATGCCCACGGTGACGCCGACCAGATGGCCGACGCCGATCAACAGCATGGACAAGCTGGCGGACACGGTTGTCGCACCCGACCCGACGGTAAGCGACTTTGCGGCGTCGGCCGTGAGGATCTTCGTTTGCGCCAGCGCATAGAAGAACGCCGAGGCAATCGAGCTCCAGACGATCAGGAGCAGTCCTCGCTTATTCTCCTCCGCCCCGCCGATTCCCGAGCCGACCTTCAGGACTTCGGCGGCCGCGATGCCTTCGGGATAGGGTAGGTCGGTTCCGGTCACGAGCGCGCGCCGAAGGGGTACGGAGTACATGACTCCCAAGATTCCTCCGATCGCGATCACGGCGACGGAAAGCCAGTACGGGAAGCCCGTCCACCAGCCGACCATCACCAGGCCGGGGAGCACGAACACGATCGCCGACAGCGTGCCCGCAGCCGAAGCGATCGTCTGAACGATGTTATTTTCCTGGATCGTCGAATCTTTGAAGGAGCGCAGAACGGCCATTGAGACCACCGCAGCAGGAATCGAAGTGGCGACCGTCAGGCCGATCTTGAGACCGGCGTAAACATTCGCCGCCGTAAGTATGACCGTGAGCAACGCGCCGAGGATAATTCCTCGGACCGTCAGCTCCTTGATTTCGCCGCCCGCGCGAAGCGCCGTGCCGCTCGTCGCCATCATTCTCCCCTTCGTAATTCTAAGGAACGTCGCACGGTGCCGGGGTCGAATGGCGGCGGATTGCCTGCCACCGGCCCTCGTCGAGCACCCACACGTCGGTCAACAAAACGCAATCTTCGATAATACGGCCCAGATATTTCAGCCGCCAGCGGGCATGCACCGTGCCGACCATCGTCTGATCGAGCACCGTGGCATCGCGGACCTGAACGTCGATGGACTCGACCTCGCGGCGCTGGATCGCGTCGATCCATTCGTCGCGCGCCATCATGAATGGCCCGGAAGACCGGGTTCCGATCAACACGAAATCGGGATGGACGAGCGAGCGCAACTTCTCGGTGTCCTTGCGGCACAGAGCGTCGCACCAATCGCTCTCCAACCGCTGAATCAGCTCACGACTATGCTTCGTCACACGTTCCCCTCTGGGACCTCTTTAGGGTGGAAGCAGAAGAAAGCGAGTCGGCGCAAGAGGGGCATCTGTCCTCCGCGGCTCGTGGGGATGGACGGGTTCATTGACGCGGGTTAGGTTTCCGCTTCGGCCGCAGAAGCTGGGGGATGTGAGCATGTCCGACAATAAATCAGCACCAGACGTCGACGTTACCAAGGAATGGCGCGCGACGCAGGGGCAGAAATCTACGGCAACCCGGCTTCGCATTTTCGCCGCGATCTCGTGGGTCATTGCCATCGGCACCGAGATTTTCGGCGTCGTCATGCTTCGCCAGCACAAGTTCGATCACGGGAATTTGCCGTTGCTGATCGGCATCCTGGTCGTGATCGCCATCTTCGCGATCGCCGGCAGCCTGATGTGGAAGGCCGCCAACAAGCACGACCCCGCCAGCAAGGCCGACGCTGCCCGGTTCTTCTTCCAGAACCAACTGGGCGCCATCATTACGATCATCGCCTTCCTGCCGCTGATTGTCCTGATCTTCATGGACAAGGACATGGACCCGAAGAACAAGAAGATCGCCGGCGGCATTGGTGTCGCGCTGGCCGCGGTCGCGACTTTGATCGGGGTCGATTTCAACCCGCCGTCGACCGAGCAATACACGCAGGACATGAACCAGTGCGCGGCGCAGATTAAGGCCAATCAGCCGACCACTGCCTGTTCACCCGAAGTTGCCGAACAGGCAAAGGCCATTGCGGCAGACTCCAAGACCGTGGCCGATGCTACCAAAAGTGCGGCGAACCCGAACGGCGTCGATACCGTCTATTGGATCGCGCCCGAGAATGGCGCCAAAAAGTCGTCCACTCCGCACGTCTTTCACATTTGCCAGGGCGTAAGCCCGCTTCGGGGCAAGCAGGTGAACCAGGGCTCGGTGACTCAGGCCTATGCGGAGAATGCCACCCGCATCACCAAGCAGATCCCGATGGAGCAGAAGCAGTGCGGTTTCGCGGCTGCTGCACCGGCGGACGCCGCGCCCGCGGACAACGCAGTCGCTAACGCTGCCGGCTGATTGAGGCCTCGCGCCGCCGAAGCGGCGCGAGGTCTTACTTGCCGCTAATGTCGATCCCGACGAACGCTTCGGGAGCGTTGCCGCGCTTGACCAGCAAGAGGACGCTGTTGCGGCCCGCCTTGCGAGCCGCATCGACGGTCGTGATCACCTGAGCCGGAGAGGTCACCAGTTGGTTGTTGATCGAAATGATCAGATCACCGCGCTGAAGGCCTTCATCCTGAGCGTCGCTGTTCGGATCGACGGCCGTGACGATGACGCCATGCGCGGTCGCTGGAAGGTTCGCTGCCCGTGCCAATTCCGGCGTGAGCGTTGCCAGGGACAGGCCCAACGCCTTTTGCGGAGCGGCCACTGCGCCGCCGCCAGTGGTGGCACCATTGTCGTTCGCGCCGCCGCCGACGATCTTCGCGAGTTGATCCTCGGTCGGACGCTGGTCAACGAGGGTGTTGACCGTGAAGCGCTTGCCGTTGCGAACCACCTCGATCGGAACGCGCTGACCGACCGGCGTGTTGGCAACGAGGTAGGAAACCGTCTGATCGGGTGTGACAGGCTGGCCGTTCACCCGGATGATAACATCGCCCTGCTGAATTCCTGCCTTTGCTGCCGCGCCGCCCGGAACGACTGAGCGAACCAGTTCGCCGCCGCCCTTGGCGAGGCCAAGCGCCGAAGCGATTGAATCGTCGTCGAGGGGCTGGAGGCCGACGCCGAGATAGCCGCGCGACGGGCGCTGGCCACGGCGCAGCGAGTCGATGACGGGCTTGGCGAGCTCGGCGGGAATCGCGAGGCCGATGCCGACCGAGGCGCCGGTCGGCGAAATCAGCGCCGAGTTGATGCCGATGACGTTACCGTCGAGGTCGAACATCGGGCCGCCGCTGTTGCCCATGTTGATGGCCGCGTCCGTCTGGATGTAGCGGTCGTAGGCGCCGGACCCGGTGATGCCGCGGTGAAGCGCGGAAATGATACCGGCGGTGACGGTGCTGCCGACGCCGTAAGGATCGCCGATCGCGATGATCCAGTCGCCGACGCGCGCCTTCGTGCTGTCACCCCAATTGACGTAGGGCAGGTTGGTGCCGTCGATCTTGAGCAAGGCAAGATCGGACGTCTCGTCGCGGCCGATGATGCGGGCCGGATATTCGTGACGGTCGGTAAGCGTGACCGTCACCGTGTCGACCGTGCCGGTACCAGTGAGACCCTGGATCAGGTGGTTGTTGGTGACGATGTAGCCGTCAGGCGAAATGAGGAAGCCCGAGCCGAGCGAGCCGGCTTCGCGGGTGCGCGGCTGGCCCTGGCCCTGCTGCTGGCCCTGATCGCCGCTGCCGCCGTCCGGAGTTCCCGGCCCGCCAAAGCGCTTGAAGAATTCTTCAAACGGATCTGCCTGAGTCTTCACCGGGATGCGCTGCTTGGTCGAGATGTTGACGACCGCCGGTTGCAGCTTGGCAACCAGGTCGGCGAACGATTGCGGCGCACCGCGTGGTGCCATGACCGATGGCGAATTCTGCGCGACCTGGGCGCCGGCGCGTCCCGTGGTCAGCGAGAAAGCCGTTCCCCCGAGAAGCAGGGCCATTGCGACCCCATAGGCGTAGCGCACTTTTCCGGTCTCCTTCGAGCTCATCGATACTCCATCATTCTGGGGTGGACGCAAGGCCGCTAATCGCCGTCGGCGCTGAATAACGATTGAACGATCCCGGAATTAACGCGACCGTCCAGTAAATTCCTTCAAATAGTCGTTCTGAGGCGACAGAACGATGGTCGTAGGCGCAGGTTGCTTGCCCGGCTCACCGATGAAGGTTTGCCGATAGCTCTGCATGGCGCGGTAGAAATCGTAGAAGTCCGCGTCCTTCCCAAAGCTGGCTGCGTAGGTCTTGGCGGCATTGGCGTCCGCCTCGGCCTGGATGATCTGAGCCTGCTTCATTCCCTGGGCGCGGATTGACCGGGCTTCCTGCTCGCGCGCGGTGCGCATGCTGTCATAGGCCGATTCGAGCGGGGCGCCGTCGGGCAAGTCGGTGCGCTTGATGCGAACGTCGACGATCTGAACGCCGTACTGGCTGGCAATCCGGTTCAGCGAGGTCCGGACATTGTCCATGATCCCCTGGCGCTCGGGCGAAAGCAGAGCAGCGAACTCGATCTTACCGAGCTCATTGCGGACTTCCGATCCAAGGATCGGCTTCAGCTGCTCCTGAAGCTGACTCTCGGTGCGGGCGCTAATGTACATCCGCAACGGGTCGACGATCCGGTAGCGGGCGAAGGCATCGACCTGAAGGCGGCGCTGGTCCGTTGAAAGGACTTGCTGGGTCTGCATGTCGACATCGAGCACGCGCTTGTCGATGCGGACGAGTTCCTCGGCAAATGGGATCCGGTAATTGATGCCCGCGCCAGCGGCGCCGATGGGCCGACCAGCCTGATACTGGTTGTAAATGCGCACTGGCTTACCGAAACGGACGACCACAACTTGCTCGGTTTCCGGGATGATCGGGAAACTGGTGATCACCAGGAAGAGCGCCATCAAGCCGACGACGGCGGTCATGATCGGATGGGAGCGAACTAAGCCGGTCATTGGGCCGACTCCTTCTTCTGCTCTTTCTGGACCTGGGGCAGCGGCAGGTAGGGTGTGACGCCGGGCGCCTCCACGATGGTTTTGTCGACCTTCGACAGCACCTGCTCCATGGTTTCGTAATACATGCGGCGGCGAGTGACGTCGGGGGCGAGCTTGTACTGCTCGTACACCTTGTCGAACGACGTCGCGTCGCCCTGTGCCTTGGCTGTGATCTGGAGCGCGTAGGCGTTGGCCTGGTTGATGTAGGACTTGGCGTCCTGCTGGGCCGCAGTGACCTGCTTGAACGCGTCATTGACCGCATCCGGTGGATCGGCCTGCTTGATCGCGACGCCCTGGATCTGGATGCCGCCGCGATAGCCATTGAGGATGCGCTGCATTCCTTCGGCGACCTGCGTCTCGATTTCCGCGCGGCGGTCGCCCATGGCATCCCGCAGCGTGACCCGGCTGATTACGGCGCGCATCGAGCTTTCCGCGACTTGCTTGATCGTCGTTTGCGGGTCGGCGAGCTGGAAGAGGTAAAGCTCGGGCGAGCTGATCTTCCAGCGAACGGTGTAGGCGATGTCGATAAGGTTCTGGTCGCCCGTGAGCATCAGATCCTCTGCCGTGCCGCCACCAAGGTCGGCCGTTCGGATGTTATCGACGTCGACCTTTTTCACGCGGTCGATCGGCGAGGGGAGGGTGATGCCGACGCCCGGCTGCAGCGTGTAGCTGTAGCGTCCGAAGCGAGTGACAACGCCGCGCTGCGCCGGCGCGATCGAATGCATCGAGGTGAAGATCAGCCACAACAGAACGAGGCCGATGATGGCCCAGACGAAGATCGAGGCGTCAGGCCGGCCTGGCAGGCCGCCACCCGAGAAACGCTCGCGGCTGCGGCGGAAGAATTCGTCGAGTGTGGGGTTGGACTCGGATGATGAGCTGCGCCCCTTGCGCTTGCGCCCCGGGTCGCCCCACGGGCCGCCGCTACTGCCGCCGTCCGACGACGTTGGTTCATCGTCGCTGCCGCCGCTCGATCCCCATGGGCCTTTATTATCAGCAAACAGGCCGCGAGCGCGGGCGCCCCACCCGGAAAGAATGTTCATGCACGCAAGTATAGGAGCGCGATTTCGCGAAAAACAGTGGCAAGCGTCCGCGCCGCTCCTATGTCGCTGCGGCAATGACAGAATCCAGCGATCCCCTTGATGATCTCCCGCACGCGGAGCGCATTCGTTCCCGCAAGCTGGCAAGCGGCGTGGCGACGGTGATCGCCGATGCGACGGGACTATCGAAGTCGGAACGCGACGCATTGGAGCACGAGCTTCACGATGCGGCGCTCGCGCTTCCGGGTGTGAACGAAGCGCGGATCGCGGTGACGGCTGCGGAACCAAGCCGAACGCTGATCGCCATCGGCAGTGGGAAGGGCGGCGTCGGGAAATCCACAGTCGCGGCCAACGTCGCGATCGCTCTGGCGAAGGCGGGGAAAAAGGTCGGGCTGGTGGATGCCGACGTCTACGGGCCCTCGCAGCCGACCCTCCTAGGATCGACCGAGAAGCCTACAGCGGATGGCGAACAGCTTATCCCGGTCCAGGCGCAGGGTCTCAAATTCCTCTCGCTGGGACACCTCGTTTCGCCCGGTCACGCCCTCGCGTGGCGAGGGCCGATGGCGACAGGAGCGCTGGCCAAGCTGGTCGACGCCGACTGGGGCGATACGGAAATCCTGATCGTCGATATGCCGCCCGGAACGGGCGACGTGCAGCTGTCGCTGATCCAGCGGTCGCGGCCGGCTGGCGCGGTGATCGTGTCAACGCCGCAGGACCTGTCGCTGATCGATGCGCGGCGAGCCGTCGACCTGTTCAACAAGATGAGCGTGCCGGTGCTCGGCGTGATCGAGAACATGGCGACCTACGTCTGCCCCCACTGCGGCGACGAATCGCATCCGTTCGGGACCGGCGGCGCTGAAGGGGCAGCTGCGGAGATGGGCGTTGCATTCCTCGGCCGGCTGCCGCTGTCGCTCAGCATCCGCGAGGACTCCGACGCCGGGCGACCTCCCGCGGCCGGCGATGGGCCGGAAGCCGAGGCCTTCGCCGCGATCGCCGCGAAACTGTTGGAGGCAGTGGCGCATTAAGCCGCTGAAGGAGAGTGCAATGCCGCTCACCCGCGACGAAGACATCAGGGAACTACTGACCAACGCTCGCACCATCGCAATGGTCGGCGCGTCCGACCGGCCGAGCCGGCCTTCTTACGGTGTGATGAAATTCCTCCAGGATCACGGCTACCGGGTCATTCCCGTCAATCCGCAGATTGCGGGCGAGCATGTTCACGGCGAGTTTGCCTGGACCGAGCTGGCGCAGCTCGGCGTCCCGATCGACATTGTCGACATCTTCCGCCGGCCAGAAGCCGCGGGGCAGGCCGTCGATCAAGCGATTTTCGTCGGTGCGAAAGCGGTCTGGATGCAGATCGGCGTAATCAATGAGGAGGCCGCGGCTCGCGCCGAAGCCGCCGGGCTGAAAGTCGTGATGGATCGCTGTCCGAAGATCGAAATCCCTAGGCTCGGAGTGCCGAGGATTGCTGCCGAGGCCTAAGCCGCCCCGACGGTCATTTCCGGAATCAGCAGGGTGGGCGAGTCCGAGCCGTAGCGGAACTCGAGGTCGCTGGCCGGTTCCAGCGTAGCGAACATCTGGACGAGGTTCGCGGCTACGGTGATCTCGGCGACCGGCTCGGCGATCTCGCCATTTCGGACCATGAAACCTGAGGCTCCGCGGCTATAATCGCCGGTTACCGGATTGACGCCATGGCCGATCAGTTCGGTCACTAGAACGGCTTCGGGATAGATCGCCAGCAGGTCCTCTCGGGTCTTCGCGCCGGCTTCGATGTAGATGTTGGTCGTGGTCGCACTTGGCGCGCCCGATGTGCCCCGCGCGGCATGGCCGGTCGGCGCGATGCCAAGCTGCCGTGCCGAAGCGCTCTCCGCGATCCAGGTCGTGAGGATGCCGTCTTTGACCAACTCACGGCGGGAGACGGGCAGCCCTTCTGCATCGAATGGGCGCGACCGAAGGCCGCGAAGGCGAAGCGGATCGTCGACGATGGTCACACCCGGCGCGAATACAAGTTCACCGAGCTTGTCCTGAAGGAAGCTGGTCTTGCGTGCGACGGCGACACCGCTGATCGCGCCCGCCATATGGCTTAGCAGCCCAGAGGCGACGCGAGGGTCGAAGATAATCGGATACTTGCCCGGCTTGGGCCGGCGCGGGTTCAGGCGAGCGACCGCGCGATCGCCGGCACGTCGGCCGATCGTCGCAGCATCTTCCAGGTCCTCGAGGTGCCGGGCGCTATGCCAGCCATAGTCGCGCTGCATGGTCGGCCCTTCGCCGGCAATGACCGATGCCGAGCAGCCATGCCCGGTGGTGCTATAGGCACCCGAGAAGCCGCCGGACGTCGCCAGCGCCACCGTCGCTCCCGAGGCGCTCGCCGATGCCCCGTTCGAGTTCGTCACTCCCGCAACCGCGGTCGCCGCCTTCTCGGCCTCAAGCGCTCGCTCGCGAAGTTCGGTTGGGTCGGGTTCGCGCTCATCGACCGTGTCGATGAAAGGCAGGTCGCCGGTCAGGAGAAGCTCCGAGGGCGCGAGCCCCGCATAAGGGTCTTTCGGCGCGTTCTGCGCCATCGACAGGCAGCGACTGACTAGCATGTCGAGCACCTCATCGGACAGATCCGACGAGGCAACGGTGGCCGAGCGTTGGCCGATGAAGAGTCGCAGCCCCATGCCTTCTCCCTCGGAGCGGCTCACGTCTTCGAGCTCACCCAAGCGGACCTGAACGCCGGACGAGCGGTCACCGACGTAGATCGCGTCGGCCGCCGTGGCGCCTGCCTTCATGCCGCGTTCGACCAGGGATTCAGCGATTTTGCGGGCAGCTTCGGGAGATTGCATGGCGCCGCGACTAGCGGCTGGTGAGGCCGACGACCAGCATTGCTAGAAAGACAAGGAAGCCGCAGTTCCGGTTTGACCGGAATAGCCTGAGCGCGAGAGCACCGTCCTTCGGATCGGCGCGGAGAGCCTGGTTGGCAAGGTGGAGCGCAGCGGGCACCAGCGATGCCAGCGCGACCCAATCCGGCCGGACCACCCAGATTGCAACGCCCCAAAACAGCAATGCGATGGTGTAGAAGATTGCGACGCCGATTGGCGCCTTGTTGCCCAAACGGCGTGCCGAGGACTTCACGCCGACCAAAGCGTCATCCTCGATGTCCTGGATTGCGTACAGCGTATCGTAGCCAACCACCCAGGCGATGCTTCCGAACCACAGGATCAACGGCGGCCAGTCCAGCTTTCCACTCACTGCCGGCCAGCCGACCAGCGCGCCCCAGGAAAAGACGAGGCCCAGCCAAGCCTGCGGCCACCAGGTGATGCGCTTCATGAACGGATAAGCGGCGACGGGCGCAATACTTGCTGCCGCGACCATCGCGGCGGTCAGGTTGAGCTGAACCAGCACGAGCAGGCCGATCAGGCACAGCAAGCCGATCAGGGTCCACGCCGAACGAAGCGAGACGCGGCCGCTAGCCAGCGGACGGAGGCGCGTGCGCTCGACCTTCTGATCCAGGTCGCGGTCGATCACGTCATTGTAGACGCAGCCGGCGCTTCGCATGGCAAAGGCGCCGAGCGCGAGCCACAGAAACAGGTCCCAACGCCCTCCGACGCCGGCCAACGCGACACTCCAGGCGCAAGGCCAATAGAGCAACCAGGTGCCGATGGGCCGATCAAGCCGCATCAGGCTGGCATAAGGGCGCAGCCTCGGCGGAAGGGCGCCGATAAACCCGCGCCGTTCGCTGTCAGGAACGATCTCAAGCTGCATCTGCCGTTGGCCTAGCCGCTCCCCTGTCCAGCGGCTAGGCTGCGCCGCGGGGGTGAGCACATGTTCAGGATGCTCAAGCTGAAGCCGCCGCACGGCTGGAACGCGGTCGGCTGGGAACTCGTCATCGTCGTCGTCGGTGTCCTGCTGGCATTGCTTGCCCAACAATGGGTCAGTGAGCGCGATGACCGGGCGAAGATGAAGCAGTCGCGCGACTCGATCCGCTCCGAAATCGGCAATCATTATGCTTGGTCGGTCGAGTGGCGCGTGGTTGAGCCGTGCATGCTCGCCCAGATCGACAGTCTTCAGGATCGAGTGATGAAGAGCGGCGACCGTCTCGACCCGGCGCCGGTCTACACGGAGACTAACGGCCATTACGTGCTTCGGATGCCGAGCAAGGAATATGTAAGCAGCGCGTGGCAGGCAGCCCAGGCCGATGGCGTTAGCGCCGATTTCGACCCCGCTTTTCGCTTCGAGCTGAGCTCACATTACGAGCAGGCGCGGCTGCTGGCAGAACACGGTGAGCGCAACGGCATCGACTATCGACGCTTGCTGGTCTTGAGCCGTCCGATCCCGCTCGATCCATCGGTACGTTACTCAATCCTGCAGACACTCGCCGAGCTTCGCGGGCGGGTGGAGTTCATCGATATCCTGTCCGGACAAATCATCGACCACGTCCAGCGGCTGAAGATGGTGCCTCCACAGGGTTTCGCCGTGCATGAGGTCGAGCGCTATGGCACCTATCAATTTTGCAAGACGCGCAACCTGCCGCTGCGGTCGTTCAAGGACGCCATGCAGGCCGTTCCAAACTAGACCGGCCCTGCCACTAACCTTCGCCTCCGAGGAGTTCTGGAACTGGTAGCCCAATCGACTGGCGCGGGATAAGCGGGCGATCATGCCCGCCACTCCCGCCTGGCCACCGAAGAGCCTGCCGCGACTGTTCGTGAGAACATCGCTGGAGGCGGGCGCGCGCGTTGAACTGGACGTTTCGCAGGCCAATTATCTCGGCAATGTGATGCGGATGGGCGAGGGCGCTGAACTGCTGGTGTTCGACGGAACCTCGGGCGAATGGCGGGCGCGCATTGCCGAGGCCGGCAAGAAGCGCATGACACTTTCGGTTGAGCGCCGAACGCGCGAGCCAGAGACGATCCCTGACGTCTGGCTCGCCTTCGCTCCGGTGAAGCGAACACAGACGGATTGGTTGATCGAAAAGGCGACGGAGCTTGGCGTTGCGCGGCTAATCCCGGTGGTGACGCATCGAACCAATACCGAGCGTGTTAAACTCGAGCGCCTCCAAGCAATCGCGATCGAGGCCGCTGAGCAGTGCGGGCGGACAATGCTTCCCGAAATCGCAGAGCCGCTACCACTCAAGCGTTTCCTCGATCAACGCGACTCCACCCGGGCGCTCTATTTTGCGGACGAAGGCGGCGGCGAGCGCACGTCCGATGCCTTCAAGCCAGGTCCCGCGGTCATCCTGGTTGGGCCCGAGGGTGGCTTCACCGACGAGGAGCGGGCCACCGTCCGTTCGGCTCCCAATGCGGTTCCCATTTCGCTCGGTCCACGCATTCTTCGAGCGGAGACGGCGGCGCTTGCAGCGCTTGCGGCGTGGATGTCGGCCGCGGGCGACTGGGCCTGAACTTGTCGACCCATAAATCGGAAGTGCTGGCGTCGTTGCGGGACCGCAGCTAAGCGCCGCCGCGCATGACGACGCGCACCGACGACAGCCCTTCGCGCCTGATCGAGAGCCGGGACGACCTGCTGTCGGCTTTCTCCAGCGGCGAAAAGCCGGCCGAGCAATGGCGCATCGGCACCGAGCATGAGAAGTTCGTCTATCGCTGCGCGGACCATCGCGCGCCCAGCTACGATGAGCCAGGCGGCATCCGCGATCTGCTGATGGGCCTGACGGAGTTCGGCTGGGAGCCGGTAATCGAGGGCGGCAACGTCATTGCACTGAAGGGAGCGGACGGCGCTGTCAGCCTGGAGCCTGCCGGCCAGTTCGAGCTGTCGGGCGCCCCGCTCGAAAACCTGCACCAGAGTTGCGCCGAAGCCGCTCGCCACCTCAATCAATGCAAGGAGATTGGCGACAGTCTCGGCCTCGGCTTCCTCGGTCTCGGGATGTGGCCCGACAAGGCGCGGGCGGACCTGCCCGTGATGCCCAAGGGCCGTTACGCGATCATGCTCAACTACATGCCCAAGGTCGGCAGCCTCGGCCTGGACATGATGCTGCGTACCTGTACCATCCAGGTCAATCTTGATTACTCATCAGAGTCCGACATGGTTAAGAAGTTTCGTGTCGGCCTTGCCCTCCAGCCCGTTGCCACCGCGCTCTTCGCCAACTCTCCCTTCACCGACGGCAAGCCCAACGGCTTCAAAAGCTTTCGCAGCCACATCTGGGAAGACACCGATCCCGACCGCACGGGCATGCTGCCCTTCGTGTTCGAGGATGGCTTCGGGTACGAGCGCTATTGCGACTACATGCTGCAGGTGCCGATGTACTTCGTCTACCGGGACGGGAAGTATATCGATGTCGCCGGCCGCAGTTTCCGCGATTTCCTTGACGGCAAATTGCCCGAGCTTCCGGGTGAGAAGCCGCGGGTCACCGACTGGATCGATCACCTTTCGACCGCCTTCCCGGAGGTTCGCCTCAAGAGCTTCCTCGAAATGCGCGGCGCCGACGGCGGGCGTTGGGGCCGGATTTGCGGACTTCCGGCGCTTTGGGTGGGCCTGCTTTACGATAGCCAAGCGCTCGATGCGGCGTGGGACCTGGTCAAGAGTTGGACGATCGAACAGCGCGAGAAGCTGCGCCACGACGTTCCGCGGCTCGCGCTCGACGCCGTCACGCCGGACGGCGAAAGCATGCGCGACTTCGCCGGCCGCGTCCTCGACATTGCAGCCGGCGGCCTCACTCGTCGCGCGCGGCTCAACAGCGCCGGGGACAATGAGGGCGGCTTCCTCGATCCATTGCGCGATGTGGTTTTGAGCGGCATGACCCCCGCCGATCGATTGCTCGATAAGTACAAGAACGAATGGGACGGGGACCTGTCCCGAATCTACGAGGAATTCAGCTTCTGATGGACATGCAGACCCCGAGCCGCCGCACCCTCTATCCGGCGATCGAGCCCTACGAGACCGGAATGCTCGATGTCGGCGACGGACACAGCCTCTATTGGGAGCTGAGCGGCAATCCGGACGGCAAGCCCGCGGTCATGCTCCACGGCGGCCCCGGCGGCGGTTCAAGCCCGGATCACCGGCGTCAATGGAACCCGGACAAGTACAAGATCTTGGTGTTCGACCAGCGCGGCTGCGGCAAGTCTAAACCTTATGCCAGCCTCGACAACAACACGACCTGGGATTTGGTCGATGACATCGAAAAGCTGCGGACCGAGGTCGCCAAGGTCGACAAGTGGCAGGTGTTCGGCGGCAGCTGGGGCTCGACGCTCTCGCTCGCTTACGGAGTCACTTATCCCGAACGTGTCACCGAGATCATCCTCCGCGGCATCTTCCTGTTCGACCAGTACGAGATCGATTGGATGTACAAGGAAGGCGGCGCGTCGCAGCTCTATCCGGACAAGTTCGACGAATTCCTGGCGCCAATCCCGGAAGCAGAGCGCGGCGACCTGGTCGAGGCATATCGCAAGCGGCTGACCAGCGACGACAAGGATGAGCAGCTCGTCGCGGCCAAGGCGTGGAGCAAGTGGGAAGGCGACATCGTCACCTTGCTTCCGAGCCAATCGACGATCGACCATTTCACGTCGCCAGAGGTCGCCATCGCCGTGGCTCGGATCGAGAACCATTACATGGCGAGCCAGGGATGGTTCGAGGAAGGTCAGCTCCTTCGCCAGGCGGCCGAGAAGCTGCGCGGCATTCCGGGCGTCATCGTCCAGGGCCGTCACGATTGCTGTACGCCTCCGGTCGCGGCGTGGAAGCTCAAACAGGCCTGGCCGGAGGTCGAGCTGAACATCGTCCCCGATGCCGGCCACCTGTTCAGCGAGCCGGGCATCACCGACGGCCTCGTTCGCGCGACCGACCGGTTCGCCGGCCTCTGAGGTTTCGCGAATCTTTCCTGTTGCTTGAGTCCGCGAAGGGCTGAATACAGGTTCGCGTAACAGTCCTGTAACGTACGCGGCTCGCGCCGCTCGACACTGACAACCGGGGGGCCGTCAGACCATGCGCACTTTCACGTCGTCGATCTCGACGCTGGCGTTGGCCAGCGCTTGCCTTTTTGCATCGCCAGCAATCGCGCAGGACGCACCCGCGCCGGCGGATCCGGGAGCCGTGCCCGCCGCGGATCAATCTGCGCAAGTCGGTGAGATTGTGGTCACTGCTCAGCGGCGGTCAGAGAAACTGAAAGACGTCCCGGTTTCGGTCGCGACCGTGGACCGGCAGCAGTTAGCTGCGGTTAACACGGGCGGTGCGGACATCCGCGGCCTGTCAGGCCGAGTGCCGAGTCTCAACATCGAAAGCTCGTTCGGCCGCACGTTCCCGCGCTTCTACATTCGCGGCCTCGGCAATACGGACTTCGACCTCAACGCATCGCAGCCGGTCAGCCTGGTCTATGATGACGTGGTCCTCGAAAACCCGATCCTCAAGGGATATCCGGCCTTCGACGTCGATGATGTCGAGGTGCTCCGTGGGCCCCAGGGTACTTTGTTCGGCCGCAATACGCCGGCGGGCATCGTTAAGTTCGATCCGGTTCGCCCGGGGAATGGCCGTAACTATGCGCGGGTTAGCTACGGGAGCTACTCGACGATCAATGCGGACGGCGGCGTCGGCGCCGAGCTGGAAGATGGGCTCGCATTCCGCCTGTCAGGCCTCTGGCAACACCGCGGGGACTGGATCGACAATCTCGACCAGCCCGGCAAGCACAACCTGGAAGGTTATGACGACCTCGCTCTTCGTGCGCAGCTCCAGTTCAAGCCGAGCAACGAACTGACCGTCCGGCTCGTCGGCCAGCTTCGCCAACTCGACGGCAATGCGCGCATCTTCCGCGCCAATTCCTTCATTCGCGGGAGCAACAAGCTGGTCGGCGCTGACGGCGGCAGCTTCAAGCGCGACGAAGTTCGTGCCGACGGCACCAACTTCCAGCATCTGAGGACGCAGAACGTCGCCGGCCATATCGAGTACGATTTCGGCCCCGCGACCCTCTATTCGGTGACGAGCTATTGGCACGGCAAGGTTCGAAGCCGCGGCGATATTGACGGCGGCTGCACCGAAGTTTGCGCGTCGCCGCCGGGCCCGGGATTCATCCCGTTCTTCGCGGAAAGTCAGGACAGCGTCCCGAGGCTCAACCAGTTCACGCAGGAAGTCCGCGTAGCGTCGAACCACACGGGTCCGGGCCTCGGCTATCAGGCCGGCGTGTTTTATTTCGACGAGGGCCTGAAGATTCTCAGCCTAGACTTCGGCGCTCCCGATACGCCGACGTCGCCTGATCCGTCCGCAATCGTGACGCAGCACCAGGATTCAAAGTCGCTCGGCATCTTCGGCTCGGTCAATTACAAGTTCGGCGGGACGACGCTCCAAGCGGGCGCTCGCTGGAACCATGACAAGAAGACTCTGGTCGCCGACCGGTTGTTCGACGTCCGCCCGATCTTCATTGGCGGCGGGCCGGTCCCGGAAACGACCACCCACGTCCACGATAGCAAGCTGACGTGGGACGTCAGTGCGCTCCAGGAAGTCACTCCCGACGTCAACGTCTATGCGCGTGTCGCGCGCGGCTACCGTGCTCCCGCGATCCAGGGCCGCATCCTGTTCACTCGCGAAGTGACGACCGCGGACAGCGAGACGACCATGTCGTACGAGGCGGGCATCAAGACTACCCTGCTGGATCACCGGCTGAGCTTCAACCTCGACGCTTATTACTACAAGACCAAGAACCTGCAGCTGTCAGCGGTTGGCGGAAACACCAACGCGAACCTGCTGCTGAACGCTGCGGCGGTGAAGGGTCATGGTATCGAAGCCGAGCTCGAC
>Ga0268266_10001576_pt1 | contig 26652 bp, 21 predicted proteins | sample KBSS13metaG_FD_190356 | JGI IMG/M metagenome (GOLD analysis project Ga0268266, IMG submission 190356) | Switchgrass rhizosphere microbial communities from Kellogg Biological Station, Michigan, USA - KBS S1-3 metaG (SPAdes) (version 2) | ecosystem: Host-associated > Plants > Roots > Rhizosphere... | reverse complement strand
CCCCGGGTGGCGGCGTCTCGCCGATGGCGCGATAGAAGCTTTCCCACATGCACTGATAGTTGACAGTGGCCCGGTCCGTGATGGCCACACCCTTGAGCCCACGGCCGTGCAGCGCGATTGAAAAGACCCGATCGCCCACTCCGGACAGCTGTTGCGGCATCAAGGCCCATAGTGGCAACACCTGGTAGGAGCCCGGAAAGAAGGCGTAGCAGTTGGTATCGACGAACCTCGCGGTCGGCTCCTCCTCGATCGGCATGATCGAGCCATCGGGCCGGCGGAAGTGGCGCCTGACGACGACGAAATCGGTTTCCGGACTGGAAGCGGCGACGTACAGGCACAACTGCACGTGCTCCGGCTCGAGCCAGTTGTCCGCATCCAGCATCATGATGGCGGGATAGCCTTCCGAGGTGGCCAGCAGCGCCGCGACACCTCGCGGCGTGTTCCCGTAGTCCCGATGCGATCGATCGAGCTTCAGATGGCGCACCGGCTCCGCATCGATCCAGTCCTGCGGATAACCGTCGGCGACCAGAAAATGCTCGGTCGGGACGGTCTGGGCGCGGACACTGTCCATACAACGCCGCAACAGGGCGGGATCTTCCTTGTAGTAGGGCGTGATCACGATGGGACGGGGTTTTTCCATATTGTTTTTTTACAATATCCACGCGCCGCACCGATGCCGGACGCATCACAGTGTTCCGTGCGAGCCACCGCTGGAATGTGCGCTCCATCACAGCCGCTGGCGAAGTAACATAATTGAGTTCGCGGAACCGCCCGGGTCACGGCTGCTACAGTGCCTGGCATGAGCATTCCCGCGGGCCGCCTGGAAACACTACTGGAGCAGATCAACGGCGGCCAGGCCGCCGCGGCGCTGCCGGAACTCGAGCGTCTGCAGGCGCAAGCGCCGACCGATCCCGCGGTGTTGTCAATTCGGGCTGAGGCACTGCGCCTGGCGGGCCGCTCCACCGAAGCCATCGCGACATACAAACTCGCCGGCGAAAGAGGCGCGGGATCTCGAAGCTGGCTGGCCGCCGGCATCCTGTTAGCCGCGGAACGCGCCACCGAGGAGGCGCTGCAATGCCTGCTCAAGGCCGCCGCCGCAACTCCCGATAGCGAGCAGGTGTTGGATGCGCTCATCACCACCTTGTTCAACGGCAACCGTCACCACGAAGGGATCGATTTCGCGCGGCGTCAGCTCACGCTTTCCGCCAACCCCACGTTACTCTCGCGCGCTGCCCTGCTACTGCAGGCCTGCGATCTGTACGAAGAATCCTCGGACGCCTTCAAGAAGATCGTGCAGATGGCTCCGGATGTTGCGAGCCTGATCGGCGGCGCGCTCGTGCCGGCGCGCTTCACCTGTGACTGGGAGTGGACCGAAATCCTGCAAGGCAAGCTCGGCGCCTGGTACGACGCGGGTGAGTTTGCCCTGCCCGAGGAATTTCCGCTCACACACATAACATGGTGCGCTGATGAGGCCCGCAACCTGCGAGTAACGCGTGCCTACGTCGAGCGCATCGTGCCGCAGGTGGAGCGAGTCGCCCGGCGCGTTCGCCGCGGTAGTACGGGGCGTATCCGGGTCGGATACTTGTCCTGCGACTTCCGCAACCACGCCACCATGCATCTCATGGCGGGTGTGTTCGAGCACCATGACCGTGAGCGGTTCGAGGTGTTCGCCTATGACTACACCTCGCCGGATGTCTCCGAATATCGGCACCGCTTTCTCGATGCGGTCGAGCACCATGTTCCGATCCACTTCATGAGCGACCGGCAGGCCGCGGAGCGGATCGGCGACGATGAGTTGGATATCCTGTTCGACCTCAAGCTCTACACGGGCGGTGGCCGGTCGGGCATCCCGGCCCATCGGCCGGCGCCGTTGCAAGTGGCCTATCTTGGATTTCCCGGCAGCGCCGCGCATCCACAGATCGACTACATCATCTCGGACCGGTTCGTGACCCCGGACAGCAGCGCCGCATACTACACGGAGAAGTTCTGCCGCCTGCCGCACACGTATCAATGTAATGACCGCCGGCGGTTTACCGCACCCCAGCCGGGGACCCGGGCCATGTATGGGCTCCCGGAAGGCAAGGTGGTGTTTGGAGCCTTCAACCAGTCCTACAAGATCGATCGGAACAGCTTCGCGGTCTGGATGCGCATCCTCCAGGAGGTACCTGATAGCGTGTTGTGGCTGCTGGGCCAGAGTGAGGCCGCGGTAGCGCACCTGTCACGCCATGCACAACTGGCCGGCATCGCGCGGGAACGGTTGATTTTCGCGCCCTTCGCCGCGCCGCAGGATCACTCCGCGCGTCTACCCGTGGCGGATGCAATTCTGGACGCGCTCATCTGTAACGGGCACACCACGACCTCGGACGCTCTTTGGGCCGGTGTCCCTGTCATTACCGCGCACGGTAGGCATTTCGCCTCGCGCGTGAGTGAAAGCCTGCTCAACGCGATGGACCTGCCGGAACTGGTGGGTTCCGATCAGGACGACATGGTGCGTATCGCGAAACGGGTCGCCAACGAGCCGGGCTACCGGAGCGAGTTGCGCCACAAGGTTGCCGCCAACAGGTTGAGCGCGCCGCTGTTTGATACGGCACGTTTCACGCGCGACTTTGAAGCCGGTATCGAGATGATGGTGCAGCGACAGCGCGGCGGCCTCGAGCCCGGGCACATCGACGTGCCGGATCACGGTCCGCTCGCCCCGTCCCCGACCAACATGCCGCGGTTCCCCGGGCGAGTCACCACCCTGCAGAGCCCTTTTTCCGGCTGCCCTTTGTGCAATGGCTCCAGTGTGTCGCTGGGTTTTGCGAACTGCACGACTCACAGCCTGTGGCACGAGCCTCTGCCGCCCACCATAGAATGGCTACGCTGCGTGGCGTGCGGACACGTCCACAATCGAGCCTACTGGACCGAGGCGGGACTGGCCGAAGTCCGGCGTAATGAGAAGGCTGACAGCTTCGCGCTGTCCGCCGCCACACTGGCAGCGAAGCGAACGGCCTGGGCACCGGTGGTGGACAAGGTTGCCGCTTTGCTCGGAGGCTACCGGGCAGTCGTGCAGCGCGCGAATCGGCCGACCTGGGTCGATGTGGGCTGTGGCGATGGCTCCCTGATCATGACGGCGGCGGACTCCGGGATGGCCGTCGTTGGCCTGGAAACACGGGGTATCGCGGCTGCACGTATCCGCGGCATGGGGCTCAATGCGGTCGAACACGACTTCCTGACACTCACGTTCGAAGTGGTCCCCGACGTGCTATCGATGATGGATGTGCTGGAGCAGACGCCCTACCCGTGCGAAGTACTGCGCAAGGCTGCGCATGTCTTGAGTCCGGGCGGCGTGTTGGTCATCAGTGTGGCCGACATGCTGTCCTCGAGCTGGCGGACCATGGAGGCCGAGAAGGTCAACCCGTATTGGATGGACCTCGAGCGCTATCACAATTTCGCGCGCGACCCGCTCATCGCCCTGTTGAGCGCCACCGGGTTCGAGATCGCGGACCTCCGCCTGTCACCGCGCAGCGCGGCGCAACTGGAGATCTACGCCCTGCGCAAACCGTAGCTGGAGTCGATGCCCTCGAGATAGGGCCGCGCCCAGCGGGCGAAATTCGTATCCTGCACCCGCACCGTTTCCGGGGTCAGGTCCTTCAGGAAGCCCCAGGCGGCGGACTCCCACAGGTGGGTCGCATACGTGTGGGTGAGATCGATGTGCACATTGCTGCGAAACAGGCCATCCAGGTGTTGCTCGACCCAGAGCGGCCAGAAAAATGCCAGGTGGTTCAGCACCGTGACGTCCAGCGGATAGAGCTTGCGGAGGAAATGGGGGAGCTGGACCGAGTGCTCGTTCCAGAATGGCTCCTTGTTGTTTCTACCGCCGCGGAACCACTTGTATTGGTCGAGCCAGCGCGTCAGGAACAACGACCGCGGCGCTGCCAACATGACGGCATTGCCCACACCAAAACAACCGTCGGGTCCCTCCTCCGCCAGCACCGTGTTGTTTTCCAACAGGTCGTCGAAAGACTTGTGTACGAAGACATCCGCATCGAGATAGATGCCGCCGTGATCGATGAGCTTCGTCAACCTGACGACATCCGCCTGGTGCGCCGGGCTCAGCAGAGGCCGGCCATAGATTGCTGCCGGCGCCGCTATCTTGACGGGCGTGACGAGCTCACGTGACAACTCCCACCACGGGGTCTGCGGCTCGTGGGCGTAATAAAGGTACACTTTCTCGGGCTTGATCTTATCGAGCGCGCTCGCCAGGCAGACATGATGGACGAGACTCCACTCCTTCCCGCCGAAGTCCGGCGCCATCCCGAAGCAATAGTGGATGATCTTCGGAATCGTCATGCTCACCCTCACGGTCCGATGGCGGGCAGCCGTGCGACACACGGGTCATCCGCCGGGACTGCGAAAAGGTTATTGCGGAAAAACCAGCGCTTGTAGCCGATACCTTCCAACAGTGCCGTCAGCCTGTCGCCACCGCTCTTGGTGTACTCGACGAAGATGTACGGCTTGCACCGCTGGATACATTCGCTCGCCCCGTTCAACACGGCCACTTCCATCCCCTCCACGTCGATCTTGATGAAGTCGACGCGGGCGATGCCGAGACTGTCGATCCGTTGGACCGGCACCGACTTCATGGCAGCGGGCGTGTAGTCGATGTCCTGGCCGATATATTCGTTGCCGTTGCTCTTGATCAATTCCAGGCTGCCGAAGCTCCCCGGCTGCGTGTAGTCGGGCTGCGGGATCAGCATGCTGCCGTCGACATCGCCGGCGGCGATGTTTGACGCCCGCGCGTTGAAGCAATTGTTCAAGGCGATATTGCCTGCCAGGGCGTAGAAGATGCGCTCCTGCGCCTCGATCGCCAGCACATTGCCCCAGCCGGTCATGTGACGCGCCCACTGCACCGTGTGCACGCCGATGTTGGCCCCGCAATCCACCACAAATACGCCATCACCGTGGAATTCGCGGCGCCAGGTGAGCATGGTGAGGGCGAAATTGACCTCCTCCAGGTCGAAGGACCCGGCGGTCAGCAGCTCATAGCCGACGCCAAAGCCCGAGTTCTCACCGGTGAGGCGGTAGTCGAGTCGGTTCACGATGAGACTGCCGTGGTCGGTGGCAGCCAGGACGAAAGGGAGGGGGCGCTTAGACACCGTCGCATCCTCCGCGCCGGCCGCCAGCGGGAACCTGCAGCATGAGTTCGGTGAGCTTTGACATGCGCCGGATTATGGTCAACCGAGCTCGGCCGTTCCGGGGCCCAAGTCGCAATCCGACATAACTCGGGACGCCGCGGTCACGAGGGGACTGCCTCCGTTCGTCAGGTGTACATCCGGACAGACGGCACCGCTTTGGAGGCAGTTGATTTCACATAACGCACGCCGCGCGAAGGCCGACTCTAGTCTCGCGCGGTCGCCGATACACAGTCCTGCCGCAGTACGACGTTTGTCGCCTCTATCGGACATTGACTCGCGGGTGTGACAACCCTCAAGCTGCGCGCCCGGTTGCGGCCGCCGAGGCCTCGCCGGCGGCGCGCCGGCGTGACAGCCAGGTGCGCGAAATTGCTCACAAGCCGTTTAGATTCAATCGGTTAAGATAGGCCCTGAATTGACGGAGAGGGCGGGACTACTCGGCCCCTGCGGGCCTCGCCTCTCCGGGGCCGCCCTGGCGCGGTGACCCTCTTTACGGAGGTGCGTGCGGGTACGAATGCAAGGTCGCTGATTAGATTGGCGGAGAGGGTGGGATTACTCGGCCCTGCGGGCCTCGCCCCTCCGGGGCCGCCCTGGCGGGCGTTATCCCACCCCTCGCGGTGCGGACCGGCCGCGAGGACAGGTGCGGTTTCGATGCAAGGTGTTGATTCGAGTGGCGGAGAGGGTGGGATTCGAACCCACGTGCCGGAATTAACCGACCATCTGATTTCGAGTCAGCGCCGTTATGACCACTTCGGTACCTCTCCGGAGGGCGGTGGTAACCCCGTTTTGCGGGGGCTGGTATTCTAGCGAAGCTCGTTACAGAAAGGGGAGGATTGCAAACGATGCCTAGAGGCCACCGAGGGCCCCGATCCCGCGCTCTACCTCCAGCAGCGCGGGCCATTGCGCTCACCGCGGCCGCCATCTTCCTGGCGAGCTGCCGACCAGCGCCCCCTTACCTGGAGCTGGTGCGCTCCCGCAATGAATTGCGGGTCGTCACACTCAACCTGCCCACCTGCTATTACCTGGGCTCCCGGGGGACTGAAGGCCTCGAATTCGAGCTGGCGCGCTCTTTTGCCTCGCAGCTCGGAGTGACTCTTTCCATGTACCCGGTGGCGAACGAGCGGGCCATGCAGGCCGAGCTCGCTTCCGGCCGTGCCGACATTGCAGCGGCGCAATTGACCGCGACCCCTGAATGGCGCCATGCCGGGAAGGCCGCGGAGCCCTACGCCCGAATCCCGCAGCTCGTCGTTTACCAGCGGGAGAGCCAGAAGCCCCGCGGCACGCTGCAGCTCGAAAAGGCCAAACTGGCCGTCCGGGCGGGCAGCCCTCAGGAACGGATCCTCGATCAGCTCCGCCGGACCGTCGCCCCCACCCTCAAATGGGTCGAGACGGCTCCCACGAATGCCGATCCGCTCGAGGACGTCGATTCCGGGAACGCCGACTACGCGATCATCGACGCGCGTGAGTTCTCGTTCTCGCACCACCTCTACCCGGACGTGCACGTCGGGTTTGAGCTCCCTGCTGATCGACCCGTCCAATGGATCGTGCGTCGCGGCGCGGACGATCTGCTCAACGCCGTTAACACGTTCTTCCAGCAGCAGCGTGAGTCGGGCCGGATGGCGAAAACCATCCAGCAAGCGACCGGCGAGGTCCGGTCGTTCGCATACGAAGAGTCGCGCGAATTCCAGACCCACGTGACGGACCGGCTACCGCGGTTCCGACCCTGGTTCGAACAAGCGTCCGAGGAGTCGGGCATCGATTGGCGCCTGCTGGCGGCTGTCGGTTACCAGGAATCGAAATGGGATCCGAGCGCCGCATCCAACAACGGCGCGCTCGGCGTGATGATGCTGATGGCCGAAACGGCGGAAGCACTGGGCATCAAAGACCGTACTGATGCGCAGCAGAGCATTTTTGCGGGTGCGCGCTATCTGGCCGAAGTTCGGGAAAAGATGCCCGATCGCATTCCGGAGCCGGACCGAACGTGGTTCACCGTTGCCGCTTACAACGTGGGCTTCGGACATCTCGAGGACGCCCGTGTGCTCGCGCAGATGGACGGAAAGAACCCTGACTCCTGGACGGATGTCCGCGACGAGCTACCGCGGCTGGCAGAGGCCCGCTGGTTCACGAAGGTGAAGCGTGGCTACGCACGCGGCTGGGAGCCGGTGCAGTTTGTCGATCGCGTGCAGCGCTATTTGACGCTGCTCGAGTGGCAGCCGGGAGAGGGCGTGGCGAGCCAGGCCACGCGGGTGCAAGTGGGATTCAACACCGGAAGCTAACTGGCTTCCGGGGCCTCGGCGCTTCGCGTAGGGCCAGCGCCGTTGACCCAGCCGCGATGCGTGGCCCCGCTCACCAGTTAGCCGCGCCTTTCCCCAAAGAATTGCTTCAGGCGCTCGCTGCATTCTTCCATCAGCACGCCGCCAAAGACGTCGACGCGGTGGTTGAGCCCTTGCAGCGCAAACACGTCGACGATGCTCCCTGCGGCGCCGGCGCGCGGATCCCATGCGCCGAACACCACTCTCTTCACGCGTGCGTGCACGATCGCCGAGGCGCACATCACGCACGGCTCTAACGTCACATACAGCGTCGTGTCGGTGAGTCGATAGCTGCCTAACTCCTTGCCGCCGGCCCGCAGCGCCTCTATCTCCGCGTGCGCGGTCGGATCGTGCGCAGCGATCGGGCTGTTGGCGCCTGTTGCAATCACCTCATCGCCTCGAACGAGCACCGCTCCCACCGGCACCTCGCCGTTCGCCTGGGCCGTCGCGGCCTGCTCCAAGGCCAGGCGCATGAAATCGACGTCGGTGCGCGGCGGCACGGACTATCTCGCTTTGGCTTGCTTGGCGCCGGCCTTCGCCACCGGCTGCGGCGCCGGCGCGGGCAAAAACAACGCCGGGTCGACGAACGTGGCGTTGAGCGCTACACCAAAATGCAGATGAGGCCCGGTCACCCGGCCCGTCGCACCTACTTTGCCGATCACCTCGCCCTTTTTGACTGCCTGACCGGGCTTCACGCCAATCGCGCTCAGGTGGCAGTACATGGTGATCAGACCTTCACCGTGATCGACGAAGACGCTGTTGCCATTGAAGAAATAATCGCCGGTGTCGATGACTTTTCCGTCAGCGGCCGCTTTCACCGGAGTGCCGGTGGGGGCCGCGATGTCCATGCCCGTGTGTGGGTTGCGCGGCTCGTTGTTGAACACGCGCCGCATGCCGTAGGAGCTCGAGCGCACTCCGGGTATCGGCTGCAGAAGCCGCAGCGTCGGGGGCGGCTTGTCGGAGAATGTCGCGACAACACCCTTGATATGAGGAACCTCGAGGTTCACGCGGTCGAGATCCTTCTTCGCAAGGTCCACCTTGCTGGGCGCAACCTTCAGCGATTGCGTCACGTACTGTTTGTCCGTGATTTCAAAGCTGACGGATTTCTCGGGCGCTGCGCCGTCACGGACCACGACTGTCGCGTGTCCCGGCTTCTCCGCTAGCGGGAGGCCCACCACAGCAACCCACTCTCCGCCGGAGCGGAGCACCATCACCCGTTGGCCGTCCAACGTGACAATTGGCGCCTGCGTGGAGGAGCTTTCGATTGGTAGGACCAACACGCCGCCCGGGACGAGTGAGGCCTCCGGTAGAACGGACGGGCTCGCCTGCGCAAGGCCGGCCGCCCCGAGTGCCAGCACCGCCGCGGTCGTTAGCCACGCCTGCCACCCGCGGCGCTGCGCACACGACTTGCCGCGGGTTGTTACATCCACCGGCGCGCGGCGCTTACCGCGCTGTGCCCCGATCTCGCCGCGCCGCGCATGCCGCTCATCACCCCGCGCATGCCGCTCACCGCGCCGGGCCCACCGCTCCCAGCCATGCGCATGCGACGACCCGGTGCGTCTTATCATCTCCACTGGCACCCTACTCCTTCCCCGTCACGCGGGCTTTCAACGTCCCTTGCGCGAGCCGCGCGTGGACCTCGTCACCCACATTGACCGACGCGGCATCGCGCACCAGGGTTCCATCCTCGCGCGTCACCATCGCGAATCCGCGCGCCAAAGTCGCGAGCGGACTAGCCGTATTCAGCGTCGTTATCGCCAAATTCAGCCGATGCTCCTTACCCGCGAAATACCCTTTCGGGATTTGCGCTAACGCCTCAGCAGACGCACTCAGTCGCTGCTCCCTGCTGGCGCAATACTCTTTCCAAGCCTGTCGCAAACGCGAGTCCAACCCCTCATGCCGCACGCGATATTCGCGCGCCAAATGATCCGGTGAATGTCGCACGAGCCGGGCGTACAACTCTCCCACACGATTGCCGTCACCATGCACCGTCGCACGGATCGATTGCTTCAACCGCTGCTCAAGGTCATCCAGCCGCCGCACCTGTTGCGAGAGCCGCAGTCCCGGATGCGCGAGACTCAGCCTTTGCACCGCCCGTTCGACTCGCGTCGCGATCGTCTTGATCTCGCGATTCACTCCCGCGGTGAGTCGCTGCTCGAGCTCATCGAGCTTTTGCTCCTGCTGTAAGAGCCGCACACCAGGGTGCACAAGCTTCATGCGCGCGAGCGCGCTATCAAACCGTGTAGTGACCGCCCGCAGCTCCCTGCGCATACAAACACTCATGCGCTCAGCCGTGCGCGCCAGCGCCTCGAGACACGCATTGCGATCGGGCACGACGAGCTCAGCGGCCCCGGACGGCGTCGGCGCACGCGCGTCGGCTACGAAATCCGCGATCGTGAAGTCGATCTCGTGTCCTACTCCGGATACAACCGGAATGGACGACGCACAAATCGCACGAGCGACCCGCTCGTCATTGAAACACCACAGATCCTCAATAGACCCACCGCCGCGCGCGACAATTAGCACGTCGCACTCCGCTCGCGCGGATGCCGTCCGCAAAGCCTCGACTATTGAAGGTACCGCCGCCGCGCCCTGCACGGGTGTCGGATAAATAAGTACCGAGGTGGGTGGAAAACGCCGTCCCAAAATATGCAGGACATCGCGGATAGCGGCGCCCGAAGGTGAAGTCACCACGCCGATCCGTCGCGGGAATCGAGGGAGGCTCCGCTTGCGCTCGAGGGCAAAGAGCCCTTCAGCGGCCAGCTTGACTTTCAGCCGCTCGAACTCGCGCTTGAGCGCGCCGACACCAGCCTCCTCCATGTGCTCGACAATGAGCTGGTAATCGCCGCGCGGCTCATAGAGCGTGATACGCCCGCGGGCCAGCACCTGTTGTCCTGCCTTGGGCGTGAAGCCGAGGCCGGCGTTCTTGAGCCGAAACATCGCGCAACGCAATTGCGCGTCGCGGTCTTTTAGCGAGAAATACCAATGCCCCGACGAGGGGGCCGAGAAATTCGAGAGCTCGCCTTCCACCCACACGACCCCGAGCCCCCGCTCGAGGAGCATGCGCACCTCGCGGTTCAGGCGTGCGACGGTAAAGACGTTGCGCCCGGTTTCCGAACCGGTCTGGCTGGAAGACATACGAACAACCCTATCACAAGCTTTACCCACGCGCGGATACACCGTACAATCGCGGGCTTTATCCACATAGCACCGGTCGACTCGGTTCTTGGCAGCCCACCAAGGCCGCCCCAAAATCGCAGTCGGCGGTCATGGGCGGTCATGCGAATCCTCGAAGAAGCTCTGACCTTCGACGATGTCCTCCTGGTTCCGGCCTACTCGGAAATTCTGCCACGCGAGGTCGATCTCTCCACGCGTGTCACCCGCAAGATCCGGTTGAACCTGCCGCTGCTGTCAGCAGCGATGGACACTGTCACCGAAGCGCGACTGGCGATCACGATCGCGCAGGAAGGCGGCATCGGCATCATTCACAAGAGCATGACGATCGAGGCGCAGGCCCTCGAAGTCGGCCGTGTGAAGAAGTTCGAAAGCGGCGTCATCAAGGACCCGATAACGGTCTCGCCTAACATGACGATCCGCGAAGTGCTCAATCTGACGCGCTCGCGCGGCATCTCCGGTGTTCCGGTGGTCGTCGGACGCAAGGCGGTCGGCATCGTCACGCATCGCGATCTGCGCTTCGAGGACAAACTCGACGCACCCGTCTCCTCGGTGATGACTCCGAAAGAGCGGCTGATCACGGTCCGCGAGAATGCCCCGAAGGAAGAAGTGCTGCTCTTGCTGCACAAGCATCGCATCGAGAAGGTGCTCGTGATCAACAACGATCACGACCTGGTCGGCATGATCACGGTGAAGGACTTCCAGAAAGCGACCGAATTCCCGCGTGCCTCGAAGGACGATGGCGGCCGCCTCCGTGTTGGAGCTGCTGTTGGCACGACTGCTGACACGCTCGATCGCGTTGCTGCACTTCGTGAGGCGGGCGTCGATCTCGTCGTAGTGGACACCGCGCACGGTCACTCGCGCGGCGTCATCTCGATGGTCGAGCGCATTAAAGCGAAATGGAGCGATCAACAGGTTATCGCCGGCAATATCGCTACCGTCGAAGCGGCGCGCGCGCTCGTGGATGCAGGCGCGGACGCTGTGAAGGTGGGTATTGGCCCCGGCTCCATCTGCACCACGCGTATCGTAGCGGGTGTTGGTGTGCCGCAGATCTCCGCGGTCGCGAACGTTGCCGAGGCACTGCGCGACACTGACGTCACCATCATCTCTGATGGTGGCATCCGGTTCTCCGGCGATATCGCGAAGGCGGTCGCTGCCGGCGCCCACGCTGTGATGATCGGTAGCTTGTTCGCGGGCACCGAAGAGTCTCCCGGAGAGGTCGAGCTTTACCAAGGCGCCTCTTACAAGTCATACCGCGGCATGGGCTCGCTGGGCGCGATGGCGGAACGCCACGGCTCTGCCGACCGCTACTTCCAGGATGCGGCCACCGAGCTCGAGAAACTCGTGCCGGAAGGTGTCGAGGGCCGCGTGCCGTACAAGGGAAGCGTCGTTGCCATCATGCACCAACTGGCCGGTGGCCTACGCGCGGCGATGGGTTACACAGGCAGCAAGAACATCACCGACATGCGCACCAAGCCGGTGTTTGTCCGTATCACCAACGCCGGTATCCGTGAGAGCCACGTCCACGACGTAAGCATTACGAAAGAGGCGCCCAACTACCGGGTATCTTGAAACGATGGCGAGCGTTGCACGACCGACCCCTTCTCCAGTCACTCATACGGATATCCACGCCCACCGGATTCTGATTCTCGACTTCGGCGCGCAGTACACGCAGCTCATCGCGCGCCGCGTACGCGAATTCGGGGTGTATTGCGAAATACACCCGTGGGACATCACCGACGCCGAAGTCCTCGCGTTCAAGCCACGGGGTGTGATCCTCTCCGGCGGCCCCGAGTCTGTTACCGACGCTCAGCCCCCGAAAGCGCCTCCCTCCGTGTTCACGTTGGGCGTACCTGTTCTGGGTATTTGCTATGGCATGCAGACCATGGCGCAACAGCTCGGAGGCCGCGTCGCCGCGTCGACCGAGCGCGAGTTCGGCTACGCGGAAGTCACCGTTACCGGCGCCTGCAAACTCCTGGACGACCTCGAGGACCGTCGTAACGGCAAAGGCCGTTCCGTGCTCGATGTCTGGATGAGCCACGGAGATCGCGTCGACCAGTTGCCAGCCGGCTTCACGGCTACTGCAGCCACCGACTCTATTCCGTACGCCGCGATGAGTGACGAGGCCCGTCGCTTCTATGGCGTGCAGTTTCACCCTGAGGTTACGCACACCACTCAGGGCACGAAGTTACTAGAACGCTTCGTGCGCGAGATCTCCGGGTGCGACGCTCTTTGGAGTGTCGGAAATATCATCGAGGACGCGATCGAGCGCGTCCGGGCACAGGTGGGCACTGGCAAGGTGCTGTTAGGTCTTTCCGGTGGCGTCGACTCGTCGGTCGTTGCCGCCCTCCTCCACCGTGCGATCGGCGACCAACTGACCTGTGTGTTCGTCGATCACGGCCTGCTGCGCCTCGATGAGGGTGCGCAGGTCATGAGCACCTTTGCCGAGCATCTCGGCGTGCGTGTCATCCGTGTCGACGCCGAGGCGCGTTTTCTAGCCGCGCTCGCTGGCGTCTCTGACCCAGAGGCCAAGCGCAAGATCATCGGCCGTTTATTCGTCGAGGTCTTCGACGAAGAAGCGCAGAAGCTCACCGGTGTTCAGTTTCTCGCGCAGGGCACGATCTACCCCGACGTCATCGAATCCGCGGGCGCACGAACGGGCAAAGCCCACGTGATCAAGTCCCACCACAACGTTGGGGGACTTCCCGAGAAGATGAATCTGAAGCTCGTCGAGCCGCTTCGCGAGCTTTTCAAAGACGAGGTCCGCCGCCTCGGTGTCGAGCTCGGCCTCCCGCGCGAGATGGTCTATCGCCACCCCTTCCCGGGCCCCGGCCTCGGCGTCCGCATCCTTGGCGAAGTCCGCAAAGAATACGCTGACCTCCTCCGCCGCGCCGACGCCATCTTCATCGAAGAGCTGCGCAAGCACGACCTCTACGACCGCACGAGCCAGGCGTTCGCCGTGTTCCTTCCCGTGCGCTCCGTCGGCGTTATGGGCGACGGCCGTCGCTACGACCATGTCGTCGCACTTCGCGCCGTCGAAACTATCGATTTCATGACAGCCCACTGGGCGAAGCTCCCCTACGAGTTCCTCGCCCACGTTTCGCTCCGCATCGTGAACGAAGTCTCCGGCATCTCCCGCGTCGTCTACGACATCTCCGGAAAGCCTCCCGCTACGATCGAGTGGGAATGACTTTGGCCCGTCCGAGGGCATCGCTCTAACGGACCCATCCGCCTGCGCCCTGCTCATGTGAGGCGCGCAACCGAAGACTTTGCCTCGACGATATTCCCATCGCCACGAAGGGACGGCGTACCTTTGTCACGAAACGACGTACGACTGTCCTGATCCGTAGGATCGTATTCGTTGTCCAACGTAGGGCTTCATTGCGAAATAAGGGCACAGGCCCATCCGATCAATCGCCCTGGAGAACGAATCATGACTGAAGAGCGAGCTCATCCAACAATGATGGCCTGGCGCGTGCACGAATTCGGGCCACCCGAGGTCATGAAGTTCGAGTGCGTCCCTCGCCCCGAGCCCGGCCCAGGCGAAATCCTGGTCAGAGTTGAAGCCGCTGGTGTCGGACCATGGGATGGCTGGATCAGGGCCGGGAGGAGCGCGTTGCCGCAACCGCTGCCCCTCACTCTGGGCTCGGATCTGTCCGGTGAAATCGTCAGCGTGGGGCCCCGAGTTTCCGAACTGCGTGCGGGAGATCAGGTTTATGGGGTTACGAATCCCCGGTTTATCGGGGCCTACGCCGAGTACGCTCTGGCTTGCGCAGGGATGCTTTCGAGCAAGCCAACCTCGCTGAGCCATATCGAAGCTGCCTCCGTTCCGGTCGTTGCCGTGACGGCATGGCAGGCGTTGTTCGATCACGCCCAACTCAAAGCGGGTCAAACAGTGCTCATCCACGGCGCGGCCGGAAACGTTGGATCCTATGCAGTTCAGCTGGCCCGTCACATGGGCGTGAAAACGATCGCGACCGTGGCCACGGACGATGTTTCGTTCGTGCGCAACCTCGGCGCAAACACGGTGATTGACTACCGGACCCAGCGCTTTGAGGAAGAAGTTCGGGACGCGGACGCGGTCATCGATCTGGTCGGCGGCGAAACACAACACCGCTCGTTCCAGGTTCTCCGCCGAGGCGGCAAGCTGATTTCGGCAGTGTCCCCTCCGGATCAGCATCTTGCAGAACGCCATGGCGTTGAAGCCGCCTTCTTTCTGGTCAGTGTCACGAGGCAGTATCTGGCGCAGATCGCCCGCCTCGTCGGCGCTGGAAAACTAACAACGAAAGTAGGGGCCGCCTTACCCCTCGCGGATGCGCGCGAGGCTCATTTCATGCTGGAACGCGTGCGGCCTCAGCCGAAAGGAAAGATCGTGCTGGCCGTCGAAGCGAGTTGATTATGACCACCCCAAATTCCATTGTCATTCCCGACTCGTTGCTCGCGAAAGAGGCTACGAACATCCTGCGCGAGCATTCCACCGATCTGCTCTTCAATCACTCGATGCGGGTCTACCTCTTCGCGGCTGAGCAGGGCCGTCAGAGGAAACTGCGCTTCGACCCTGAGCTCCTGTACGTGGCGGCCGCATTTCACGATCTCGGCCTCATCAGGAAGTTCTCGAGCCCGGACGAACGCTTCGAGGTCGATGGCGCAAATGCCGCCCGACAGTTTCTCAACGTCCACAACATTGCTGAAGATCAAGTGCAGACCGTCTGGGAAGCCATCGCGCTACACACCACTCCCGGCATCCCGAAGTATATGCGCCCGGAAGTAGCGCTCCTCAATTCAGGCGTTCTTCTGGATGTGCTGGGTGTGGGGTTCGATCAGTTTCCCGTGGAGATCCGCGAGAAAATCGTCGCCAGCTACCCGCGCATCAATTTCAAAGAAGGCTTTATCAAGGAGTATTTCTCCGGATTTGCGCACAAGCCCGCGACCACGTACGGCACAGTCAACGCCAGTGTCTGCGAACGTTTCATCCCCGGGTTCAAGAGTCCCAACGCATGCGACTTGATCGCCGCATCTGCCTTCCCGGATTCCCCACGCCAAAGCGGCAGCGGCGCATCAGGTCGAATTGAGGAGTAGGTGCCATGATGTCGATCAATACACTTGCCAATTGGATCACCGCTCTATCAGACCGTCCCGATATGACGGTAAAAGCAGTGGGAAGAGCCACGCAAAGAGCCGCCCTCCCACTGTTAGCAGCCGGGATAGCTCTGGGAGCTTCGCCTACGGTCGCACCGAACCGGGAGGAAGTGAGAGTCGTCTTCGAGCACGCACTCCCCAATGTCGAAGGAAAGAGACTGGTTGCAGTGACGGTGAATTATCCTCCCGGCGCCAAGTCGCTGCCCCATCACCACGCGGGGTCGGCATTTATCTATGCCTATGTGCTGTCCGGCGCCATCCGCAGCCAAGTCGATAATGAGCCTGCCAAGGTCTATCACACAGGCGAAAGTTTTTACGAAATGCCCGGTTCCCATCATCGGGTCAGTGAGAACGCGAGCGACAAGGAGCCCGCGAGCCTACTGGCGGTCTTCGTTGTCGGTTCCAAGGACGGCCCCTTGACCACACCAGACCAGCCGGCAAAGGAATCGCGATAGCACCGCGGCAACTCGCCCCATTTGGGGTCTGCGGAGTGCCCTGCATAATACGGTGCCAACCTGCAGAGGCAGTCAGAGGTGCCGGTACAAGCTGTCGCGCTCGTCGTCTATGAGGGGGTCCAGGCACTGGATGTCGCGGGGCCGATGGACGTGTTCAGCGAGGCGAACACGTTTGTCGGCAGCGCGGACCGGTACGAAACGGTATTGGTTGCTGCTCACCGCAATCCGCTGCGCGCGTCGAATGGCATACGGATGGTGGCCGACCTGACCTTCGAGGAGGCGGCGGGCGGTTTCGACATCATTCTGGTGGCCGGCGCCCCGACGCCACCGGAGGCGGAACCCGAACCGTCACTGCTCGAGTGGGTCAAAGAGTTGCCCTGGCGCTCGAGCGTTTATGGATCCATCTGCACTGGAGCTTTTGTCCTCGGCTATGCCGGTCTCCTGGACGGTCGGCGTGTCACGACCCATTGGCAGGATGCACAGGCGCTGGCGGCCAGGTTCCCGAAAGCAAAAGTCGAGCCGGATTTGATCTATGTCCGTGATGGACGGCTGATCACTGCGGCTGGTGTGACGGCGGGGATAGATTTGGCCTTGGCGCTCGTCGGGCAGCGGCACGGCGCGGAAACGGCGCTCAAGGTCGCCAAGCGCCTGATTGTGGTTGCCCAGCGCCAAGGCGGACAGTCGCAGTTCAGCCCCTATCTCACAGCCCCTGCCGATCCGGGGGCGCCGATCGCACGCATCCAAGACCATGTCATGACCAACATCGGGGCCCGCCACACGCTGGAGTCGCTTGCCGCGATCGTCGGCATGAGCCCGCGGAATCTGGCCCGACATTTCGTGCAGGCGACCGGAATCACACCGCACGAGTTCATCGAGCGCGCCCGCGTCGATGCGGCGCGCAGAAAGCTGGAAGGAAGCGACCGGCCGCTGAAGTCCGTTGCCTTCGATTGTGGCTTCGGGTCGACGGACCGGATGAGGATCGTCTTCAGCACGCGTCTCGGTGTGACGCCGGCCCAGTATCGCGCCAGTTTCCGACGCACGGAATCGGCCTAGATCGAGAAAGGCTCAGGCCGCCGTCACGGCGACCTTGTCAGAAAACAACGTGCAGCTGTCCTGATCCGCCGGATCGTGTTTGTTGTCCGCGGCAATGCTTCAGTGCGAAATACGAACAGTCGCATCGAAGGAGATTGTTCCATGTCTGAGATCATTGCCGGCATCCGAGTGCCTGACAGCGCCATAGCTCGCGCCGCCACTCATCTCGTCCGAGATACAGAGGACGACCTGCTCTATAACCATAGCCGCCGCGTCTTTTTCTGGGGCGCGCTGACCGGCGAGCGCCGCGGGCTCAAATACGATCCGGAGCTGCTCTACCTCGGCGCGATGTTTCACGACATGGGTCTGACCGAGAAATATTCGAGCCCCAACCAGCGTTTCGAGGTCGACGGCGCCAACGCCGCGCGGGACTTCATGAAGAGCTACGGTGTGCCGGAACGCGATGTCGAAGATGTCTGGACCGCGATTGCATTGCACACGACGCCCGGCATCCCCGAGCACATGCGCCCCACCATCGCGCTGGTGACCGCAGGCGTGGAGATGGACGTGCTCGGCATCGCTTATCACGATTTCACCGACGACCAGCGGGGCAATGTGTGCGCGCATCATCCACGCGAGGCGAACTTCAAGGAGAACATCATCGATCACTTCGCCAACGGCATCATCAAGAAGCCCCTCACGACTTTCGGGAACGTCAAGGCCGACGTGCTGGCGCTGAAGGATATGAACTACGTGCGCGGAAACTTCTGCTCGATCATTCTCGGCTCGGCCTGGCCAAACTGAGGGTCGTCTCACCTTTCCGACGCACGGAGGTGATGCGCTTCTCATGATTTCGAACAGCCGGCTCTCGAAGTGCTGGCAAGCGTCCAGCAGCTCTTTCGCCAGGGCAGTGTTGCTGAGCAAATTGGTCGGCGACTCGGTACTGCTGCGGCGTCGGGCTGGCGAGTCTCCTGGCCCCTCAGATAAAATCTCGAGCTCGACCACGTCACCAACTTCCAGCTTCATTTCTGGCCAGCTCAGCGAGACAGTCTCGGTCGGCGAGTTGGTGTCATATCCCTGAACCCGGAAGACCCGCTTAGTGACGCTCTCTTTAGGGCGATTAGCGAGGTTTAGATGAGCGCTCAGGAATCCCGCGCCTTCCAGGGAAGCGGTGTATTGAAGTTTGCCAGCCAGTGATACCGCGATGCGCATGCGCTGTCCCTCAGTCGACCTCGAGCCCGGCTTCAAAGCCGTACAGAACGAGCCGAGTCTGAAGCTTTTCGAGCCTCCGCCCGATCGTCTCCCCGATTTCGGCACCGGATTTCGGAAAAGTGAGCTCCAATGGCATGCGACGGCCTCCCTCGGTTGGCAGACTGGCTGCATACGGTCCGTGACGGACAACGGTTGAACTATATCACTTGGTAGTTGCAGCCTTCTTTCCGAAAGTGCCCGGAATTGCCCGCGTCCTACAACCTCTCGCATCAGACACCCGTGACATACTCGTCAGCGCTAAGCCATTGTTTCAAGGTAGCGCCACGACTGAGCGGGAGTGAGCACCTCACAGGCCCAAACGACTCCGATACAACACGCCCGGTAGAACCTCTGCGGCTGCTCAAGAGATCACAACGGCCATGGCAAAGCCGTCGTAGCCTTTAGAGCCGACGGTCTGCATGGCGGTCGCACTAACGCGCGGCTCGAGGGAGACGAGCTCAAGAAAGCGGCGCACACCGATGACATTGGCATCGCGGCTGTGGCGGTTGAGCACTTCACCCTCTCTCACCACGTTGTCGGCAATGATGACGGTGCCGATGCGCGCCAGCTTCAGCGACCAGTGAAAATATTCGGGGTAGTTGGACTTGTCGGCGTCGATGAAAATGAAATCAAAAGGGCCGCCACCTTCGGCTTCGAGCTGCGGGAGTGTGTCGAGGGCACGGCCAAGACGAACTTCGACCGTGGGACCTCGTGCACCTTCGCCGAACCCTGCACGTTTGATGTTCTCGCAAGCGACCCTCGCATGCGTGGGGACCGCTTCGAGGGTTACGACACGCCCTCCTGGGGGTAGAGCGCGTGCCAACCAGATAGTACTGTAGCCGCCCAAGGTCCCAATCTCGAGAACATTGCGCGCGCCACACGCCATGGCCAGCAGCATCAGGAACTTACCCTGATTATCGGCCACGTTGATCGGTGGCAGGCCAGCGGCTTCGCTGGCCTCGAGCGTGGCTGCCAGAGTGCGGTCTGGCCCCACCAGTAGCTTGGAGAAACAGTCATCGACTTCGCTCCACTTCCGCTGACCCACGCCCAACTCCCTACGTCATACACGAGCCAAACTTCCACAACCGGCCGCAGATCAGAACCGGATCCTTATGCCGGTGAAGCCCTGAAGAAGAACTGCAAGGCCACCCATTCAAGAACGTCCGCTTGCGTCAGGTTCTTGAGCGACAGTCTTGGCGTATCAATTGAGTGGACGTCCGCAAGATTCTTGCCGGCAAAGGCGCGCATGACCTGGGGGTCCGGGTTGATGCGAATCTCTTGAGTTCGCCAGCCCGTCTCCGTGAGCATTTCGATCGCTTGAGCGCGTGTGAAAAAGCGCAGGTGGCTGATGTCCAGGATTCCAGCCCCCACGTAGCGCCACTCGCCGCTCACGAGGCCCGCCAACAAATTAAGATTACGCACATTGGGCAGACTGACGTAGAGCGCACCTTTCGCAGTGAGCAACGGCCGCAATCGCTGCAACACTGCCCATGGATTAACCAGATGTTCGAGCACATCGGCAGCAACGATGGCATCGAAGCTGCCGGCGATCAGATTCTCCGTCTCGAAATTGACCGCCTCGATGGGTGCTTCGATCACGCGCTCGTAGCTGTCGCGCGCGCGAGCTGCCGCCGGCGCCAAACACTCGATACCGATCACCTCGACTCCGGGGAACCGCTGCTTGAGCCAGCGACCCGTGCCGCCGCAAAAACACCCTATGTCGAGCACGCGAGCCGGTGGAGACGTCATCATCTCGAGTAGCCCAGTAGGAGCGTAGTCAGGGCGCAGCGTCTGCATGTGCAGATCTCCGCCAAGGAGCGTCCAAATCGGGGCGGGTCGGGACGGCGTTGACTCAGGCGACGCACTGGGTTTCGTGTCTGCGTTTTCCATGTACGCTCCGCGCCGCTCGCGACTCCGAGTCGTTCCCGCCCTGAATCCGCGGCGTGCCCTGTATCATACCTGCATCTTCGTATCGACACTGGACGGTGCAGCCTCCCGGCGTGCGCCGTCGAAAGCGGGAGTAGGGAAGGCCGGACGCTCAGCTCGGACTACCGACTTTCAGGTTCGCGAGCGCCGGTTTCATGGCTTTCCGGACGATCTGCAATCCGGCAACGCGCAAGCTGCGCGATGCAAATGTGCGCAGCCCGCCCTTACCCTGCGGCCACACGCCGACGATCCCCGAATACTGTCGCGAAACGCGCGAATGGGCCAGAAGCGATGGAACGTTGCTCCCAAGGATGTAGCCGGCCAGCCCCTTAACCCTGGGGACAGCAAGTGCTTGGGCTGCTATCACCACGCCGCTGTAGTTCAGTCTCCTGCCGCGATGGCTCGGTGCGGTGAACGAATGGTACCCATACAGATATCTCGGCCCGAACCCGATCCAGATGTCGTCATACGCCCAAGTCAGTCTCTCGGAGAGCCACTGGAAGCTGACGACAGTCTCACCGTCGAGAATTACGACGCACTCGGCGCCATTGCTCCTCGCCTCCGCCAGAAAATCGGTGCCAAGCATTTCGGCGCAAGCTGCGGCGAGCTTTCCCAGCTGGTCTGGCCGGCGCACCCGGGCCGCTACTCCGGAAGGCAGCATTGGATCGAGACCCGCCAGCAGCTCCGGTTCGCGCAAAAACACGAGAAGCACCCGCGCTTTCGAGACGTGCTGCAGCAGCCTGTCTACCACGAACCAAAACGTCGCCAGCGGGCCCAACACATCGAGGAGTTTGGCTAGGGTCTTGGCTCGCTTCAGCATTGAGTCCTGTCTCGGTTCCCAGTTGCATTCTACTGGCGTGACCTCGAACGCCGCCGCCGCGGGCGCGCGCATCATGCTTCCGCCGAACCCGGCACAGTTTCGCTCTGCGAGTTTGTTTTGGCCGGCGCGCGCCGTTCCGTCGAATCTCGGGACGTTAGCCCCGAGTAAACGGCTGCCGGCCCCACGCCGCTGCAGGTTTCGATAACACTGCGCGCGCTCGTGCGCGACACTTGCCGCGGTTTCAGTAATCTCAGCGCGCCCGCTCTGCGTCGGAGTGGAGCCAGTTGCCGCAATCAAACTTACGCCCGCCTCACACCAGGGGGCGTTATGTTCCTGGCAAACTATCGGGTAACCAGTATTCGAGCTCACCGTTGCGACGCATCAGCCGACGGGCGTGGCCCGGGGCCTCAACCCGCGGGCACGATTCCTGCGCAAAGCCTGGCAGCAAAACAACACGGTCGCCGCGATAGCTCGAGCGCCGAGTTCGTTCTTGACAACGCAGCAAACGAGACTATCGTCCAAAGTGTCATTCGCATTAGCGGACTATGGCGGCCTGCGAAGCCCCAGGGGGCGCCGCTGAGCGCGCCCCGCCCGCCCACTCAAGAAAAAAGGGGAGATGACATGACGCCCTTGCGACTCAAACCGCTGCTGACGCTCAGCGTCGCGGCAATGCTATCCACAGCGCAGGGAGCGCAGACATACGACATCAACACCCTGGCAGGCAAGGTAGCGGCGGTGCACGGAACCGCCGGCCTGCAGATTCGCTTCTCCGCATTCATCGAGGAAGAGAGTGTGGACGGCAGTGCCTCGAGCCCCGCACCGATCACTCCAACGTTCGTGCTCTCGAGTCCCCTGGACGGCACGTCGATCCAGGCGCCAAATGTCACAGTAAACCGGGACACCGCGGCAGCGCCTCAGAACGAAACGTCCATCGCTGTGGACCCGAACAATCCACTGCGTATTGTTGCAGGCGCCAATGATTACGCTACTCGAGCGTGGGCCTGCACCATCTCCGGTACGCCTTGTAGCGCACTCGGCGACGCCTATTCAGGCACATACTTCTCCAACGACGGTGGGCAGACCTGGTGTTGCGTTAGCTCCGACCCGAGCCATCTCGGCACATTGATACCGGGTGTCGAGCGCCTCACCGGCGGCATCTACGATGCGGGTGGTGATCCGAGCGTCGCATTCGACAGCCGCGGCCACGTCTACTTCGCCGGTCTCGGCTTCGACCGCACGAGCCCACCTAACACGGTCACGGTCAGCACCGGAACCTTCGACTCGTCCGGCAACCTGACATGGAGCGCGCCTACCTTCATCAATCCGACAACCTCACCCAGCACGCTCAACGACAAGGAGTGGATCGCGGTAGACTCGCACGTCAGCAGTCCCTTCCGTGACCGGATATACGTCACCTGGACTCGTTTCATTTTCAACGCGAGCAACGGCAACTACGTACAATCGCCGATCGCGGTCGCCTACTCCAAGGATGGCGGTAAGACATTCAGTGCGCCGCAGCTCATCGCGGGCAATGTCCTATATAGCCAGGGATCTCGTCCGGTCGTCGGACCCGACGGCACCGTGTATGTCTTCTGGGACGGCGCCACGCGGCACGATGCGTTGGACAGCATCTGGATGGTGAAGTCCACCGACGGCGGCGCGACCTGGAGCAAGCCGGTTGCGGTCTCACAGTTGGCAGAGATCCTTCCGGTAGCTGACACGGCCTTCCGTGTCAACAGCTACCCCGCCGCGGCGGCGGCGCCCAACGGCGACCTTTACGTGACATGGTCATCCCTGGTCGCGGATGCAGGCGGCGGCCTGTGCCCCGCCTCCACCAACACTGGTTGCCACGCGGCAGCGCTGTACAGCAAGTCAACGGACGCAGGAGCCTCATGGAGCTCACCAGCCCTGGTATTCCCAGCTCTGGACGCCAGCAACCGCACAGCCATCGGCTATCCGGCCCCCGGACTCAGTACGCCGGACACGCGCCGCGTCGATACGCTGTTTCCCGCCGCGGCCATCTCATCCAGCGGCCGAGTGTACCTCTCGGCGTATGCTGCGGATGTGGTCTCTCCTTGGCAGACCTGTGCCAATGCTCCGGCTCCGCCCGAGGGTCGCATCAATTGTCAGCAGCTCGGCCCCTACATCAACAACGCTCGGTTGGACTACGTCGTAGCCGATCTCTCGACCGGCACTACGAAGATCGTCACCACTCAGCCGATCAATACGCGCTATGGCTTCGGCGGTGGCTTCTTCGGCGATTACACCGACATTGCGGTGGGATCCGACAACACCTTCCATGCCCTATGGACGGATAGCAACAACGTGCAAAACGTGGTTTGGTTCTACGGCCTGCAGTTCACGCCGACGCCAATCCACCAGGAGGACATTGCAACCGGCTCAGGTAACTTCTGACGAGTGAGTGAAACTGCGGCGAGAGTGCGGGCCGGCGCCGCGCTCTCGCCGTCCGCATGAGGAGACTGCAATGAAGTCGAAAACTGTGGTCCTGGTCTCGTTGCTCGTACTTGGTTTCACCGCGTGGCTGCGCGCCTCGGTAGCGCTCGCAGGCCCGGCGGTCACCCCAAGAAACATCGACGTCAGCCAACTCGCTAACAACGAGTCCGAAGAGACCATCGCGGTCAACCCGCTCAACCCGGATAACATCGTCATTGTGACCAATATAGTGGTGCCGGCGGCAGGCCTGTTCGCGGCGGTGAGCTTCGACGGCGGTTCCACCTGGGCTACCCGGATCATCGGCAACAACGACAACCTCGGAGCCGCATGTTGCGATCCGAGCCTGTCGTTCGACGAGTTCGGCAACCTGTTTCTCACCTACCTTTTCAATGTCGGCAACACCGTGCCGGTGGCGCTCAGCACCGATGGTGGCCTGAATTTCAGACCGATCGCCAATATCGCGAAACCGGCGGCCTCGAAGACGCAGACCAGCGAGGAGCGGCGCGGCTTGTTCCGCTTCGTCGACCAGCCCACGATCGTGGCGGCACACGGCGAAGTCTGGGTCGTATTCAACGGCGGCGGGCCGATAGTCGCGACGGGCGCAGCGGTGACAGGCGTGGGCCTCGTGGGGCCCTTCAGCACTCCAACTCCCGTTGCTGGCACGAATAACTGCACCTACGGCGACGTTGCCATTGGCCCCAATGGGCAGGTCATGGAGGTGTGCACGCTGACGGAAAGCGGCCAGGGCGGCGGCAAAATCTATGTAAACGTCGATCCGGACGGCCTGGGGCCGGCTGGCTTCGCCGCTCACAGCACCTTCGTTGTCGATACCCATGTCGGCGGCTTCGATTTCATACCGGCCCAACCTGACCGCTCCATCGACGCCGAGCCGGGCCTCGCCTGGGATCGCACCGCCGGCCCGCACAGAGGCCGGGTCTATCTGGTGTATACGCTGGAGCAGAAGAACGAAAGCAATAACACGGACATTTATGTCCGCTACTCTGACAATGACGGAGCCACCTGGAGCGCGGGCGTTCGGGTGAACGACGACAACACCTCGAATAGTCAGTTTCTCCCGAAGATTGCGCTCGATCCCACGAGCGGAAACATTGCCGTCGCCTGGTATGACGCTCGCAATGATCTCGGTACCGGCGGTGCAGGGGACACGGACGGCATTCCCAACACCGATGCACAGTTCTGGGGAGCTTTCAGTTCGGATGGCGGCCAGACGTTCACGAAAAACCTACGGATCAGCGCTGGAACGTCCAATTCCAGCGATGCGCACAATGGCATCGACTACGGCGACTACTCCGGACTCGCCTTCTACGGCGGAATCGCTCACCCGGCGTGGTCTGACAATTCAAACAGCACCGGAAACAATCCGGACGGTACATTGCACCAGCTCGATATCTACACCGCCAACGTACCAATCCCCCACTGATGACTGCCGTTCCCACCCTGGTCGTCGGCATCATCCTCCTGGTCTTCGCGGCGAAAGGACTCGCCCGCAGGTAAAACCCGACGAATCAGTCTGAACTGCAGAACCGGGAGCGCCCGCACGCTCCCTCCCCTCCCGTACGTCCACCATCGGGAACGCCACGCCCGCGGGATCAAGCTTGCGGTTCGTGTTAGGTCGGCCGGTGTGCCGACGATACAACCAGTCCCGAGGCGATTGTCGAATTGACAGCGAACCAGAAAGCTTCTAGGTTCGCTTCGAATCCTCCTTGACACCGCTGTCATTTCTTACACCCGGTGCAGACATCCAACAGATTGTTTGCGCCGGCGGCGGGATTTTGCCTGTTGATTTCTTCGGGACGACGCTTGATTCACAAAGGAGTATCACAATGTCTGGACAAGCACCGCAAATTACACGCACCCGGCGTGCGGCATTCCTGTGCGTTGGTCTGCTGGCCGGCGTGTTGACCGGGCCGGCGGCCTTCGCACAGAGCGTTTCCAACCTGTCACTGCTGGACCGCTCGCACGACAACGACGAGGTCGATAACCAACTGTACTTCCAGGCCGAGATTGCCAATGGCGGCACGGTGGCCGCGCCGCTCAGCGCGATCACGGTACGCTACTGGTTCACCAACGAGACACCGACCGATCCGCTGAAGTTCGAGTGCGACTATGCACAGGTGAGTTGCAGCAACATCACCTCCAGGTTCGTGACTCTCACCACCCCCGTGCCCAAGGCGAATACCTATTTGGAGCTCGGCTTCACCGCGACCGCGGGGTCAATTGCGGCGGGCAGCAATAGTGGCGAGATCCAAACACGAGTCCACCACGTCAACTACTCGAATTTCCAGACCACGCAGAGCTATTCCTTCATCTCCGATCCCAGCTTCGTCTACAAGCCGAGCATGACGGTCACCGTGTATATAAACGGTGTGCTGGTGTGGGGCCAGGAACCGCACTAGAGGCGGGAGTACACCGGCTTAGCGCCCACCGTCCTGCGCAGGGCGGTGGGTCACGGGATGCGCTGTCAGGATTACAAAGCTCTAGTTGCGACAGTTTTGTAGCTTCGCGCACAGATTTTCCATCAGCCCGCGCACTTGCGCTGCGGAGAGCGCCGATGGCTCCGGCATTGGCGGAATTTTCTCTGGGAACTCCTCGTGGACCTCGTGAAATCGCGGCGCCAAGCGCAGCGCTCGAGAGAACTCACGATATCGGTCGGTGAATTCAGGCAGTGTTTGATGTAGCTCGGACGCTGTCGCCGTACTCAGCGGAGCGCCCCGACCGACCGCCGTCAACATCCTCTCGAGCGCGACCCGCTCCTCAGGGGCCGCTGAGGCAATCATGAAGCTCAGCAGGTAACAGGAATAGCCCCGCTCATCGGTAAGCCACTGGGACGCTCGCCCATCCGCAGGGGTAAGAACCTCCTCCGGATTCCAGAAGGACTGATATCCGACGACTCG
>Ga0268266_10001575_pt1 | contig 26658 bp, 20 predicted proteins | sample KBSS13metaG_FD_190356 | JGI IMG/M metagenome (GOLD analysis project Ga0268266, IMG submission 190356) | Switchgrass rhizosphere microbial communities from Kellogg Biological Station, Michigan, USA - KBS S1-3 metaG (SPAdes) (version 2) | ecosystem: Host-associated > Plants > Roots > Rhizosphere... | reverse complement strand
CCGCCCACATCCGTGCCGAATACGCCAAGATTTCCGCGGCGCATTTCCGCGCGCAGGCCGACAAGAAGCGGCTGAAACTTGCGGACGCCCGCGCCAACGCTGTCAAGGCCGACTTCGCCAAGTCGCCGCCGAAAAAGCCTTCGTTCCTCGGCATCAGGAGTTTTGACGCCTACGATCTGGCCGAGCTCGCCGAATACATCGACTGGACGCCGTTCTTCCAGACCTGGGAATTGACCGGACGCTTCCCGGCCATCCTCGACGACCCCAAAGTCGGCGAGGTCGCGCGCTCGCTCTATGACGACGCGCGCAAGATGCTCGACCGCATCATCAAGGAAAAATGGTTCACCGCGCGCGCAACCATCGGCTTCTGGCCGGCCAATGCCGACGGTGACGATATCGCGGTCTACGCCGACGACAATAGGACGAAGAAGATCGCGACCTTCCACACGCTGCGCCAGCAACTGGAGAAGCGCGAAGGCCGCTTCAACGCCGCGCTGTCGGATTTCATCGCGCCCGCGTCTTCGGGCGTGCCGGACTACATCGGCGCCTTTGTCGTCACCGCCGGGATCGGCGAGGACGTGGTTGCCGACCGCTTCAAAAACGCCAATGACGACTATTCCTCGATTCTGTGCAAAGCGCTGGCCGATCGCCTGGCGGAAGCCTTTGCGGAGCGGATGCATCAACGCGTCCGCAAGGAATTCTGGGGTTACGCGCCGGACGAGACGCTGGCGTCCGATCAACTCATCCTGGAGCAATATGCCGGCATCCGCCCGGCGCCGGGCTATCCCGCGCAGCCCGATCATACCGAGAAGGCGACGCTGTTCCGCCTGCTCGATGCGGAGAACACCGCCGGCGTGAAGCTGACCGAGAGCTTTGCGATGTGGCCGGGCTCGTCGGTATCAGGGCTTTATTTCTCCCATCCCGAAAGCTTCTATTTCGGCGTCGGCAAGATCGAACGCGACCAGGTCGAGGATTATGCCGCGCGCAAGGGCATGAGCGTCGCCGAGATCGAGCGCTGGCTGGCGCCGGTGCTGAATTACATCCCCTCGCAGGAGCAGGCGCCTGCCCCGGCGGCGGAGATCGTTCCCGCCAACGACGTCACCTCGCATCCGCCCGGATGTACCTGTGCCGTGCACCTGGCCTGGCGCAAGAAGGCCGTGGGCGCCTGACAGCCACTTCCTTCCCTTCTCCCCTTGTGGGAGAAGGTGGCAGCCAAAGGCTGCCGGATGAGGGGTCTGTCTCCGTGGAAAGAACCCTCACCCGTCTCAATCGTGCTCCGCACGATTGATCCACCCTCTGCCACAAGGGGAGAGGGGAAGAGGTGCGAGGTGCCCATGAAATTCTTCTCCTTCTGGCGATCGCTGGCGAGCTTTCGCGTTCGCATCGCGCTCAATCTGAAAAACATCCCGGTCGACGTCGTGTTCGTCGATCTCGACGCCAACGCCCATCGCGATCCCGAATACAAGAAGATCAATCCGCAGATGACCCTGCCGGCGCTGGTCGAGGATGATGGCACCACGCTGTTCCAGTCGCTCGCCGTCCTCGAATATCTCGACGAGAGATATCCCTCCCCGCCGCTGCTGCCCGCCGACATCAACGGCCGCGCCCGCGTCCGCGCGCTAGCGCTGATGGTCGCCTGCGAGGGCCATCCGTTGCTGGTGCCACGGGTGCGGCGCTATCTCGACCATGAACTCAATCTGCGCGACACACAGCAGGCGGCGTGGCGGCGGCACTGGACCGTCGAAACGCTGGCCGCGTTGGAGGGACACCTCGCCGGTCACAAGGACACGGGAAAGTTCTGCCATGGCGATGCACCAACGCTGGCGGACATCTGCATGGTGGGACACGTTACGGTCGCAGTGACGCAGCAGATCGACCTGAAAATCTACCCGACGGTGAAGCGCATCTTCGAGACCGCGATGGCGCTGCCGGAATTTGCCAGGGCACACCCGCTGGCGCAGCCGGATACCCCGGAAGCGATGCGGCCAAAGGGGTAGATCGCAGGCCTGCCGCCTGCGGTCCTGCGGCCGAGCCGCCTGCGCCGATCCGCCGGAAGAAATCGCCCGGTTTGCTCGAGGAACCCGAAGTTCCTCGGCGCGTTATGCGTTGAGTTGTTCTGCGGCCCGGTCGCCGCGCGTCACGCACACAAAGGATTTCGGATGCCGGAAATCGCACTTCCGACGCCGCGTATTGTTGATTGCAGCCTCCCTACCCGCCAGCAGCCCATTCTCCGAAGCATTTTGAGGGACGCCACCGCCACCGATCATGCAGCCCTCGATGCAACGCTGGGCGCCCTGGATCTCTGCACCGCCGCAGGCTATCGGCGCTTCCTGGAGATCAATGCAGCGGCCCTGCTGCCGCTCGAGCGATCGCTGGAACTAGCCGGGGTGCGCGACATCCTGCCGGACTGGGACGATCGCGCGCGAACCGAAGCGATCCTGGCCGACCTCGCCCGGCTTGGTGGCAAACCTCACCGGCTCGATGCACCTGATCTGGCCGGCCGCTCCGCCGTTCTCGGCACGTTGTATGTGCTGGAAGGATCCCGCCTGGGCGCCACCTATCTGCTCCGTACCGTGAGACAGTGCGGTGATCCGCAGGTTTCCGGGAATACCGCTTTTCTCGGTCATGGCGTGGGCCGGCGGTTCTGGCCGGAATATCTCGCTGTTCTGGAATGTCATGCCGACGAGTTCGCGTGCGAAGACGACCTCGTCGTACCCGCGCGCCGCACCTTCGATCTGTTCGCGCACGCGGCGGCCTTGTCATGAACCGGCCGGTCGACCTCACCAATTGCGACCGCGAGCCGATCCACATCCCCGGCAGCATCCAGCCGTTCGGATTTCTGCTCGGCCTGCAATCAGACTTCAAGGTCTGCATGGCGTCCGAGAATGTCGCCGATTATCTCGGCCGTGACTACACCGATGTCTTTCAGCGTCCGATCACGGAGGTGTTTTCGAAGGCGGCGGTCGACGCCATCCGCGCCCGCGTCGATTATCTTTCCGGACCGGACGCAAACGAACGGATTTTCGGGGTGCCGCTGCAGGATGGCGGCAAGCCATTCGACATCGCCATCCATTTCTCCGGCGTCTACCTGATCATCGAGGCGGAGCCCTCCGAGATCGAGCACGACACAAATTCGGGAGAAATGGTCCGGTTGATGGTGAGCCGGATCCGCAAGACCAAAGGCATTACCGAACTGGCACAGGAAGCCGCGCGCCAGCTCAAGGTGCTGAACGGATTCGACCGCGTGATGGTCTATCGCTTTCACCCGGATGGATCGGGCGAGGTGATCGCCGAGGTCGCAGCTTCCGGACTGGAGCCGTTTCTCGGATTGCATTACCCGGCCTCCGACATTCCGGCGCAGGCACGCACGCTCTATACCCGCAACTGGCTGCGCATCATCGCCGATATCGGCGCCAAGCCCGTGCCGCTGGCCTCGACCGCGACCCACAGCGCGGCGCTGCTCGATCTCTCGACCAGCACGCTGCGGTCGGTATCGCCGATCCACATTGAATATCTGCAGAACATGGGCGTTGGGGCATCGATGTCGGTGTCGATCCTGCGTGACGGCAAATTGTGGGGGCTGTTCGCCTGCCATCATTATTCGCCGCGGCACATATCGTTCGAGCGCCGCACCGCCGCCGAACTGTTCGGCCAGATGTTTTCCTGGACCCTGGAGACGCGCGAGCGCGAGGCCACGATGGCCTACGAGTCGCGCGCGCATCAAATTCAGGAGCGGCTGATCGAAGCGGCGGCGGGCCATGAACACAGCCGGCGCGCCATTGCCGACTTTGTCGGCGACTATCGCAAGATGATCGATTGCGACGGCATCGCGATATGGTCAGATGACAAGATTACGCTGTCGGGAGAAACCCCGACCGAGCGGGAGGTCAAGGATCTCGTCGGCTTCATCAACCGCACATCGCCGGGAAAGATCTGCGCCAGTGCCGAGATCGGAAAAATCTATGCTTCGGGCGAATCCTTCCGGGATCGCGCCGCCGGCTTCCTCGCCATCCCGATCTCGCGTACCCCGCGCGACTGCCTGATCTTCTTCCGCCGCGAAATCCTGCGCAAGGTGAACTGGGCCGGCGCCCCCGGCAAGGTCTATGCCTCAGGCCCGCTCGGCCCACGCCTCACGCCGCGCAAGAGCTTTGAACTCTGGCAGGAGACGGTGCACGGCCAGTCCGCGCCCTGGACCTCGGCCGAACTGCAGATCGCAGAAGGCCTCCGCGTCACGCTGCTCGAAGTGATCCTGCAGTTGGCCGATCTCGCCGCGCGCGAGCGCAAGAGCGCGCAAGAGCGGCAGGAGCTGATGATCGCCGAGCTCAACCATCGCGTCCGCAACATCCTCAGCCTGGTGCGCGGCCTCGTCACGCAGAGCAAGGATACCGCCGGGAGTATCGAGGAATTCAGCAGCGTGCTCGGCGGCCGCATCCAGGCGCTGGCGCGCGCGCACGACCAGATCACCAGCCTGAACTGGGCGCCGGTGGCGCTGAAGGCGCTGGTGGAATCGGAGGCCGGCGCCTATCTCGGCGCGCGCGCGGGCCGCATCGAGATGAACGGTCCGGAAGTGGCGCTCGATCCCAAGGCGTTCGCGACACTGGCGCTCGTCGTCCACGAGATGATGACGAACTCCGCCAAATACGGCGCGCTCGCGGATTCAACCGGCAAGGTCGAGATCGTCTGGAAGCTGGACCAGAGTTCAAGCCTCGTGATCGACTGGAAGGAAAGCGGTGGGCCACCGGTGCAGCCGCCGTCACGCCGCGGCTTCGGCACCACCATCATCGAGCGCTCGATCCCGTTCGACCTGAAGGGCGATGCTGAACTGCGCTTCGATCTGCTCGGCGTGCATGCCCATTTCGTAATCCCGGCCAATTATGTGGAGATGATAACTGCAATGTCAGGCGTTGCGACCAAACTGGAGGCGGAAAAGGCGGCGCCGCCGCGCCTGTCCGGCACGGCGCTGATCGTCGAGGACAATCTGATCATCGCGATGGCGGCGGAAGTGATCCTGCTCGAACTCGGCGCGCGCCACGTCGGAACGGCGGCTTCGGTCGCCCAGGCGATCGCGTCGATCGATCGCGAAAAGCCGGATTTCGCGCTGCTCGACCTCAACCTCGGCAGCGAGAACAGCGTCCCGGTCGCCACCAAGCTCACCGAACTCGAGGTACCCTTCATGTTCGCCACCGGTTATGGCGAGCGCGCGCCGATCCCGGCCGAACTCGCCGAAGCCCCGGTCATCCAGAAGCCCTACACGCGCGAAGTGGTCGAGGCCGCGCTTGCCAGGATGCTGGAAACGAAAGCCTAGCCTTTCGGCGGCGCCAGCGGCTGCACGATTTCCCGGAACGGCGTGAGCGCCTCACACCGCTCGGAATGCGCCTTTAGCGCTGGATACCGCGTATCGAACAACGCGGGATGCGCCTCGCCGGTGAAGCGCAGCACGCAGGCGACCGCGACATCGGCATGACCGATCTTCTCGCCCGACCAATACGGCGTCTTGACCGCCGCGCGCTCCTTTTCCAGCAGTTCAAGCACACCCGAGATCTGCGTCTTGCAGCGCTCGACCCACAGTTCGAGTTGCTTGTCCTTGCGCAGCACGCGCTCATACAGCAGGCTGACACCCTTGTCGCCGAGACCCGTCGCCAGCGCCGCGATCCGCAAATGCCACCGCCGCGTCTCGCCGCTCCGCGCGATCATGGCCTTCTCGGGGCCGACGACATCGTCGAGATGATCCAGGATCATCGCGCTCTCGATCAGCGCCTCGCCGTCATCGAGCACCAGCGTCGGCACCCGCCGCAGCGGATTATACGGCGCGATCTTGCCGGCATCGCCGAAGGTCGACCACGGTCTGTGCTCGAAGCCGATGCCATAGAGCCGCATGGCGATGGCGACGCGGCGGACGAAGGGGGAGTCGTACTGGCCGATCAGGATCATGATCTCTCTCTGCTCGTCATGGCCGGGCTTGACCCGGCCATCCATCTACTTTGAAGTGATCATATTGAAGGCGGATGGATGCCCGGATCAAGTCCGGGCATCACGTTCTGAGATCGGGAGAACGACATGTTGCCAGCCCTCCCACGCGCCCTGCTCGCGCTGTTTTTGCTGGTGCGGGCGAAGCAGGAAGTGTCTTAACGAGCAACACTTTGACTGCGTCCTAAGTCGTCATGCTCCGCAAAGGCGGAGTATCCGGTACGCCGAGGCTTCTCGGCCCTATCGCAACTTCTCTGGAATACTGGATCCCCGCTCCCGTGCGCAATTGCGCACTAGGCGAGGATGACGACCGGACGGAAAAACTAGTACCTCACTCGATCACCGGCACATGCTTCGCGGTACCTCGCGGCACAGTCCCATCGAGCCGGGGATCGTTGACCACCTCGACCTGCCGCCGGAACGGACGAAAACCCGAACGCTGGTAGAAGGCGAGCGCTGCGGGATGATCGAAGGTGCAGGTGTGCAGCCAGACGCGGGTGAGCGGCCGCGACCATGCGAGTTCCAGCGCGCGGTTCATCATCCAGCGCGCGGCACCGGTGCCGATGAATTTTTCGGTGACCCCGAAAGAGACGAATTCGCATTGCCCGGGCTCGCGAAAATCCATCTCGACCAGGCCCTCGTCGCGGCCCTCATGCGCCAGGGCGTAGATCTCCATTAACGGCGATTGGATGATCGCGTCCAATTCGGCATCGGGCATCCGTATTCGTGAAATCCACAGCCATTCTTCGCCGACGCGGCGATAGAGATCGCGATACCAGTCGAGCGCGGGAACATCGATCCGCCGCAGCGACCATGCGCCCGCGGGATCTGGACGCGGGGTCGGGCGTGCAGTCATCTCCAGATGCGTGGTGACGGCGGCGATCTTGCCATCGGGAATATCAGAATAGCCGTCGGGCAAGATCATCGCGCTATTCCCCCTCGTCACTCGCGAGCACGCCCCTCACTGCCCTCGCCCAGCCCGCGAGTTTGCGATCGCGCGTGGCCTTGCTCATGTTCGGCCTGAAGCGGTGCTCCAGCCGCCAGTTGTCCGCGAACTTCGCAGGCTCGGGATAGACCCCCGCCTGTAGCCCCGCGAGATAGGCCGCGCCCAGCGCCGTCGTCTCCTGAATCATCGGGCGATCGACCGGCGCGTCGAGCAGGTCGGCGAGGCGCTGCATGGTCCAGTCCGACGCCGTCATGCCGCCGTCGACGCGAAGCACGTTGGCGGCCTTTTCGCCCGGCCAGTCGGCGCGCATCGCTTCCCGGAGATCGAAGGTCTGGTAGCAGACGCTCTCGAGCGCGGCGTGCGCCAGTTCGGCGGGGCCGGTGTTGCGAGTGAGGCCGAACAGCGCGCCGCGGACGCGGGGATTCCAGTACGGCGCGCCAAGGCCGACGAAGGCCGGCACCAGATAGACGCTCTGCATGGAATCGGACTTGTCGGCGAGCGGGCCGGTCTCGGATGCCTGCTTGATGATGCCGAGACCATCGCGCAACCATTGGACGGCGCTTCCGGCGACGAAGATCGAGCCTTCCAGCGCGTAGGTGCGCTTGCCGTTGAGCTGATAAGCGATGGTGGTGAGCAACTTGTTCTTCGAGGCCACCGGCGTGGTGCCGGTGTTGAGCAAGGCGAAGCAGCCGGTCCCGTAGGTCGACTTGATCATGCCCGGCGTGAAGCAGGCCTGGCCTATGGTCGCGGCCTGCTGGTCGCCGGCGATGCCCGAGATGGCGATCGGGCCGCCGAACAGGCCCGGATCGCTGTCGCCGAATTTGGCGGAGGAGTCCTTTACCTCCGGCAGCATCGAGCGCGGCACGCGCAGCAGCTTCAAAAGTTCATCGTCCCACTCGCCGGTGTGGATGTTGAACAGCAGCGTGCGCGAGGCATTGGTGGCGTCGGTCGCGTGCACCTTGCCGCCCGTCAGCCGCCACAGCAGATAGCAATCGACGGTACCGAACATCAGCTCGCCGCGGCCGGCGCGGTCGCGCGCGCCGGGTACATGGTCGAGGATCCAGGCGACTTTCGTTCCCGAGAAATAGGGATCGATGATCAGGCCGGTCTTCGCTGAAATTGCCGGCTCGTGGCCCTCGCTTTTTAACTTCGCGCAGATGTCGGCGGTGCGGCGGTCCTGCCAGACGATGGCGCGGTGCACGGCCTGTCCCGTCGCGCGATCCCAGACGACCGTGGTCTCGCGCTGGTTGGTGATGCCGATCGCGGCGATATCCTTTGCCTTCAGGCCGGCCTTGTCCAACGCCTCGTGGCAGACGGCGACCGTCGAAGTCCAGATGTCCTCAGGCTCGTGCTCGACCCAGCCGGATGCCGGGAAATGCTGCTGGAATTCCTGCTGCGCCGTGGCCGCGATGGAAATATCGCCGCGGAACACGATGGCGCGCGAGGACGTGGTGCCCTGATCGATGGCCAGCACAAAGGACATGACGTTGCTTCCCCGGGGATGTTTGGTTGCGTGAGAGGCAAGCGGATTGGGAGGCGAAGGTCAAGTTGGGGGAGCGCTGCGAGCCGCCGCATTCACCCACCGCTGGAGGGGTCCGAGACGAGCAAAGCTCGCTCGTGGGTCGGCGCGTATCGAGCGGAGCGAGATACGTGACAGGGTGGGGTGATCTCTCAACACCGGCACTGCCGGATGTGGCGAGACCGTCACCCCACCTCGGTTCGCATTTCATGCGAACCGATCCTCCCCCTCAAGGGGAGGGTGAGAGGTCACGTCGCCGCCGTCGTCACGCCGCCGTCAACCACAATCGTCTGGCCAGTCATGAAGGTCGACGCGTCGGAGGCCAGATAAGCCACCGCGCCGGCGATTTCCTCGGGTTCGCCGATGCGGCGAAGCGGGCTGCTGGCGGTGCGGCGCTTCAGGTTCTCAGGGTTTTCCCACAGGGCGCGGGCGAAATCGGTCTTCACGAGGCCCGGCGCCACGCAATTGACGCGGACGCCCTTCGGGCCCCATTCGCCGGCGAGGCTGCGGCACAGCGCGAAATCGGCGGCTTTCGAGATGCCGTAGGCGCCGATCACGGTGGAACCGCGCAAGCCCCCGATCGACGAGATGATGACGACCGAGCCGTTGCCGCGCTCGGCCATTTGCGGGATCGCCAGCGCGCAGAGCCAGATGTTGCTCTTGACGTTACTGCCCATGATCTTGTCGAAGGCCTCGTCCTTGATGTCGAGCAGCGGGCCGTAATACGGATTAACCGCGGCGTTGCAGACTAGGATGTCGACCTTTCCGTAATGCTTCGTGGTGCCTGAGATCAGCGCCTCGACTTCCTCGCGGCGCGAGATGTTGCAGGGAATGACATGGGCGTCGCCGCCGGCCTTCCTGATGCCTTCGGCGACCTCATGGCAGGCATCCGCCTTGCGGCTGGAAATCACGACCTTTGCGCCGAGCTTTGCCAGCAGCTCCGCGGATGATCGGCCGATGCCGCGGCTGGAGCCGGTGATGACGGCAACTTTTCCGGTGAGATCGAACGGGGTGTTTTTCATTGTTGGTGCTCCCTCCTCGTCTTGTTCGTTTGCAATTTTCTATCCGTCATGGCCGGGCTCGACCCGGCCATCCACGACTTCTTTTGTCGCCAAGACGTGGATGCCCGGGACAAGCCCGGGCATGACGATTTTCGTGGTGGCCTCAGCCGTGATTTACAGCGATCAGACCAGCCCGCCCGCGTCGGTAACGCGGCGGAGGTGGTAGTCGGTGTCGCCGAAGCTGTTTTCGATCATGGTCAGCCGCTTGAAGTAGTGACCGATCTTGGCTTCCTGCGTCATGCCGATGCCACCGTGGAGCTGGATCGACTGCTGGCCGATGAACTTGCCGGACTTGCCGATCTGCACCTTGGCGGCGGCGACCGCGGTCGCGCGCTCCTTGGCGCTGTCGAAATCGGCGGCCATGGTCGCGAACATCGACATGCTGCGGGCCTGCTCGAGCGCGACGAACATGTCGGCGGCGCGATGCTGCAGGGTCTGAAAGGTGCCGATCGCAACGCCGAACTGCTTTCGGGTCTTGAGATATTCGACCGTGCTCTTCAGCGATTCATCCATCGCGCCGACGGCTTCCGCGCACATCGCGGTACGGGCTTCGTCGACCACGCGCTCGATCAGCGGCAGGGCGTTCTCGGGATCGCCGATCGCGGCATCCGCGCCGACCTCGACGCCGGTGAGCGTGATATCAGCCGCATGCAGGCCGTCCTGGGTCGGATAGCCCTTGCGGGTGACGCCCTTGGCATTCGCCGGCACCAGAAACACGCCGATGCCCGCCTTGTCGTTCCGGCCACCCTTGGTGCGCGCGGTCACGATCAGGGTGTCGGCGTTCTCCCCGTTGAGCACGACGAATTTTTCGCCGTCGATCACCCAGCCCGCGCCCTTCTTCTTGGCGGTGGTTGTGACATCGCCGAGATCGTAGCGCGAGTTCTTCTCGAGCTGCGCAAAGGCAAAGGTCTTGCTCCCGTCGATGATGCCGGGGATGTGCGCGGCCTTCTGTTCGGCCGAGCCGCCATGACGCAGGAAGCCGCCGCCGATCACCACGGTGGCAAGATACGGCTCCAGCACCAGCGCCTTGCCGAGCGCCTCCATCACGATCATGGTCTCGACCGCACCGGCACCGAAACCGCCATCAGCCTCCGCGAACGGCAAGCCCAGCAAGCCCTGTTCGGCAAGCTTGCCCCAGACGGCCTTGCTCCAGCCGCCCTTTTCTTTCTGGTACTTCTTGCGCGCATCGAAATCGTAGGAGTCGGTCAGGAGACCGTCGATGCTTTCCTTGAGAAGGCGCTGCTCCTCGGACAAATCAAAATCCATGTTTTTTTCCCTGACTACACGTCGTCACTTAGATCGTGGTCGTTGCGAGGCACCGGCTCCCTTCTTGACCTCGCCCCGCTTGCGGGGAGAGGTCGGATCGCCCTTGCGATCCGGGTGAGGGGGTACAGGTCTCGCAGCAATGATTGCTCGGAGTGAGGCCCCCTCACCCCAACCCTCTCCCCGCAAGAGCGGGGCGAGGGAGAGGAAAGATCAAAGCCCCAGCACCGCCTTGGTGATGATGTTGCGCTGGATCTCGTTGGAGCCACCGTAGATCGAGACCTTGCGGTTGTTGAAGTAGCTCGGCGCGATCTGGGCGGTCCAGTCCATGGTCTCGTTGGAGCCGTCATCGCCATGCACGTCGTAAGGCGCCGCAAACGGACCGATCACTTCCATCAGAAGCTCGGTGGTGGTCTGCTGGATTTCCGAACCCTTGATCTTCAGAACTGAAGAAGCCGGATTGGGCTTGCCCTTGCCGTGCTTGCCTTCATCGGCGACGACGCGGAGCTGCGTCAGCTCGAGCGCCTTGAGCTCGATCTCGCATGCCGCGAGTTTCTCGCGGAAACCCGGGTCTTCCAGCACCGGCTTGCCGTTCGATTCGACCTTGGAGGCGAGGTCCTTGATGCGGCGCAGCCGCTCCTTGGAGACGCCGACGCGCGCGATGCCGGTACGCTCGTTGCCGAGCAGGAATTTGGCGTAGTCCCAGCCCTTGTTCTCTTCGCCGATCAGGTTCTCGACCGGCACCTCGACGTCGTCGAAGAACACTTCGTTGACCTCACGGCCGCCGTCGATGGTTTCGATCGGGCGCACGGTGACGCCCTTCGACTTCATGTCGAACACGATGAAGGAGATGCCCATCTGCTTCTTTGCGTTGGCGTCGGTGCGGCACAGGCAGAAGATCATGTCGGCGTGCTGGGCCAGCGTGGTCCACGTCTTCTGGCCGTTGATGATGTACTTGTCGCCCTTGCGCTCGGCCTTGGTCTTGAGCGAAGCGAGGTCCGATCCCGAGCCGGGCTCGGAGAAGCCTTGGCACCACCAGTCGTCGACATTGGCGATGCGCGGCAGATATTGCTTCTTCTGCTTCTCATTGCCGAAGGTGTAGATGACGGGGCCGACCATGCTGACGCCGAAGGCGAGCGGCGCGGGCGCCGGATGCATCTGTAGCTCTTCGTTGAAGATGTAGTGCTGCACCGAGGTCCACCCCGTGCCGCCATATTCCTTCGGCCAGTGCGAGACGCCCCAGCCCTTCTTGTTGAGGATGCGCCACCAGGCGATCATTTCGTCCTTGGAGAGATGACGGCCCTCGACCATCTTCTTCCGCGTCTCCGGCGGTACGTTGTCCCGGAAGAAGGCCCTCACCTCCTCACGAAACGCGATTTCTTCCTTGCTGAAAGCGAGATCCATCGGATCCTCCTGTGAGCGAACGAATTACAATCCGGACTAGGCGACGTCTTTTTTAGTGTTGGCGGTTTGCGAAGGCGATTGCTGCATGCGCAGTTCGTGACGCGAAAGCTTGCCGACCGGCGTGCGCGGTAGCTCGTCGACGAATTCGACCGCCGCCGGAATCTCGTGCTTGCCGAGCTTGCCGGTGAGGAAGGCACGCAGATCGTCCAGCGAGAACGACTTGGCGCCGTCGCGCAGCTTGATGAAGGCTTTTGCGGCCTCGCCGCGGTAATCGTCGGGTATGCCGATCACGATCACTTCCTGCACCAAGGGGTGGGTGTAGATCGCCTGCTCGATCATCTGCGGATAGACGTTGAAGCCGCCGGAGATGATCATGTCCTTCTTGCGGTCGACCAAATAGAAATAGCCCTCGGCGTCCATGTAGCCGATGTCGCCCGTGAGAAAGCGGTCGCCGACAAAAGCCTCCGCGGTTTCCTTCGGCCGGTTCCAGTAACCCTTGGTGACGTTTGGGCCACGGATGCGGATTTCACCGGCCTCTCCTGTCGGCATCAGCTTCGTCGAATCTTCCAGCGACACCACGTCCATCTCGATGCCGGGCAGCATCAGCCCGATCGAACCGGGCTTGTCGGGCCCCTCCTTCGGGTGCGCGGTGCCGGGCGAGCAGGTTTCGGTCATGCCCCAGCCGCTCTTCAGCTTCATGCCGACCCGGTGCTCCAGGATCCGCGCGACCTCGACCGGCAACGGCGCACCGCCCGAACCAACGCTGACCAGCGAGGACAAATCGCGCTTGTCGAGATCGGGAAGTGCGGCGATCGCGATCCACATCGTCGGCACGCCGGGAAACGCGGTGGCGCGCTTCACCTCGATGTCGCGCATGACGGCATCGACATCGAAACGCTGGTGCAGCGAGATCAGGTGGCCGCGCCGGATCGACGACAGCAGCACCACCGTCAGCGCATAGATATGGAACAGCGGCAGCACGCAGATCACGCGCTCGATCGCATTGCGCTCCAGCCGCGCGGGCTTTCCCCAGACGTCGTAGACCGACACCGCCGACGTCAGATTGCCGTGGCTGAGCATCGCGCCTTTCGGAAGCCCCGTCGTGCCGCCGGTATACTGCAGCAGGGCGACGTCATCGGCCGACATCGCGGGCCATTGAGAAGGTTTCGTTACGCCGTCGGTGAATTGCCTGTAGGTGATGATCTTCGCGTTATCAGGCAGCGCCGTCTGCGGCGTTCCGACTTTCCCCCAGTGATCGTCCTCGCAGACAATCAGGCGGTCGAGCAAACCCTTGTCCAGGAATTTCAGGGCCGTCGGCAGCAGCGCCGACAGATTGCTGGTCACCAGCACGCGTGCGCCGGAGTCGGCGAGCTTGTGCGACAGCGCGATCTCGCCGTCGAGCGGCGACAGATGTACGACACGGGCGCCGGCTTTCAACGCGCCGAAGAAATTGACAGGATGATCCGGCGAATTGCCGAGAAACAACGCGACCGAATTGTTCTTGCCATAGCCGGCGCGGAGGAAGGCGCTGGCCGCCGTCTCCGCCAGCGCTTCGAGTTCGCTGTAGCTGATCGGCCGATCACGGAATTCGATGGCGGGGCGCGATCCGAACTCGGCGGCCGCATCCGACAACAGATCCGGCAGCGTGCCGCGCGCGATCGGATCGTCCCAGCGGACGCCTTGCGGATAGAACTGTTCGCCGGGATGGGTCATGATTGCGGCCAGTAGAAGCAGTCATTCCGGGGCGCGCAAAGCGCGAACCCGGAATCTCGAGGTTCCGGGTTCGTCCTTTGGACGCCCCGGAACGACATGGAGAGAGCACCTCGGCCCATCAAGCCGCCTTCGATTTCTCGGCCAGCGAGGCAAACGTCTTGCCTTCCGCGGCGAGGCGCTTGAGCAGCGGCGCCGGTTCGAGCGAGGGATCGTTGGTCTCCTTGGCGTAGTAGGACAGCCGGTCGGCGATGTGCTTAAGACCAACCTGGTCGGCATAGAACATCGGGCCGCCGCGATAGATCGGCCAGCCATAGCCATAGAGCCAGATCACGTCGATGTCGCTTGGACGCGCCGCGATGTTTTCTTCGAGGATGCGCGCCCCCTCGTTGATCATCGGGTACATCATGCGCTCGAGGATTTCGTCGTCGCTGACGACGCGCTTCTTGCGCCCCAAGCGCTGCAGCGTCTCGTCGATCAGCTTCTCGACCTCCGGATCGGGCAACGGCGCACGGGAGCCGCCTTCATACTTGTAGTAGCCCTTGCCGGTCTTCTGGCCGAAGCGCCCGGCCTCGCACAGCGCGTCGGCGATTTCCGACTTGATGCCGCGATCTTTCCGCGAACGCCAGCCGATGTCGAGGCCAGCGAGATCACTCATCGCGAACGGGCCCATCGGCATGCCGAACTTGGTCACCACGGCGTCGACCTGCTGCGGCAGAGCGCCTTCGAACAACAGCTTTTCCGACTGCTTGCCGCGCTGGGCCAGCATGCGGTTGCCGACAAAGCCGTCGCAGACGCCGACCACGGCCGGCACCTTTGCGATCTTGCGTGCGATCGAGACGGCCGTCGTCAGCGCATCCGGCGCGGTCTTGTCGGCGCGGACGATCTCGCACAGCTTCATCACATTGGCCGGCGAGAAGAAGTGCATGCCGAGCACGTCCTGCGGACGCTTCGTCACCTTCGCGATCTCATCGATGTTGAGATACGAGGTGTTGGAGGCCAGCACCGCGCCGGGCTTGGCGTACTTGTCGAGCGCCTCGAACACTTCCTTCTTGACCGCCATCGTTTCGAACACGGCTTCGATCACCAGGTCAGCGTCCTTGACGTTCTCCAGGCCGACCACACCCGTGATCAGGCCCATGCGCTTCGCCGGCGCATCGGCTGGAATGCCGCCACGCGCCGCCGTCGCCTCGTAGTTCTTCTGCATCACGCCCATGCCGCGTTTGAGCTGCTCTTCGCCAGTCTCGATCAGCGTCACCGGAATACCGGCATTGGCGAACGACATCGCGATGCCGCCTCCCATGGTGCCGGCGCCGATAATGGCGACGCGCTGAACGTTGCGCGGCTTTGTTCCTTCAGGCACGCCGGCGATCTTGGCGGCTTCACGCTCCGAGAAGAACGCGTAGCGCTGTGCCTTGGACTGGTCGCTCGACACCAGCTTGAGGAACCCTTCACGCTCCTTCTTCAGTCCTTCATCGAACGGCAGCTCGATCGCGGCGCGCACGGCGTCTGCCGCGGCAAACGGCGCTTCCAGGCCCCTCGCCTTCTTGGTCAGCGCCGCGACCGCGTTGGTGAAGATCGAGATGTCGGCTTTCGCCGCCGTAAGCTTGGAGTCATCGTCGCGCAACTTGCGCAGCGGCCGCTTCTCCGCCACCACCTTGCGGGCAAAGGCCTCGCCGCCCAACGCCGGACCCTCGACGATTTCCTCGATCAGGCCGGCCTTGAGCGCGTCCGCCGCGCTGATCGGATCGCCGCTGACGATCATCTTGACCGCGAGTTCCGGACCGACGGCGCGCGGCAGGCGCTGGGTGCCACCGGCTCCCGGCAGCAGGCCAAGCTTCACTTCGGGCAGACCGAGCCTGGCTTCCTTGACGGCCACCCGATAGTGGCATGCCAGAGCGACTTCGAGGCCGCCGCCGAGCGCGGTACCGTGAATAGCGGCGATGATCGGCTTCGGCGACTTCTCCATCAGGTCCAGCACTTCGGCGAGACCCGGGGGCTTCGGCGGCTTGCCGAATTCGGTGATGTCGGCGCCGGCGATGAAGGTGCGGCCGCCGCAGGTCAGCACGATCGCCTTCACTTCGGCGTCCGCAATCGCGCTCTTCATGCATTCGAAGATGCCGCCGCGCACCGCGGCGCTCAGCGCATTGACCGGAGGACTGTCGACCGTGACGATGGCGATGATGTCATGACGCTCGAGTTTTACCACTTCGCTCACGGGACTCTCCCTGATCATTTGTTCTTGGATGCCATTCAACTTGCGTTGAGTAGCTACGGTCATTTCATCAATTTCGCACTGCGAAATTTAATTCCACATCTTGACACGGAGGGTTATTTTGAAGCACGTCCCTTGTCAACGAGCTCATCAGCAGTAACGGAAAATGAAGCGTCCAGGGAAAAAGGTGGCGACCGATCGCAGCTTCGTCGTCGCGCTTTCCCGCGGACTCGATGTGTTGCGCGCATTTCATCCCAACGACGGGCTTCTCGGCAATCAAGAACTCGCCGCCCGTACTAATTTGCCGAAGCCAACCATTTCCCGGCTGACTTACACCCTTACCAAGCTGGGTTATCTTACACCCGTTCCACGTTTCGAAAAGTATCAGCTCGCGCCGTCAGCCATGGCGCTGGGCTATGCCGCGCTGGCCAATCTCGGCGTTCGGCATTTGTCCGAACCCTATCGTGAAGAGGTGATGCGCGAGACCGGCGGCGCCGTCGCGGTCGGCGGGCGCGACCGTCACAGCATGATCTATTTCGGGCAGAGCCGTAACGGGCTGACACTGGGCGTACAGCTCGACGTCGGTTCACGCGTGCCGATTGCAACTTCGGCGATGGGGCGCGCGTATATCTGGGCACTGCCCGACGACGAACGTGCCGCTTTGTTGCGCGAGCTGCGCGATCATTACGGCAGCCGATGGGCGCGGATGCGCGACGGCATCGAACGCTCGGGCGAAACCGTGGCAAAGTATGGTTTCGCGATTTCTGCGGGCGAATGGCAGAACGACGTGCACGCGGTGGGTGTGGCGCTGAAGCTCAATGACGGAACCGGACCGTATGCCTTCAATTGCGGCGCGCCGGCATTCCGCTTCACGGAAGAGCGTTTGATGACCGACATTGGACCTCGCCTTGTCACGATGGTAAGGAAAATCGAGGCGGCGCTGGGCGGCGCAGCGCCTCAATCCAAAAAAACCGAGAGCAAAAAGTCGAAAGCAGGAGGGAAACTTGCACGTTTGGCCGAGGGGATCAGATAGCCTTCACCATGATCGGCGAAAACATTCGCCCGGTCATTCCCGCTCCGTGATCAGGGCGGGCGAGACGAGATGACGCAGGCACAGCTCGCGCAGGGAAATGCTCCCCTGCTCGCGGTTCGCGACGTCAGTGTCGTGTTCGGCGGCATCATCGCGCTGAATGGCGTATCCTTCGACATGCACAAGGGTGCAATCCTCGGCCTGATCGGACCGAACGGCGCCGGCAAGACCACGCTGTTCAACTGTCTCTCCCGGCTCTATCAGCCGAGTTCCGGCGATATCCTGATGGAGGGCTCGAGCATTCTGACGCGCCCGGCGCACAAGATCGCCGAGATCGGCATCGGCCGCACCTTCCAGAACGTCGCGCTGTTTCCCAATCTTTCCGTGCTCGATAACGTGCGCGTCGGCACTCATGCGCGGACCTCGAGCGACATCATCTCGGACTCGCTGAAGCTCGCCTGGGTTCGTCGCAGCGAGACCGAGACCAACAAGAAGGTCCACGAGATCCTCGCCTATCTCGATCTCGAGAACGTCGCGCATACCGTGGTGTCGGGCCTGCCGTTCGGCACCCAGAAGCGCGTCGAACTGGCGCGCGCGCTCGCCGCCGATCCGAAGATCCTGCTGCTCGACGAGCCCGCCGGCGGCCTCAACCATGAAGAAGTCTACGTGCTCGGCGATTTGATCCGCCGGATTCGCGACGAGCGCCACATGACGGTGCTGCTGGTCGAGCATCACATGGGTCTGGTGATGTCGATCGCCGACCACGTCGTCGCCCTCAACTTCGGCCGCAAGCTCGCCGAAGGAACACCGGCCCAGGTCCAGGCCGACCCGGATGTCATCAAAGCCTATCTCGGGAGCAAGGACCAATGACCGCGATGCTCAACATCAAGGATCTCCGCGCCTATTACGGCCAGGTCCAGGCCCTTCACGGTCTCAGCTTCTCCCTCAATGAAGGTTCGCTGACCACGCTGCTCGGCGCCAACGGCGCCGGCAAGACCACCACGCTGCGCGCGATCTGCAACATGGTGCGTTCCACGGGCGCAATCGAGTTCGAGGGCAAGCCGCTCTCCGGCAAGTCGACCGAAAACGTCGTCCGTCTCGGCATCGCGCATGTGCCGCAGGGCCGCGGCACCTTCACCACCATGACGGTGGAGGAGAACCTGCAGCTGGGGGCCATAACGCGCAGCGACTCGAAGAACATCGTCAGCGATATCGAGCGCATGTACGCCCATTTTCCGGTCCTGAAGGAACGGCACACCCAGCAGGCCGGCACGCTGTCGGGCGGCGAACAGCAAATGCTTGCGGTCGCTCGCGCGCTGATGCTGCGTCCGCGGCTGATGCTGCTGGACGAGCCTTCTTTCGGCCTGGCGCCGCTGATCGTGCGTGAGTTGTTCAGGATCCTCGGCAAGATCAACCGCGAGGACAAGGTCACTATTCTGGTGGTGGAGCAGAACGCGCAACTGGCGCTCGAGCTCGCCGACCAGGCCTATGTCATCGAGACCGGACGTATCGTGATGTCGGGCAACGCCAAGGAAATCGCGACCAACGAAGACGTCCGCAAATCCTATCTCGGCTACTGAGGAGCTGGCCATGGAGCTGTTTACCAACCAAGTCCTGGCCGGCATCGCCACGGGCGCGATCTATGCCTGTATGGCGCTCGCGGTCGTGATGATCTACCAGGCGATCGACCATCTGAATTTCGCCCAGGGCGAAATGGCGATGTTCTCTACCTTTATTTCCTGGCAATTGATGCAGTGGGGCATTCCCTACTGGTGGGCCTTCCTGGCCACGCTGATCATATCCTTTGTCGGCGGCATCGCCATCGAGCGGTTGCTGTTCAAACCGCTCGCCAAGGCCCCGGTCCTGACCAACGTCGCGGGTTTCATCGCATTGTTTGCGATCGTCAACTCGGTCGCCGGCCTGATCTGGGACTTCACCATCAAGCAGTATCCGTCGCCGTTCGGGTCCGCACCCTTCCTCGGCAGCCAGCTGATCTCGACCCACCAGGCCGGCATGATCGGCGTTACCCTGCTGCTGCTGGTGGCGCTGTACTTCTTCTTTCAGTTCACCCGGATCGGGCTTGCGATGCGCGCCGCCGCTTCGCTGCCTGAATCGGCTCGCCTGGTCGGCATCAATACTTCGTGGATGATCGCGCTCGGCTGGGGCATGGCCTCTGCCATCGGCGCCATCGCCGGCATCCTGATTGCGCCTGTGGTGTTCCTGGAGCCGAACATGATGGGCGGGGTGCTGATCTACGGATTTGCCGCGGCCGTCCTCGGCGGCCTGACCTCGCCGCTCGGCGCTGTGCTCGGCGGCTTCCTGGTCGGCATCTTCGAAAATCTCGCCGGGACCTACATTCCCGGCGTCGGTAACGAGCTGAAACTGCCGATCGCGCTTGCGCTGATCATCACCGTCCTGGTCGTCAAACCGGCAGGCCTCCTCGGCCGGCCCATCGTGAAGCGAGTTTGATCATGAGCGCTGCTGAGGAAGTCGTCACAGAAGCACCGGCCGTCGAGGCCGTTCCGAAGCGAGCGATGACGCTCGGCCTGGGCACCTCGCTGGTGGTGCTCGCCGCGCTCGTCATTGCACCGGTGTTCGTCAAGAACTTCATCATCTTCCAGATGACGATGCTCCTGATCTACGGCCTGGCCGTACTGGCACTGAACATCCTGACCGGCGGAAGCGGGCAGTTCTCGCTCGGCCAGAGCGCGTTCTACGCGGTCGGCGCCTATACGTCGGCGATCCTGATGGAACATGTCGGGATGAACTACGCGCTGACGCTGCCGATCGCCGGCATCATCTGCTTTGCGTTCGGTTTCGTATTCGGGCAGCCGGCGTTGCGGCTCTCCGGCGTCTACCTGGCGCTGGCGACCTTTGCGCTGGCAGTCGCCATGCCACAGCTCTTGAAGCTCGGCTTCTTCGAGCATTGGACCGGCGGCGTGCAGGGGCTGGTCGTGACCAAGCCCGATGCGCCGTTCGGCCTGCCGATGTCGCAGGACATGTGGCTGTATTACTTCACGCTCGTGATCACGATCGGAATCTATATCGCCTCGGTCAACCTGCTGCGCTCGCGCTCGGGCCGCGCCTTCATGGCGATCCGTGACAACGAGATCGCGGCCTCCGCGATGGGCGTCGATGTCGCGCTGTACAAGACGCTCGCGTTCGGCGTCTCGGCCGGCATCACGGGCGTCGCCGGCGGTCTCGGCGCCATCGCGGTGCAGTTCGTCGCGCCGGACGGCTACACCATCACGCTAGCGATCTCGCTGTTCCTCGGCATGGTCGTCGGTGGCGTCGGCTGGCTGCCGGGCTCGATCGTAGGCTCCGCTTTCATCATCTTCGTACCCAACATTGCGGAAGGAATTTCAAAGGGCCTTTCCGGCGCGGTGTTCGGCGTACTCCTGTTCCTCGTTATCTTCCTTGTGCCGCATGGCGCCAGGCAGGTCGCGATCGTCGCCCAGCAGATGCTTGGCAAACTCAAGAAGAACTAAGAACCCAAAGAGCAAACTCAGGAGATACTATGCTTTCGACACTACGGACCGCCGCATTCTCGGCGGCGGTCGCTGCTATTGCTTTCACCCCCGGCAACGCCCTCGCCCAGAAGAAGTACGATACCGGCGCGAGCGATACCGAGATCAAGATCGGCAACATCATCCCCTACAGCGGACCAGCCTCCGCCTACGGCTTGATCGGCAAGACCGAAGAAGCCTACTTCAAGATGATCAACGACAAGGGCGGCATCAACGGACGAAAGATCAATTTCGTCAGCTATGACGATGCCTACAGCCCGCCGAAGGCGGTCGAGCAGGTGCGGAAGCTGGTCGAGAGCGACGAAGTGCTGGTCGTGTTCAATCCGCTCGGCACCCCGTCCAACACCGCGATCCAGAAATATCTGAACAGCAAGAAGATCCCGCAGCTCTTTGTCGCCACCGGCGCCACCAAGTGGAACGACCCGAAGGGCTTCCCGTGGACCATGGGATGGCAGCCGAGCTACCAGAGCGAAGCGCAGATTTATGCGAAGTACCTGCTGAAGGAAAAGCCGGACGCCAAGATCGCGATCCTCTATCAGAACGACGACTTCGGCAAAGACTACCTCAAGGGCACCAAGGACGGACTGGGCGCCAAGGCTTCCTCGATGATCATCATGGAGGAAAGCTACGAAGTCTCCGAACCGACCATCGATTCCCACATCGTGAAGATCAAGGCCGCCAATCCTGACGTGCTGCTGATCTATGCGACTCCGAAATTCGGCGCGCAGACCATCAAGAAGACCGCCGAACTCGGCTGGAAGCCGTTGCAGATCATGACCAACGTGTCTGCCTCGGTCGGCGCGGTGATGCAGCCGGCAGGGTTTGATAACTCTCAGGGTGTGCTTTCCGCCGCTTACGCCAAGGACGCCGCCGATGCGCAGTGGAAGAGCGATCCCGGCATGATGAAGTGGAGCGAGTTCATGGACAAGTACATGCCGGGCGCCGACCGCACCGACAGCGCGCTCGTCTATGGCTACGGCGCCGCGCAGACCCTGGCGAAGGTTCTGGAAATGTGCGGCGACGACCTCACCAGGGCCAACGTGATGAAGCAGGCGGCAAGCCTGAAAGACTTCACGCCCGACACGCTTTTGCCCGGCGTAAAGATCAACACCAGCGCCACCGATTTTGCACCGATCAGCCAGTTGCAGATGCAGCGCTTCAAGGGCGAGAAATGGGAGTTGTTCGGCGAAATCATCAGCGGTGACGTCGCCACACACTAAGCCCGGACCGAACAGTAGGCCCGGGCTGCCTCTGTTGGGAACAAAGATTAATATTCCGTCTCGCGGTTAGTCCCGCGAGACCTCCAACTAAATGACGCCTCCCGTGACACCCGTCGCGGGGGGCTTTTTGTTGCTGGACGAAGCTGAAAGGTATTCAATGCCAGCCAGGAGCCGCCAAGTGCTCCAAATCAAAAAACAAAAGATGACACATTCATCCTGATCCTAGGGAGATCAAACAATGCTCGCCATCGACTTGCGAATGGGAGCCTTTGCGGCTGCCCTCGCATTGCTAGCTGCGACCAGCAGCGGCGCACTTGCACAAAAGAAATACGACACCGGCGCCAGCGATACCGAAATCAAGATCGGCAACATCATGCCTTACAGCGGACCGGCTTCCGCTTACGGCGTGATCGGAAAAACCGAAGAGGCATACTTCAGAAAGATCAACGCCGAGGGCGGAATCAACGGCCGCAAGATCAACTTCATCAGCTATGACGACGCCTACAGTCCGCCGAAGACGGTGGAGCAGGCACGCAAGCTGGTCGAGAGCGACGAAGTCCTGATCGTGTTCAATCCGCTCGGCACGCCGCCGAATTCGGCGATCCAGAAATACCTGAACACCAAGAAGGTGCCGCAACTGTTCGTCGCCACTGGCGCCACCAAGTGGAACGATCCGAAAGAATTTCCGTGGACCATGGGCTGGCAGCCCAATTACCAGAGCGAAACGCAGATCTACGCGAAGTACATCCTGAAGAACAAGCCGGACGCCAAGATCGGCGTCCTCTATCAGAACGACGACTATGGCAAGGACTATCTGAAGGGCTTCAAGGACGGGCTCGGCGCCAAGGCCGCGTCGATGATCGTCATGGAGGAGAGCTACGAAGTCTCCGAACCGACCATCGACTCTCACATTGTCAAGCTGAAGTCGACCGGCGCCGACGTGTTCATGAACATTACGACGCCGAAGTTTGCGGCGCAGGCGATCAAGAAAAACGCCGAGATCGGCTGGAAGCCGATGCACTTCCTCAACAACGTCTCGGCTTCGATCGGTAGCGTCATCAAGCCGGCCGGCTTCGAGAACGCCCAGGACATCATCTCCTCCGCCTACCTCAAGGACCCGACCGACAAGCAGTGGGAGAAGGACGCCGGGATGATCGCCTGGAACCAGTTCCTGGATAAATATTATCCGGAAGCCAACCGCGCCGACGCTTCCGTGATGTACGCCTATACCGTCGCTCAAGGTCTGGTGCATGTGCTGAAGGCATGCGGCGACGACCTGACGCGGGCGAACATCATGAAGCAGGCGGCCAGCATCCAGGGGCTCGAGCTCGATGGTCTGCTGCCGGGTATCAAGGTTAACACGTCGGCGACCGACTTCGCGCCGATCTCGCAGGTGCAATTGATGAAGTTCAAGGGCGATACCTGGGAGCGCTTCGGCGAAATCCTCTCGGGCGACGTGGGCGGCTAGCCGCCTCAAAAACCTGTCTACTAAAGAAGCAGCCCCTGCGGCTTTGTCGCAGGGGCTTTTTATTGTGACGCTTCCGGCAAGATGGTAAGCACGCGGCATTAAAAGAGCCCATTCAAGGGGCCGGACGACCATCTTTGGTTAAGGAAAAGGGAGAGACAGAAATGTCCACATTGAAAAAACTGGCGGTCGTTTCGACCGCCTTTGGACTACTCGCGGCGACTTCGAGCGGCGCGCTGGCACAGAAGAAATACGATTCCGGCGCAAGCGATACCGAGATCAAGATCGGCAACATCATGCCTTACAGCGGGCCGGCTTCCGCCTATGGTGTGATCGGCAAGACCGAAGAAGCCTATTTCAAGAAGGTCAACGCCGAAGGCGGCATCAACGGCCGCAAGATCAACTTCATCAGCTATGACGACGCCTACAGCCCGCCGAAGACGGTGGAACAGGCGCGCAAGCTGGTCGAGAGCGATGAAGTCCTGCTCGTCTTCAATCCGCTCGGCACGCCGCCGAACACGGCGATCCAGAAGTACCTGAATACGAAGAAGGTACCGCAACTGTTCGTCGCCACCGGCGCCACCAAGTGGAACGATCCGAAGAATTTCCCCTGGACGATGGGCTGGCAGCCCAACTACCAGAGCGAAACGCAGATCTACGCGAAGTACATCCTGAAGAATTTTCCGAATGCCAAGATCGGCGTGCTCTACCAGAACGACGACTACGGCAAGGACTATCTGAAGGGCTTCAAGGACGGCCTCGGTGCCAAGGGCGCATCGATGATCGTCCTGGAAGAGAGCTATGAAGTTTCCGAACCGACCATCGACTCCCACATCGTCAAGCTGAAGGCGACCGGCGCTGACGTGTTCATGAACATCACCACGCCGAAGTTCGCGGCGCAGGCGATCAAGAAGAACGCCGAGATCGGCTGGAAGCCCACGCACTTCCTCAACAACGTCTCGGCCTCGATTGGCGCCGTCATGAAGCCCGCCGGTTTCGAAGCCAGCCAGGACATCATCTCCTCCGCCTACCTCAAGGACACGTCCGACCCGCAGTGGAAAGACGACGCCGGCATGAAGGCCTTCGACGAATTCCTGACGAAGTACTTCCCGGAAGGTAACCGGATCGATGGTGGGGTGATGTTTGGATACACCGTTGCCCAGGGACTTGTTCACGTCCTCAAGGCGTGCGGCGATGACCTGACGCGTGAAAACGTCATGAAACAGGCCGCCAATATCAAGGATCTCCAACTCGGTGGCCTGCTGCCCGGCATCAAGGTCAACACCAGCCCGACCGACTTCGCACCGATCTCGCAGGTCCAGTTGCAGAAGTTCAAGGGCGAAGCGTGGGAGCTGTTTGGAGAGATTATGAACGGAGACGTCGGCGGCTAACCTGGTCTCCAAACCCAACAACCACATCAGGCCCCCTGCAACGTCGTTGCGGGGGGCCTTTTCGTGAGCTTTCCGCTATCGCCCGATCGGAAAAGCCGATTGCCCGGCCAAACCGCTTACACTTCAGCGGATCATGCGCTAGGTATCGGCTTGGCACCCCCGCACAAGAAGCCGCAGCGCCTGTTCACGTGGGCGCGGAAGAACAAGGAGTTTGTACGAATGCCCCTGCTGACCCGACGTCGTATCGCGACCACCCTGCTCGGCCTAGCGATGGCCACGAGCGCCACCGCCGCACTGGCGCAGAAGAAGTACGACACCGGCGCCAGCGACTCCGAGATCAAGATCGGCAACATCGTGCCCTACAGTGGCCCGGCGTCGGCCTATGGCGTGGTCGGCAGGGCGATGGGCGCGGTGTTCAAGAAGGTCAATGACGAGGGCGGCATCAACGGCCGCAAGATCAATTTCATCTCCTATGACGACGCCTATTCGCCGCCGAAGGCCGTCGAGCAGGCGCGCAAGCTGATCGAGAGCGACGAGGTTCTGCTGCTGTTCGGCACGCTCGGCACCCCTTCCAACACCGCGATCCAGAAATACGTCAACAGCAAGAAAGTGCCGCAGCTGTTCGTCGCCACCGGCGCCACCAAGTGGAACGACCCGAAGGCGTTTCCCTGGACCATGGGCTGGCTGCCGAGCTACCAGAGCGAGTCGCGCATCTACGCGAAGTATCTCACGAAGGATAAGCCGGCTACCAAGATCGCCGTGCTCTATCAGAACGACGACATGGGCAAGGACTATCTGAAAGGCCTCAAGGACGGCTTCGCCAAGGATAGCTCCCGCATCGTTGCGGAGGAAAGCTACGAGGTGGCGGAGCCGACCATCGATTCGCATGTGGTGCGGATCAAGTCGTCCAATCCGGATGTCGTGGTGTTCTTCACCACGCCGAAGTTCGGTGCGCAGGCAATCAAGAAGCTCGGCGAGATGAACTGGAAGCCCCTCACCATCATCTCCAATGTCAGTGCGTCCACCGCGACCGTGATGCGGCCCGCGGGGCTGGAGAATTCACAGGGAGTGATCTCGGCCGCCTACGCCAAGGACGCTAGCGATCCGCAGTGGGAGGGCGATGCCGGCATCAAGGCATTCGACGAACTGCTGGCCAAGTATCTGCCGGAGGTCAATCGCGTCGATTCCTCGGCCATGACCGGCTACAACATGGCGACCACCATGGTCGAAGTGTTGAAGCGCTGCGGTGACAATCTGACCCGCGAAAACGTGATGAAGCAGGCTGCGAGCCTGAAGCAGTTCCCGCAAGGCGGGCTGCTGCCCGGCGTCACCCTCTCCACCGGGCCGGACGACTTCCAGCCGATCGAGCAATTGCAATTGATGCAGTTCAAGGACGGACGCTGGCAGTTGTTCGGCGACGTCATCAGCGGTGAACTCGTTCACTAGGACAGGATTGCCATGACCGACCGACGTCCCCTCTTGCGTGCGATCTTCGATGCGGCTGTCGCGGCCGCCCATCCGGATGTCGTGCTGGCGCCGCATCTGCGCCCGGTGCCGAAGGGACGTGTGATCTGCCTCGCCGCGGGCAAGGGCGCGGCGGCGATGGCTGCCGCGGCTGAACGGCACTATCTCGATATGCTGGGGCTCGATCCCGCGCGGCTGACCGGCATTGCCACCACGCGCCACGGCCATGGCGTACCGACCCGGCGGATAAGGGTGATCGAGGCCGGCCATCCCGTCCCGGACGAGGCCGGGCTGAAAGCCGCCGACGAAACGCTGCGTCTCGCCGCCGAGGCAACCGGTGACGATCTGCTGCTGGTGCTGTTGTCCGGCGGCGGCTCCGCGAACTGGATCGCGCCGGCCGACGGCGTTTCCTTCGCGCAGAAGCAACAGGTGAACCGCGCGCTGTTGCGTTCGGGTGCGACGATCGGCGAGATGAA
>Ga0268266_10001574_pt1 | contig 26660 bp, 20 predicted proteins | sample KBSS13metaG_FD_190356 | JGI IMG/M metagenome (GOLD analysis project Ga0268266, IMG submission 190356) | Switchgrass rhizosphere microbial communities from Kellogg Biological Station, Michigan, USA - KBS S1-3 metaG (SPAdes) (version 2) | ecosystem: Host-associated > Plants > Roots > Rhizosphere... | reverse complement strand
GCGCCGCGCCCTTGTTCGAGGAGCGGCAACCCAAGGAGGCAATGCGCTAGCGCTGCCGGCGCGAGTCCGCAGGAGTTTCGTCTTCGGGGGAGGGCTGTCGCGGGGCGGTCCTCGCCCCTGAAGGGGCAATGGTGCTGACTCGCGGAATCGAACCGCGGACCTACTGATTACGAATCAGTTGCTCTACCGACTGAGCTAAGTCAGCCCCGAATTGCCGCGCTCGACCCATGAGCTATCCTGGCGCGGGCCGCGATTCTATAGAAGCCATGAACTCGAGTCACCCCGCCTTTTACGAGGCAGGTCACGGGACCGGGATCAGCTTTTTCTGCGCAGGCGGATGACGACGTCGATGCCGGCGACCTCGGTTCCCGGCGGTGGGGCGGGGAGGCGACTGAATTCCACATCGGGGACGGGAACGTCGATCAGGGCGCCGTTCGTCATGTCGTGGAAGTGGTAGTGAGCGTCGACGTTCGAGTCGAACCAGGCGCGGGAGCCGTCTACCGAGAGCTGACGGATAAGCCCACGCTCGGCGAAGAGGTTGAGCGTGTTGTAGACCGTGGCCTTGGAGACGCGGGCGCCAGCGGCGCGCAGGCTATCGAGAATCTGTTCGGCGGAGAGATGCTGCGGGGCGGAGAGGAGCAGGGCCGCGATGCGCACTCGCTGACCGGTCGGGCGGATGCCGCAGTCGGCGAGCCTGCGCTCGCAATTCGAGGTGATCTGATCGCTGGTCTCGGCCTGAAAGTCCATGTTTCCCCTGAGGGTCGCGGACGTCTTTCGCGGAACTGCGGCCAGTTTTACAGCCGGGGCTAGCCAAAGGTCAATCTTGCCGCGCCGCGGTATGGGCGGGATTGCCGCAGCGGGTCACACAATCTGACGCAATATGTCAAATCGCAGCCGTGGGGAGATCGCGGGCGTATGCGGTCCGGGCCGCAGGGCGCGGTGTGGCGCGCGCCCATGAAGCCCGGCGAAGCGCGGCAGCCGGCGCGCGTCCCCGCCCGACCTCAGCCCGTGCCGAGCTTGCTCTGCAGATGCCGCGCCAGCTCCGCAATCGTCGGAAAGTCGAACAGCTCCGTCAGGTCGATCAACCCCGGGTACTCATGATCGATGCGCTCGTGAATCTCAATGAGCTTCAGTGAGCTCGCGCCGATCTCGAACAGGTTGTCGTTGATCCCGACCCGCTTGCCCTCGAGGGCGGTGTCGCAGATCGTCTTGAGCTTGTCCTCGATCTCGGTAAGCGAGCCGGGCTCGGCACTGCCACCGCGCTCGGCGGCACGCAGCGATGCCAGCTCCGCCAGCTCGGTATCGAACTCGCCGTCGAGGAAGCTCTGCTCCAGCAAGTGCCGCTGGATCTTGCCGCTCGTCGTCTTGGGAATGCGCTTCACCGGCACGACCGAGCCCACTTCGAGGCCGGTCTGCTCGTTGATCACCCGGGCCACCCGGGTGGCGATCGGCAGAAAGTCATCCATGCCCCCGCGATGCAGCACAAACACCATCAACTGCTCGACCTGCGAGTCACGCGGCCGCACTCCCGCGGCAACGACCTTGCCGAGCTCGAGTCCCTCGACCCGCTGCGCAATGGCTTCCAGGTCGTGCGGGTAGTAGTTCTGGCCGTTGACGAAAATGATTTCCTTCGCGCGGCCGGAGATGAACAACTCACCGTCGTGGAAGAGGGCGAGGTCGCCGGTACGAATCCAACCATCCTGCGTGAACGCAGCAGCGTTGGCTTCCGGATTCTCGAAGTAGCCGCGCGTGACATTGTCGCCGCGCATTTCGACATTACCGATCCGATTCTCCGGCAAAACATTGCCGTCGTCGTCCGTCAGGCGAACCTGGCAATAGGGAATCACCTTGCCTTCCGAGATGAGCTCCACCGCGTCTTTGTCCGTCTTCGCGCTCGGCTCCACCGGGCTACCCACATTCAACCGATGGCGGTTGAGCGTAATGGTGCGCATCGGCGCGCCGACCGCAGGGAAGGTGACGGCGAGGGAGGCCTCCGCGAGGCCGTACACCGGAAACATCGCATTGCGCTTGAGTTTCGCCGGCGCGAGGCGCGTGAGGAAGTCGTTGCACAGCTCGACCGAAATCGGCTCGGCGCCATTGAAGATCAGCCGGGTGGCGGACAGGTCGAGCCCCTCGACCGGGCGGTCACCCAACACCTTGAGGTAATGTTTGTACCCGAAGTTGGGCGAGCACAGGATCGTGGCGCGCACGCGCGAGGCGAACGTCAGCCACAACAGCGGCCGTCGGACAAACAGCTCCGTCGGCATCAGGTAAGCGTTCACCTGCTTCGAGAACATGATGATATGGAAGCCGATGAGCCCCATATCATGGGTCAACGGCATCCACGAGAGGCTCACGTCCTTGTCAGTGAGCTGTGCCGCCTGACTCACGCCACTGCAGTTCGCGATGACGTTGCTGTGAGTCAGCACCACGCCCTTCGGCTCGCTGGTCGAGCCGGAAGAGAACTGGATGAAAGCGGTATCCTCCGGCTTGGCCTCGTAGATTTTGCCGGGCTTGGAAATGTCATCGAGGTCATCGACCAGGAACGCTCGCGAGCGCAGCTCGTTGAACAACTCGGTCTCGCCGACCTGTCCGGCAAACGTGCCGATGCGATCGAGCGAGCGCCGCTCGGTGTAGATGAACGGCTCGCCGAGCTTGCGCGCAACGCGCAGGAGTTTGTGACGGTGCTCGTCGCTGATGCCGAGGGCGATGGGAACCGGAACGATGCCGCCGATGATGGCGGCCCAGAACGCGTCGATGAACTGCTCGTTGTTGCCGATGAACAGAATGAGCTTGTCACCCCGCTTGGCGCCGATGCGCTGCAGGTGATACAGGATGCCGAGGGCGCGCTCGTACAGCTCGCCGTAGGAAACCTCGCGCGAGTCGTTTTCGCCTTCGAGATAGGTGACGTGCCGCGAGGCCGTGCGGTTGGCTTGAAAGAGCTCGGTCAGGGTCGTGGCTTTCAACATCAGCGGCGTTCCAGCCTCATGTGCAATGGGTAACGGGTGCGCAGATTGATCTGCGCCTCGAGCTCCAACGGCCTGTCGGGCACGTGGCTCAGGCGATAGTGGCGGGCCACCTTGTACAGATGCATGAGCATCTCGTACAGCGCAAAGGTCTCGCCGATGCAGTGGCGCGGCCCGGCCGCGAACGGCATGTAAGCAAACCGGGGGCGCTCGGCCTCGTGCTCCGGCGCGAAGCGCTCGGGCCAGAAGCGGTCGGGATCTTTCCAGAACCGTCCGTCCCGGTGCAAGAGATAGAGCGGCAGCAGCACATTCGTGCCCGCAGGGACGTCATAGCCGCCGAGCACGTCGGACTCGATCGTGCGGCGGGAGAGCAGCCAGCCGGGCGGATACAGCCGCAGCGCTTCGTTCACGACTTGCTGCGTGTAAGCGAGACCTTCCATCTGCGCGAGGCTCGGGCTCGTCATGTCGGGAGCGGCGTCGATTTCCGCATGCAGCCGCGCCTCGACGTCCGGGTTCTGCGACAGCAGGTACCAGGTCCAGTTCAATCCACTCGCGGTGGTCTCGTGACCGGCCACCACGAGGGTCATGATCTCGTCGATGAGCTCGCGGTCGCTCATCGGGTTGCCCGTTTCCTTGTCGCGGGCGCTCATGAGCATGCCAACATAGTCGAAATGCTCTTCGCTTCCGGCACGCCGCCGCTCGATCAACTCTGCGACGATCTTGGTCAGGGAGCGGAATTTGAAAGCGAACTGCAGGTTGCGCCCTGGCTCCTTGGTGACCACGTCGAACGGTTCTGACATGCGCTCGAGGTCCCGGCCGAAAATCGACCGCAGCACGATGCTCAGCGTCAGCTCGCTCATCTCGTCGGTGATGTTGACGGGCTCGCCGTGGGCGGCGAGCTTTTCCCAGCGAGCGATGCACTGATCGTTCGCCGAGTCGATCATCTGCGCGAACTCGGTAATGACGCGCCTGTGGAAGAGCGGCTGCATCATGTAACGCTGGCGCTTCCAGAGCTCGCCCTCGCTGGTCATGAGCCCTTTGCCGAGCAGGATCTTGACCCGGTCGAGGCCCATTCCCTTGGTGTAATTGCGATGGTTCGAGACCAGCACCCGCTTGACGTCGTCCGGGTGATGGACCACGTAGATGTGCCCTTTGCGGGTGGGCGAGTAGACGCGATAGGTGTCGCCGTAGCGGGTAAACAGCTCGATCATCCGCTCCAGGGAGTCATCCGTGGCGCCGATATCGAACTGAAGCTCCGCCTCGGGCGGATCGTTGCGGGTGGGCTCGGTGGCAGTCATGCGCAGGCTGGTTGGACCAAACCGGCATCTTATCGCACCGGTGCCGTGGCGGTCAGCGCCGCCGCGGACGCGGGCGGCGGCGTTTGCGCCAGAGGCTCATTCAGCGGAAACTGCGCGACCCTCATGAAAAACGACGGCGATCTCCGCAATACCATTTACCGGACCCAAACGAGCTCTGGACGCCGCATGACCGCGGCCAGGCGATTGCTCTACCGTCTCGCCGTCCCGCTCGGTCTCGGCATCATCAAAGGCTGGCTCCGCACCTGTCGCGTGGTGCGCATCGAGGGGGCACAACACCTGGACGAAGCGTTGGCCAAGGCCCCTTCGCTCGTCCCGTGTTACTGGCACCAGCACCAGCTCTTTTGTGCCCGCTGGCTCCTGGAGCAGCGGCCCAAGGGACTGATGGTGGGCTGGCTCATCAGCCCGTCCGTGGACGGTGAGATCGGCGCAATGATGGTCCGCCGCCTGGGTGCCGCCGTGATTCGCGGCTCCTCGACGCACACGGGGGCGCGCGCGCTGCGCGACTACTACGAGGTGCTCGTGAAGGAGGGTGTCTCGCCCATCATCACTCCGGACGGGCCACGCGGCCCGCGCTTCAAGTTCAAGATCGGGGCCATCATGCTCGCGCAGATGTCAGGTCGCCCGATGTTGCCCATGGCTTACGCGGTCTCGCGCGCCTGGCTCGTGAAGTGGGATAAATTTGTCATCCCCGTCCCCTTCTCGCGTGTTGCCATCGCAATCGGCCCACCACGCTACGTACCCCGAACGACCGCCGCGGCGGGTGTCGAGAGTTTGCAGGTGGCAATGGAGCAGGAGCTGCAGCGCCTGTACGGAGTTGCGAAGGACGCCCTGGAAAAACGTTGATGCCCGATCGTTCCCAACTTGCTCCACCTACGGCCCGGGCCGCGGAGGTGCGTCCCCTGGTCATGCGCTGTGGTGCCTTCGGCGACATAGTGCTGCTCACAGTGCTGCTGCGACAGCTCCAACAGCGCTTCGGTAAGCCTGTCGATGTCATTTCCTCCGGGCCGTGGACCCAACCCCTTCTCGAGGGGGAAGGTGCCGTCGGTCGTCTCTATCTCATCCGCAGTCGGCGCACACCGTACTGGCTGAGTGTGCAACAGCGGCAGCTCGTGGCGTGGCTACGCGAGCGCGGAAGCGGGCCCACCTGGTTCTGCGATCGTGGCGAGGGGCGGGGGCTGCTGAGGCGCGCCGGTATTCCCGATGACTACGTCTGCGATACAAATGCCTACGAGTGGGTCCGCGGCGAGACGTTCTCCGATCGCTATCTGCGCCTGGGGAGCTACACACCAAAAGCGTTCGAAGGTCTCTTGCCGGAGGCTACGCCGGGCGTGCCGAGCGCGGCGCAGCTCGACATTCCACCGGCCGCCTTCAGTGAGCTGGAATCCTGGCTGGCCGAGCGGCGCCTGACGGGGCGGCAGTTTGTGATGATCCATCCCGGCAGTCGTCACATCGCGCGCCGTTGGCTGCGTCCCCGCTCCGGCACCTCGAAATATTGGCCTGAAGATAACTGGGCGAAAGTCGTGAGAGCCGTGCGTGATGTCTGTCCCGACCACGCGCTTTTATTCGGCGGCACCCGTTCGGAGGCGCGATTCAACGCCGAAATCATCCGTCGGGCCGGGGTCGCGGACGCGCACAACTTTACCGATCAGATGCCCGTGAGGACTTTGTTGCCGCTGCTGACGCTCACGAGCAGCATGATTTCAGTGGATACCGGGCCCGCTCATGCTGCGGCGGCTCTCGGGTGCCCGACGGTGGCGCTGTTTGGCACCGCTCCCGCTGATCTCTATCGCCCGGGCGGTACGGACACCCCCGCGGTCGCACTCACAGGCCACGTCGAAGGCAAGCAGAACATCCTGGGTATTGCACCGCAGACCGTCATCGACAGCTGGCTGCAGCTCACCGCTCCCGTCCGAATACCGTCCACGATTTTAAGTTAAGTCGCGAAACCCAAATCGAACAGCACGTTAGCTTGTGTTCTTGAGTGAGTGTTGCGAGAATCGGACGTAACTATCGGACAGTTGCGAAATTTGGAGCCCGCAGGCGGCCTGCGGAACGAGGCTTGGGCGACTCGCTCGATTTCGGCAAAGGTCTTGAGTAAAAACACGCAGTACTAGGGCGCATCCGCCAGACGGAAATCACGTTCGGGCGGAGCCAAGTCGGATAGGCTGCGCCTGGGAGGTCACGGATCAATGTCGATTCTGCCGCCGGATAAGCCAGCGGAATTTACCGCGTCGGACATCCTCTCGGCAGACGCCTGGAGCGGCAGAGCGCCCAAGCCGGTTCTGGGTATCGATGTCGCGTGTACGAAAATCGCCGTCGATTTTCAGAACATGCGCCGAGAGACGGTCGACGAGTGTGTACGTCGCAATTTGGAGCTGCTGCGTGAGGCAACGGGCAGCGATTGCGCATTCCTGGTTGCTTTCAGCCCCAACGAGCTCGTCATCGAAGAGGTGCAGCTCGCGCGGAGTGCTTTTGCCCAATGTCGCCCTGAAGGCTTGCAGGATGCGAGCCTGGACAACTTTCCGTGGTTGAAAGGGCGGCTCGATCACCTGCGTCTCTCCGAGTTGCGCGACACCAGCACGCCCCGCAAGGAGCAGGCCGCGGAGGCGCAGCGATTCGCGGAATTGCAGATGGGCTCCGCATTGCTCGTCGCGATGCGAGTGCAGGGCAAGCCCGCCGGATTCCTCGGGCTTGCGCAGACGATGCCGCGCGGCGCCTGGGATGTGAACCTGCAATTGTTGATGAAGCTCATTGGGACGAGTCTCGCGACCGGCCTGGAGCGCATCCGCATCGAAGCGCGCCTCGCGAAGCTGGAGGAGCGCACCAACCTCTCGCAGGCAGCCGCCAACGATGGCCTGTGGGATTTCGATGTCGAGAGTAACGAGGTTTATTTCTCCCCCCGCTGGAAGGCGATGCTCGGCTACGCGGACGAGGACATGCGTGGGTCGCCCGACTGGCGCAGCCTCGTACACCCCGATGACTTGTCGCGTGTGCAGGCAGCGATACGCGATCACGTCGCCGGCAAAACTCCGATTTTTGAAAGCACGCACCGCATGCGTCACCGCAATGGCGAGTGGCGTTGGGTCGTGAGTCGTGCCACCGCGCGCGTGGACAAGCATGGGCGCCTGTTGCGGCTGGTCGGTGTCGAGCTCGATATCACCGAGCGCAAGTTGTACGAAGAGGCGCTGTTCCGCGAGAAGGAGAGCGCGCAGATCACACTGCAGTCGATTGGTGATGGCGTCATTACGACCGACGCGAACTCGACCATCGACTACATCAACCCTATTGCGGAGGAGTTGACCGGGTGGCGCCTCGAGGACGCCATGGGGCGTCCGGTCGAGGAAATCTTCCGGGCTTTCCACGAAGAGACTTGCGAGCCGCTCGAGAATCCTCTGAGCGTCTCCATCCGTCGCATCCGCCCGATCAAGTCCGTCCGGCCGATGCTCCTCATCCGCCGCGACGGTAACGAGTTGTATGTCGAGAGCACCGCTGCTCCTATCCGTGATGGAGCTGGGCATGTCGCCGGTGGCGTGTTGGTGTTCCACGATGTGAGCGAGTCGCGTGAGCTGAATCGACGCCTGTCGTATCACGCCAGTCACGACCTGTTGACCGGCCTGGTGAATCGTCGCGAGTTCGAGAGTCGCCTGGAGCGCGCCTTGAAGAGCGCGAAAGCGCGCGAGTCGTCCTACGCGCTGTGCTATCTCGACATCGATCAGTTCAAGATCGTCAACGACACTTGCGGTCACAGCGCCGGGGACGCCCTGTTGGGGCAGGTCGGCGCGCTGTTGAAGTCCAAGGTCCGCTGGCGCGATACGTTGTCGCGTCTCGGCGGAGACGAGTTCGGCATTCTGTTGGAAAGCTGCTCGTTGGACGAGGCAATGCGCACGGCGGAGACCTTGCGCGAAGGCGTGCGGAACTTCCGGTTCACCTGGGAGGATCGCGTATTCCGTCTCGGCGCCAGCATTGGCGTGGTACCGATTACGGCGGACAACGAGGACGTGGCGTCGATTCTGTCGGCAGCCGACAGCGCCTGCCAGGCGGCGAAGGAAAGCGGCCGCAACCGCGTACACAGTTTTGCCGAGAACGACATCGAGCTCATGCGCCGGCGGCGCGAGATGCAATGGGCCGCGCGCATTAACGCGGCGCTGGAAGAGGGGCGGTTCGAGCTCTTCCGGATGTCGATTCAGCCGCTGCAGCGGGTCGAGGCCGGTGCACACTACGAGTTGCTGTTGCGCTTGAAGGATGAGACCGGCCGCATCGTTTCGCCGAACGATTTCATCGCCGCGGCCGAGCGCTACGGCATCACGCCGGCGATCGATCGCTGGGTGATCGAGAATGCCTTCCGTTGGCTCGTGTCGGAAGCGGACGAGCGCGAGAAGCTGTTGATGTGCTCGATCAACCTCTCGGGGCAGAGCCTGGGAGATGACAAGTTCCTGCCCTTCGTCATCGACCAGTTCCATCGCAGCGGGCTCGATGCCAAGAAGATCTGCTTCGAGATCACCGAAACGGCCGCGGTGGCGAGCTTCTCGCAGGCGAATCGTTTCATCCAGGCGTTGAAGGAGCTCGGGTGCAAGTTCGCGCTCGATGACTTCGGCACCGGGTTGTCGTCGTTCGGTTATCTGAAACACTTCCCGGTGGACTTCCTGAAGATCGACGGCAGCTTCGTGCGCGAGATTCTGCGCGATCCGATCGATCGCGAGATGGTGCGGTCGATCAACGAGATCGGGCACCTCACGGGTAAGCAGACGATCGCGGAGTTTGCCGAGAACGCTGAAATCATTCAGATGCTGACCAGCCTTGGGGTGGATTACGCCCAAGGCTACGGTATTGCTCAGCCGCAGCGCGTACTGAAGTCCGCCGTCGCTTGAGCCGGGGGCCGGGCTGTCGCCCCTCCCCCTAATCCCACCGTTTAGATCGCAATCAGGCGCGCGACCGCGTCGCGGACCCCTCATCACCTTTTGTTCACCGATTCCGGAGCCTCGCTATCGCTCCAAGCTACCTTGTGATAAAAAGGTACCGGAGTTCAAAAAGGGGCCGCATGGCGGTAAACGAGAAATTTGGCGCGATCCGCAAGGGACTGCTGGAGTTCCTGGTCCTGAAGGTGATCGCGGCCGACCGGGTGTATGTCGCGGACATGCTGAAGAAGCTGGCCGAGACGGAGTTCGCGACACAGGAAGGCACCCTGTATCCGCTGCTGAGCCGCATGCGTCGGGACGGTCTCGTGGACTATGAGTGGAAGGAATCGGAGGCGGGTCCACCGCGGAAGTATTACGAGCTGACCGCGAGCGGTCGCAGCCAGCTCGCCGAGCTCGACGACTATTGGCGCGTCATCAACAAAACCATCGAAGACCTAGGGCCAAAAGGTTAAGGACAAGAGTCATGCGCACGGTCATCACCATCAGTTTGAATGGCAATGCCTATCAACTCGATGCTGGCGGATACGAGGCGATGCGGGCTTATCTGCACGTCGCGGAGCAGCGTCTCGCGGGGAACCCCGATCAGGGAGAGATCCTCGCGGATCTCGAACAGGCCATCGCGGATAAGTGCCGGCGGTACCTGGGGCCGCACAAGAACGTGGTGAGCGCCGAGGAAGTGGCGGAGGTGCTCCGGGAGATGGGCCCTGTCGATGGGGACGCGGGCGAGGCCGCGCACCCAGGCGCCGGGTTGGGCGGTGGCCTTGGAGCGGGCGCCGCCGCGGGCGGGTTGGGCGCGGTTGGTGGCTCCAGTGGTACAGAGAACGGCGTCGGCGGCGCGACGACGGGCGACCCCGCAGCCCGCGGCTGGGGCTTGGGTGGCGGTGCCGGTGGCACGGACGGCGGTTTCGGCGCTGGTGTGGCCGCGGGACAAAGCGGCGCGGCTAGCAACGGAACGGGCGGCCTCGGAGGAACGGCCGCGGGTGGCGGCGTGGGCACCGGCGCAGGCGCCTCCAACACAGGCGGCGCAGCGCAGAGCGAAGCCCCACGGCGCCTCTACCAGATCCGCGAAGGCGCTGTCATCAGCGGCGTGTGCAAAGGCCTTGCCGCCTACCTCAACATCGACGTCTCCATCATCCGCATCCTGTTTGTCGCGCTCGTCATCCTGACCGGCGGTGTCTGGATCCTCATCTACATCGTCATGATGTTCGTGATTCCGTACGCACAGACATCCGAGCAACATGCCGCCGCGCACGGCTGGCCCTTCAACGCCGAAGAGCTCGTCGCGCGCGCCAAGGCCCACTATGCGCAATTCCGCGAGAACGGCACCAAGTGGCATCGCCGGCAGTACCGGGAGCAGCGCCGGGCCTGGCGCACCCAACACAAGGCGTGGAAGGAGCAACAGCGCCACTGGGAGCGTTGGGGTGGATTGAATGGTCCGCCGCCGCCCCCGCCGCCTCCGCCGGGTTGGGTCGCGGGTCAGCCGCCCAACCCCAGCTACCAGGGGCAGTTGCTGAACGGTGTGATCAGCCCGATCCTGGCGGTCGTCGGCGTGTTGGTGGGCTTCACGTTCCTCTTCATGCTGCTCTCGCTGGTCCGTCACCACACGATTTTCGGTTGGTGGTGGCCGCACGAGATCCCGCTGTGGGTGGGGATCGTGTTCCTGGTGTTGTTGTATCGCGCGATCACCTCGCCGCTACACCAAGCCCGGTACGCGGCTTACTACGGCGCGCCGGTGGGGCATGCCTGGGTGGCGCTCATCGGAGCGTTGGTCTGGCTGGCGCTGCTGAGCTTCCTCGCCTGGGAGGCGTGGCAGCACTGGGACGACGTGGCGGATTTCTTTCAGCGTGTCGTTATTTTCTGGCAGGACCTGATCGAGCGAAGGGCGACGTCTCCGGGAGACTCGGAGCACGCGGCCCTCTACTTCCTCGCCTTTGGCGTGCCCTCGTGCGTTCTACCGGGTTACGTCGCTACCCGCGAACTCAAGTCGCATGGAGAGATCGACCGCGTGGACATGCTTGGTGAGGCCGCCGACGGAGATGTAGTCGACGCCGGTCTCAGCGATGGCGCGTATAGTCTCCAGTGACACGCTGCCCGAGGCCTCGATTTTGAGGGGCCGGGCGTTCGCCCGGTTGAGTGCGACCGCTTTGACCATGTCGGCCCGGGTGAATTCGTCCAACAGGATGATGTCGGGTCGGGCCGCCAGGGCCGCGGAGAACTCGGCGAGCGATTCGACTTCCACCTCGACCGGCAAGTTGGGAGCGACGCGGCGCGCGGCGGCGATGGCCCCTGCAAGCGAGCCCGCCGCCGCGATGTGGTTCTCCTTGATGAGGACCATGTCGTAGAGGCCGATGCGATGATTTTGAGCACCGCCGCAACGTACGGCGTACTTCTGCGCGGTTCGTAGACCGGGCAGCGTCTTGCGCGTATCGAGGATGATGCAGCCTGTGCCGGCTACTGCGTCGGCAAATTGGCGCGCCGCCGTAGCCGTTGCCGACAGGAGCTGTAGGAAGTTGAGCGCTGTTCGCTCACCCGTGAGGACGGCGCGCGCCGACCCCGTTATTTCAAAAATAACCTGGTCGGCCGCAATGCGATCGCCGTCGCTGGCGCGCCAGCCGAGTTTGATGTTGGGATCGAGGGTCCGGAAAGTGGCTTCGACCCACGGTTGGCCACACAGCACCGCGGGCTCGCGCGTGATGACCCGGCCCTTCGCGATCTGCGTGTCCGGAACAAGGAGTGCAGTGACGTCGCCGCTGCCGACGTCCTCACGGAGCGCGGCGCTTACCTGGCTATCGAGATCAGTTGGGATTTCCAGCATACCCGCATAGGGTACACACAAAGAGCAGGCCCGGTAATCCACCGGGCCCGCCCGCGGTCGCTTACTGTGAGAGGAACGGGAGTCCGTGGGTCGCTGAGGCCATGCACATCAGCATGGGAATCGAAAGCACGAAATTCACGCGCGAGGCCAGCAGGGCCACGCGCCGGGCCTTCGCTTTCTCCTCGTCGCTGGCGGGCACGATGCCGAGGATCTTCTTCTGCATCCGCCAGATGACGCCCCAGACGTTCAGCAGCATGATGGTCCCGAGCCACGCCCCGACGCCGATGATCAGGTAATAGTGGGTCGGATCGTCGAGGCCGGCGCCCAGGGTGAACGCGCCGACGAACTTCGGCCCCAGCAGCCAGGCACCGCCCAACCAGGTGGCCACGGCGCCCCAGCGGAACCAGAACAGGGCCCGGGGAGCGACATACTTATTGATCGCAGCGCCTCCGGGTCCCCCCTTGTCCGCGGCGGCGTCCGCCATGGCAGGGGTCTGGGCGACGTTGAAGTAGTACAGCAGCCCGATCCAGAACACGCCTGCGACGATGTGGAACCACCGGGCGAGGCCGAGCTGGTTGAAATGCAGGCCACCGATCCCCACAGCCAGGAGCAGGGCGAGCACGATGCCGAGAATCAGAGACTGACGATGATTATTGAGCGGATTCATAGGATCTCCTGGATATCGCAATGGGTATCGAGAGCCTAAAGTCCATGCAAGCTATTGTTCTCGTTGCGCCGGAGCGGTGTGCACCGCAACGCCCGCGCCAACGCCGGGCGTGCGGACGGATGGTATGACATTATGGGCTGATGCGGCAAAGTGACGCGCTCGTGGACCGGCTGCCCCATGGGTCTTCTGGGGAGGACGGTCCGCCTTCCCCTTGCATCAATGTCTGCGCGCTGGACGCGCAGGGGTATTGCTCGGGATGCCTGCGCACCGGCGCCGAAATCGGAGCCTGGATATCGATGAGCCCCGCGCAGCAGTGGGCGCTCATAGCGGAACTCGAGCGGCGCCGCTCGGTCCGCAGTGTTCAAATGACCTAGAGGTAATTACTCAATGGACGTCGTCGAGCGAATCAAAGCCGAGCTGAGCTCGGCACCCGTGGTGTTGTTCATGAAGGGCACCCCGGACTTTCCCCAGTGCGGCTTCTCGGCCCAGACCGTGCAGGCCCTGCGCGCCGTCGGCGCGGAGTTCAAGCACATCAACATTTTCGAAGAGCCGGAGATGCGCGAGGCGCTCAAGCGCTATTCGAACTGGCCGACTTATCCCCAGTTGTATGTCAACGGCGAACTGGTCGGCGGCTGCGACATCGCGCTCGAGATGTATCGCAGTGGCGAGCTCAAGAAGCTGCTGAGCGAAGTCGGCGCGACTGCCGCGGCGTAGTAGAGCTGGCAGGCGGGCAAAAAACACGCTTTTGCCCGCCGCCAAAAGAATCCCTGCGCCCAACTCCGCTGAAAGCGCCGCAGGCGACTTTGCTCGGCCCGTCCTGGGCCTCGGCCCTTCGGGCCCGCCGAGCGCCGAGCCGCTCGGCGCCCAAAAGCGCTCCCGGCGCTTTTGTCAGCCAATGAAACTAGGCGAGGGGTGGTAGCGCCGGGGCCTGGGCCTCCGCCTCCAATGGCTCTTCCGTGGCGTCCGCGTTAGCCGTCATCCAGCCGAGCGCACACGCGCGTTCTTCCGCTTCCCGGAAGCTATCGCGCAGACGGTTGGAAATGATGCAGAAGAGATCCGCCGTCAGCTCCGCGTCATAGGACGCCGAGTGCGCGCTGCTCGAGTCCCACTTCAGTCCGGCAACGGTGACCGCCTTCGCGAGCACCGTCTGACCCAGCGCGGCTCCCGCCAACGTGGCCGTGTCGAAACACGAGAACGGATGAAACGGGTTGCGCTTCACATCCGAGCGCGCGATGGCCGCGTTCAGGAAGCCGAGGTCGAAGGCCGCGTTATGTCCAACAAGGACGGCCCGACGGCAGTTGTAGTCGCGGATGGCATGACGGATTTCCCTGAAGATGCGTTGGAGCGCATCCCGCTCAGGCAAAGCGGGTCGCAGGGGGTGATCCGGGTCGATTCCCGTGATCGTGAGCGAAGCCGGCTCGATGCGGCTGCCCTCGAACGGTTTGACGTGGAAGGTGTGGGTCGCGCCGCGCCGCAACGTACCGTCCGGGTCCATTTCGATCAGGACCGCGGCGATCTCCAATAGCGCATCCGTGGCCGCATGAAAGCCTCCAGTCTCGCAATCGACCACGACAGGCAGGAAGCCTCGGAAGCGTCGAGCCATGAGACGGCCCGTCGCGAGGCGTTGCGCCATCAACTCAGCCTCGTTCATTCAATCTCCCAATTACTGCGCAAGACGCCAGGCCACGCGTTCTCCCGCCCGTAACGGAACGAGCTCGGCGGAACCGAACGGGTAGTGCGCGGGGACCTCCCAAGCGTCCTTGACGAGGGTGATCCTTTCCGTGTTCCGCGGCAAGCCGTAAAAATCGGCGCCGTGCTCCGCGGCAAATCCTTCCAACTTGGAAAGCGCGCCGATGGCTTCGAAGGCCTCGGCGTACAGCTCGATTCCCGCGTGCGAGGAAAAGATGCCCGCGCAGCCGCAGGTCGTCTCCTTCGTATGACGGGCGTGAGGCGCGCTGTCCGTGCCGAGGAAGAAGCGAGGATGGCCGCTGGCCACCGCGTTCAGCAGGGCACGTCGGTCGGGCTCGGTTTTCAGTACCGGCAGGCAATAGTGATGCGGCCGGATTCCGCCGGTAAAGAGTGCATTCCGATTCATCAGCAAGTGCTGCGGAGTGATCGTGGCGGCAACACCGTTGCGAGCGTGGAGCACGAAGTCCGCCGCCGCGCTCGTCGTGATGTGCTCGAAAACCACCTTCAGCTGTGGAAATCGCTCGACCGTCGGTACGAGCACCGCGTCGATGAAACGCGCCTCCCGATCGAACACATCCACCTGCGAGTCCGTCACTTCGCCGTGGACCTGGAGGACCACACCCAACTCGCTCATCCGGGTCAACACGGAGTCGATGTTCCGGATGTCGGTCACGCCGGAATCGGAGTTCGTGGTGGCGCCGGCGGGATAGAGTTTGAATCCGTGGATGCAACCGCTGCCTTTCGCGCGGTCAACCTCGGCGGGCTCCGTGCGATCGGTCAGATACAATGTCATCAAAGGCTCGAACTTCAGCCCTGCGGGCAGCGCTTCCAGGATGCGCTGGCGATAGGCTAGCGCGTGCGCGGTCGTCGTCACCGGCGGTTTGAGATTCGGCATCACGATCGCGCGAGCGAAACGTTCGGCGGTGAAAGGTAACACCGCGCGCAGCGCCTCCGCGTCGCGCAGGTGAAGGTGCCAGTCGTCGGGGCGTCTCAGTGTCAGTTTATCCAAGCGCGGCTTCCAGAATGTTCTGCTTGAGGATGAGCTCCAGGGCATAGCGCACTCCGAAGCCGGTGACCTCGGTGTTGATGTGGCCGAGTCCGCCCGTGCGCGTGGAGGAGGACAGATCCACGTGTGCCCACGGGATCTCTTCCGGAACGAAGCGGCTGAGGAAGCGCGTCGCCAGGATGTGGTCGCCCTTGCCCTCGACCGCACACTGCACGATGTCCGCCACCTTGCTCTCGAGGTCCGAGTCATAGTCGGCATCGAACGGAAAATTCCAGACCCGCTCCCCACTGGCGCGCCCGGCCTCGACGAGTTGCTCCACGAGCGCGGGGCGGTTCGTGAACACGGCACTCATGCGCTCGGTGAGTGAATACACGGCGGCACCCGTGAGGGTCGCGAAGTCGATCATGAACTTGGGTTTAGTCCGGGCGGCGAGGGCAAGCGTGTCGGCGAGCACCATACGGCCTTCGGCGTCGGTGTGGATGACCTGGATTGTGACGCCGTTCGCAGCCCGTATCACTTCCTGCGGGCGGTAGGCTTTCGGGCCGATGTTGTTCTCACTGATGGCGAGCCAGGCATCCGCGGCAATGGGTGCGCGTAACCCGGCCAATGCGATGAGCGTTGCGAGAGCCACCGCACTGCCGCCCATGTCGGTGTGCATGTCGAGCATCGACTTGTGCGGCTTGAGATTGACGCCGCCCGTATCAAACAGGATGCCCTTGCCGACGAGGGCAATGTCCGGGGAGGCGACTGCCTTGCTGCGCGCCGGACGATACTGAAGGTGCGCAATGCCCGCGACCGGTCGTTCATTCGCCGCGGCCACCGCGAGAAAGGCGTTGGCTCCCGCGCGCCGGAGCGCTTGCTCATCGAGCCACTTGAAACGCAGCCCATGCAGGCGCGCCAGTTCGGCAATCGCCCGGTGATATCCCGGGGCGTCCAGTATGTTGGGTGGCAGGGCAGTCAGCCAGCGCGCGAGATTGGTGCCGCCCGCGGAGGCAACCTCGTAGCGCGTATCCGCGCTCTCAGAGCCCTGGAGAATGATTTGTTTTATGCGGCGCTCGGACGGCGAGGGGGCGCGATAAGTCGGCATCGGGAAGGCTTGTGCAAGGGCTGCAGCGAGTAACGCATCCAGCGCGGCCTGCGCCGGTGCCCCTTTGCCGAGGGCCCGCAAACCCAGCGTCTGCGGGTCGCGCCCGGCCGCTTCCTTGAGCATGCGTCCCCCGAGCGTGAGCCTCTCGAAAGTGCTCGCACCGGCCCCCATATACCCGAGGACGGCGAGTGTCTGCTGTCGGTTGCTCAAAACGGTGGTTCGCACCGTTGCGGCGCGCGGCTGCGCGCGGGCGTTGAGCTCCTGCCAGCGCTCACTTTCAGGTAGCTGCCGGAAAAGCTCCTTTTCGGGCGTATCCGGGGCGACTACGAGTAACGCGTCCGGCTCTTTCCCCGCGCCGGCGCGCCCAACGGGCCGGCTTTTCACGATTTCTGGCGGGGGAGCGGTGGGTAGGAGCGACATCCCGCGATGCCTGGCGACCTTCGATCTCACGTATCTCCTTTAGGACCCCCGCGAGCGGCTTGCTTGACCATCGGGAATGAAACCCGGATCATTGCGCCGCTTGTGCAGAGGCAAATTTCTCTCGCTACGTTGCTGCCAACGCAGCCCATTTTATCGTCTTCGCGCATTGCGCTCGCGACGAGTTTTTCCAAGCCGCGCGGCAGCTGCGCGGCGGGCGTCACAATGACGGACGCGGTTGTCTGCCGATGCCGCCCACAAGCAGCGCAGTTGCGACTTGAGCGGACCGCATGACAGACCTCCCGAAGCTAGAAGATCTCGACCCCGTTGAAACCCAGGAATGGCTCGAGTCCATCGACTCCGTCCTGAAGCTGCACGGCCCGGAACGTGCGCACTTCATCCTGGAACGTCTCATCGACTACACGCGCCGCAGCGGCGCCTACCTGCCGTTCAAGCCAAACACGGCTTACGTCAACACCATTCCCACCGGCCGCGAGCCCGAGTACCCCGGTAACCGCGCCCTCGAGCGACGCATCGAGGCCTACATCCGCTGGAATGCGATGGCGATGGTGGTGCAGGCGAACCGGGTCTCCTCCGAGTACGGGGGACACCTGTCGAGCTATGCCTCGTCGGCGACATTGTATGAAGTGGGGTTCAACCACTTCTGGCGCGCCGCTTCCGACAAACATCCCGGCGACATGGTGTTCATGCAAGGGCACTCCTCACCGGGTATCTACGCGCGCGCGTACCTCGAAGGCCGCCTGAGCGAGGAGCAGCTGCGCCACTTCCGGCAGGAAGCGGGCGGTCCCGGCATCGGACTGTCGTCGTATCCGCATCCGTGGCTGATGCCGGACTTCTGGCAGTTCCCGACGGTCTCCATGGGACTGGGTCCCATGATGGCGATCTTTCAGGCACGCTTCATCCGCTACCTGGAGCATCGCGGCCTGGCGAAGCCTTCCGACCGCAAGGTGTGGGCATTCCTGGGCGACGGTGAGATGGATGAGCCGGAGTCGATGGGCGCGCTCACCATGCCGGTGCGCGAGGGCCTCGACAACCTCATCTTCGTCATCAATTGCAACTTGCAGCGCCTCGACGGCCCGGTACGCGGCAACGGCAAGATCATCCAGGAGCTCGAGGCCGCCTTCCTCGGCGCGGGCTGGAATGTGATCAAGGTGCTGTGGGGCTCGCGTTGGGATCCACTGCTCGCGCGCGACCACAAGGGTCTGCTGCGCCGGGTGATGGAGGAATGCGTCGACGGCGAGTACCAGAACTTCAAGGCCAAGGGCGGCGCGTACACGCGTGAGCACTTCTTCGGGAAGTATCCCGAGCTGAAGGCGATGGTCGCAAACATGTCGGATGAGGAGATCTGGCGCCTCAACCGCGGTGGCCACGATCCGCGCAAGGTTTACGCGGCTTACGCTGCGGCAATGACCCACAAAGGTCAGCCAACTGTCATCCTCGCGAAGACGGTGAAGGGCTTCGGGCTCGGCAAGGGTGGCGAAGGCCAGATGGTCGCGCACCAACAGAAGAAGCTGTCCGAGGAGGACCTGCGCGCCTTCCGCGACCGGTTCAACATCCCGGTCGCCGACGAGGATATCGCCCGCCTGGCGTTCAAGAAGTTGGACGAGAGCTCCGACGAGGCGCGCTACCTGCGTGAGAAGCGCGCTTCGTTCGGCGGCTTCCTGCCGACGAGACGCAAGGAGGCGCCGCCACTGGCAGTGCCGCCGTTGGAAGCGTTCCAACCGGTGCTGGAAGGCACGGGGGAGCGCGAGATCTCCACGACGATGGCGTTCGTCCGTATTCTGACGATCCTCCTGAAGGACAAGAATATCGGCAAAAACATCGTGCCGATCGTGCCCGATGAGGCGCGTACGTTCGGTATGGAGGGCTTGTTCCGCCAGATCGGCATTTATTCGTCGGTCGGCCAGCTCTACACGCCGCAGGATGCCGAGACCCTGATGTCCTACCGCGAGGACAAGAAGGGTCAGATGATCGAGGAAGGTATCAACGAGGCCGGCGCGCTGTGCTCGTGGATCGCTGCGGGCACCGCCTACAGCAACCACGGCATCAACATGGTGCCGTTCTACATCTACTACTCGATGTTTGGCTTCCAGCGGGTGGGCGATTTCATCTGGGCCGCCGGCGACATCCAGGCGCGCGGCTTCCTGCTGGGCGCTACCGCCGGACGCACGACCCTCGCCGGCGAGGGCTTGCAGCACCAGGACGGTCATAGCCAACTGCTGGCCAGCACCGTCCCGAACTGTGTTGGGTACGATCCGACCTACGCTTACGAGCTCGCCGTCATCATCCACGACGGTATGCGCCGGATGTACGTCAACCAGGAAAACATCTTCTATTACCTGACGGTAATGAACGAGAATTACCAACAGCCCGCGATGCCCAAAGGCGTGGAGCAGGGGATTCTCAAGGGCGGCTACCAACTGCAGACCGGTGGTCGCGGCAAGGTGCGCGCCACGCTGCTCGGCTCCGGGACGATCCTGCGCGAGGTCATCGCTGCGGCGAAGATTCTCGAGAACGACTACGGCATTCCGTCGGACGTCTACTCGATCACGAGCTTCAGTGAGCTGCGGCGTGAGGCCCTCGAGACCGAGCGTTGGAATCTGCTGCACCCGACCGAGGCGCAGCGTGTCCCGTACGTGAAGTCGCTGTTGAAAGACCACCAGGGTCCGGTGGTTGCTGCGACCGACTACATGCGCATCGTGCCTGACCAGGTGCGCGAGTGGATCGACGGCCGCTTCATCACGCTGGGGACCGACGGCTACGGCCGTTCCGACTCGCGGGCCGCCCTGCGTAAGCACTTCGAAGTCGATCGCAACTACATCGCCATTGCCGCCTTGAAGGGGCTGGCCGATGAAGGCAAGGTCGACCAGGCGACGCTCACCAAGGCGATGCAAGCGCTCGGCGTCGATTCCTCCAAGCCCGTACCCTGGAAAGTTTGAGGGATCCATTGCGATGAACGCGGCTGTGCGCCTCGTAGAAGTGCGAGTGCCCGACATGGGCAACTTCAAAGACGTCGCTGTAATCGACGTTCTGGTCAAACCTGGTGAGACCATCGAGCCGGAAGCGCCGCTCGTGACGCTCGAGACCGAGAAGGCGACGATGGATGTGCCATCGACCGCCAGCGGGGTCATCGAGAAGATTCATGTGGCGAAAGGCGGCACGGTGTCGACTGGCGATCTCATCGCCACGGTGCGATCGACTGCTGCGGAGCCGGGGGCTGGTGCCCAGGCGGGCGCCGGTGATGGGGCCGCGGCTGGCGGCGCAGGTGCGTTGGGCGGTGCGGCGGCTGGGTCGCAGGCTGGCGGTGCCGGTGGCTCAGGTGGTGCGGCGCAGGGGGGTGGCGCCGGTGCGCCAGGCGGCGGTGCCGCGGGCGGCGCGCAGGCTGGTGCCAGTGCGTCCGGCGCCGCGAGCGGCGGCGGTGCTTTACGCGGTGGCGCTGGCAGTGCCGGTGGCTCAGGTGCGGCGCAGTCCGGCGGCGCGGGCGCGGCTGCGACCTCGAGCCCCCTCGAGGCTGGCTCCAAGACTGCGTCCTCGAGCGCGCCGGTGTCGGCGACGTCTTCGGCGTCTACGCCCGTTGGCAAGGCGCCGCCGGCGAACGCTGCTGGTGGTGCGACGGCCGGCGGCGCGACTGGCGCGGCCGCGGCGACCGTGGGATCACCCGCTGCTGTGGAGGCAGCCTCCAAGGCATCCTCTGGTAAGTTGGATCTACCACCCATCAATGAGCCTGGCTTTTCGCGGGCGCACGCGGGTCCGTCGGTTCGTAAGTTTGCACGCGAGCTCGGCGTCGATCTGACACGAGTCAAGGGCAGCGGTTTCAAGGGCCGCATCACCCACGACGACGTCAAAGGGTTTGTTAAGACCTCCTTGGCTCCTGCGAGTGCCGCGGCAGGTGCTCCCGCGAGCGCGCGTGCGCCGGGCGGTGGCGGCGGTGGGTTGCCCAGCGTCCCGGTGATCGATTTCTCGGCGTTTGGTCCGGTCGAGAGCAAACCGCTGTCGCGCATCCAGAAGATCTCGGGTCCGCGCCTGCACGCGAGCTGGGTGAACATCCCGCACGTCACTCAATTCGACGATGCCGACATTACCGATCTCGAGGCTACCCGCGTTCGGTTGAAAGGGAAGGCACAGGAAGCGGGCATCAAGCTCACGCCGCTCGCCTTCATCATCCGTGCTTGTGTCAAGGCGCTGCAGGAATTCCCGACGTTCAATGCCTCGCTCGATCCGAGCGGCACGAGCCTCATCTTCAAGAAGTATTTCCACATCGGGTTCGCGGCTGATACGCCTAACGGCCTCGTCGTTCCGGTAGTGCACGACGCCGATCGCAAGGACATCTACAAGGTCGCACGCGAGCTGGGCGAGCTTTCAGAGAAGGCGCGTGCCGGCAAGTTGTCACCGAGTGACATGCAGGGCGGCTGCTTCACCATTTCGAGCCTTGGTGGAATCGGCGGCACGGCGTTCACGCCGATCATCAACGCGCCTGAAGTTGCGATCCTTGGCGTCTCGCGCTCCGCGATGAAGCCGGTCTATCGCGATAACAACTTCGTGCCTCGGCTGATCCTGCCGCTGTCGCTCTCTTACGATCACCGCGTGATCGATGGTGCGAGCGCCGCGCGCTTTACTACCTTCCTTGCAGAGTGTCTTGCCAACGTGGCTGGCCTGATCGAGGCTATACCGTGAGTCGCATTGATCTGGTTGTTCCTGACATTGGTAACGCGCATGACGTGGATGTCGTCGACGTCCTGGTCAAACCCGGTGACGTAGTCGAGGTCGATACTCCACTGGTGACCCTCGAGACCGACAAGGCGTCGATGGACGTCCCGTCGACGTCCGCGGGTAAGGTCGCCGAAGTGTTGTTGAAGCGCGGCGATAAGGTCTCCGCCGGCTCGATCATCGCGCGTGTTGAGTCAGCGCAGGCGAGCGCCAACGCACCGGCTGCGGCAAGTGACTCGTCGGGAGCCGCGAAGGCGCAGGCCGCCGCGGGGACTTCCGGAGCGTCTAAGGCCGAAGCGGCCGCCACGGCAGGCCACGACGCGACCTTCGCAGCATCATTCGACGCGGACGAGTTGGAGCGGACTGTTACTCAGCCCATTCTCAAGTCCGTCAACGGGCCTCCGCCGTCAGCCGGTAACGGCTCGGCGTCGCCGGCCGTGCGAGCGGAACCTACGGCCCGCGCGCCTGCACCGACACCGTCCTTTGCGCCTTCTCCCGGCGCGCCGAGTCCCGCGGCACGCCCGGAGTCAGCTGGCGATACGGTGCGTATGCCCATCCCTGACCTGAGTCGGGGTCCGCGCGAGGTTGATTTCAACCGCTCGACGCAATTGCTGGTTCTGGGTTCCGGCCCCGGCGGCTACACGGCTGCGTTCCGCGCCGCGGACCTCGGCATGCAAGTTACGCTCGTCGAGCGCTGGTCGGAGCTCGGTGGCGTTTGTCTGAACGTCGGGTGCATTCCCTCGAAAGCCCTGTTGCACGCCGCAAAGGTCATCGAGGATGCCGAGGCAATGTCGGAGCACGGTATCGCTTTCGGCGCGCCCGCGCTCGATCTCGAAAAATTGCGGGGCTGGAAGGGCTCGGTCGTCAAGAAGCTGACGGGCGGGCTGCGCGTGCTGGCGAAGCAGCGCAAGGTCACTGTCATGCAGGGCACCGGACGCTTCGTGAGCCCCAATGTCGTCGAAGTGATGAGCAACAGCGGCTCCGAACGCATTCATTTCGACCAATGCATCATTGCCGCGGGCTCGGAAGCCATCCGGTTGCCCGGGTTGCCGGCGGATCCGCGTGTCATGGATTCGACCGACGCCTTGGAGCTTCCGGAATTCTCGGGCGGCCTGCTGGTCATTGGCGGCGGCATCATCGGACTCGAGATGGCGTGCGTTTACGACGCGCTCGGCAGTCGGGTCAGTGTCGTGGAGCTCACCCCGCAACTGATGCCCGGGTGTGATCCGGACCTGGTGCGACCGCTCGAGCGTCGCATTCGGGGTCGATACGAGCAGATTCTGTTGGGCACGAAAGTGACCAAGGTGGAGCCCCTGGCCGAAGGCCTGCGGGTGACATTCGAAGGCGAGAAGGCGCCGCCGCCTTCGGTCTTCGAGCGCGTTCTCGTCGCGGTTGGTCGCGTGCCGAACGGCAAGACGATCGGCGCGGACGCGGCTGGCGTCAACGTGTCGGATCGCGGCTTCATTCCCGTCGATAAGCAGATGCGGACCAACGTGCCGCACATCTTCGCGATCGGTGACATCGCCTGCATGCCCATGTTGGCGCACAAGGCGATGCACGAGGCGAAGGTTGCTGCGGAAGTGGCTGCGGGCGAGAAGCGCGCGTTTGACGTACGCGCAATTCCGTCGGTGGCGTACACCGATCCTGAGATTGCCTGGGTGGGTCTCACGGAGACCGAGGCGAAAGCGAAGAACATCCCGTTCAAGAAGGGCTCCTTCCCGTGGGTGGCGAATGGCCGCTCGCTCTCGTTGGGTCGCGATGAAGGGTTCACGAAGATTCTGTTCGATCCCGAGACCCATCGTGTCATCGGTGGCGGCGTCGTCGGCACCAACGCTGGCGAGTTGATCAGCGAGATCGCGCTGGCCATTGAGACGGGATGCGACGCGGCGGATATCGGCCTGACGATCCATCCGCACCCGACGTTGTCGGAGACCGTGGCGGCCGCGGCCGACGCGTTCGAAGGCACGCTGACGGATCTGTTCATCCCGAAGAAGTAGCCCGGGCGGTGGGCGGCCGCGCGGCTGGTTTCGCCTGTTGAACTTTAGCCGGGCCGGAGTGGTCGGATAGCCAGCTCGGTCTCGCGTGGAGTTCGCGTGGCGGGAAATGACGTTGTGATGTCGCTCTCGCCCTTGCCGGGGCTGCCGAGCTGGATTCGGGTGCGACCCTACCTGTTGGCGAGTGTCCTCAGTTGGCTGAACATTCACCGGCGTTATCGATTCCTGCTGCCAGTGAGTCTCGCTGTGCTGCTCGCAGCGGCCGGACTGCTAACCCTCCCCATCGTCGGCCACATTCTCGAGGCCGCGGCGCAATATCCGATTACACCGTTCGCGTCGCTGGGCGCGGCCTGCGCGATTTTCACCGCTCGCCGTAAGGCCCACATTCGCCGCAGCCAGGTCGACTCGTGGCTGGCTCCACTCGGGGCGCCAGGGTCGGTTCTCCTGCGAGCCTCGTTTCCGCTGCTCCTGCAGGTGGCTGTCCTCGTGTTGGCTGTGGCGATTCCGCTGGCCACCGGCGGCTTGAGTTGGGCGGGCGCGAAAGCCCTTTGGTTGACTATCGTGTCAGCCTATCTGCTCGGTGCGCTGGTCGGTTGGTTCTCGCAACGGGACGCGGCGGCCGCGCGGCCCGCTTTTCATTACGTCGCGGTTCGCAAGCCACGCGAGAACTGGGCGCAGGCGCCCCGACTGGAGCCGCTATCGTATTGGGCGGTCGGACGGGCGCAGGTGATTTCCAAGCCCAAGGTCGCCGCGAAAATAGCTTCCTTCGTATTTTTGGCTCTGCCGATGGGGGCGAATAGCCGGATAGGTCAGCAGGCCATCGCCATTGCCGCGGCCGGCATGGTGTTGCTGTACGTAGTGGCGCTGTTCATCGGCACGGTCACCGTGGCGTTCGATGCAGCACGGTGGCTTACGCCAACGACCATCCGGTTCGGTCAGTTCGTCCGCGTGTTGGGGTACCGCGTAATCCTGGCGCAATTGTGGGTGTGGAGTTGGGTCGTCTTTCTGAGTTACGCAGCAGCACTGCCAGGTGCGCTGCGGATCGGGCTACCGCTCGCGCTGTGGGTCCTGGTTCTGACTTGCATCGTCACCGTGGTGACGAGCTGGATGGCAATGAGGCGTTCACGATGAATGCGCCGGCGTTGAATGTTGAGCGTCTGCACGCGGGTTATGAGAAACACTGCGTTCTGATCGACGTGAATTTGACGGTCGCGCGCGGCGAGTGGGTTGCCCTGCTGGGGCCGAACGCCAGTGGTAAGACGACGCTACTTCACTGCGTCGTAGGCATGATGGCGCCGACTGCCGGGTCAATTGTGGTTTGTGGTCATCCGCTCCAGGGTGGCGGACCGAGCGCCAAGAGCAAACTCGGGTTTGCGTGCGCGCCTGACAAGCTGCCGGGGTTGTTGACGGGGCGGCAGTGCCTGGAGGTTTATGCGGCGGCGAAGGGGCTGACGTCGATTTCGGCGGAGGTGCTGAAGCTCGCGGAGCGATTTCAGTACATGACGATGCTGGATCGATTCGTCGCGGCGTATTCGTTGGGCACGCGCCAGAAGTTGGCCGTGTTGTTGGCGCTGCTGGGGGACCCGGAGCTCATTGTGCTCGACGAGGCGTTCAATGGCCTCGATCCGGCGAGCGCTCTGGCGCTGAAGCATTATCTGCGAGAGCGGGTGTCTGACGGCAAGTGCAGCGTGTTGTTGGCCACGCATGCTCTCGACATAGTGGAGCGCTACGCCGACCGTGCCGCGTTGCTGCTCAACGGGCGTATCGCGCACGAGTGGCGCAAAGACGAATTGGCCGCCATGCGCGCCAAGTCAGAAGAAGGCTTCGAAGCCGCGTTAGCCGCCGTCGCTGAAGAGGCAGCGAGCGAGTAAGGTCGCGCTGGTTTTGGGCCGCTGCCGCGCCCGGTGGCCGCCTGGAGAAGGGGCGCGCGTTGCGCCTCTACAGCTTCCGCAGTCGTTCGAGGTAAGCCTGCTCGTCGGGCATCCGGCCGGCGCGTTGGGCTTCCCAGAGGGCTTCGGCGAGCGGTTCGAGCATCGCGTGCTCTGCGGCGTGGGCGCCGCCGAGGCGGGTGGAGAGCTTCTGGTGGATGTCGGTGATACCGGGAGGGCGGTTCGTGGAGACTTGCTCGCGAATCGCCAAATGGAGGCCCATGTGGAGGAAGGGATTCTCGCGGCCGCCCTCGGGGGTGAAGTCGGCGGCTACCACTTGCTCGCCCGACTCGAGCCACGCGACATACTCGGGATGCTCGGCAATCACCGCCGCGAGCTGTGCCTCGAGAGGCTCCAGGGGCGCGCGAGCGCTGAACTTGCGCCATGCCTCGAGGTACATGCGCCGCATCTGCTCCCGATTCTGACCCGCGAAAACCGGCATCAACGTTGTCCTATTTCAATCGCACCGGCTTGAGCCGCGCGGTTGCGCGCCGCTTTTGCTTGCTCGCGCTCGCCATCGGATGGGCGATGGGCGCGTCGGACTTCTTCAGCTCCGGCGGCGGTGTCTTGTGAGGATACTCGCACAGGTCCTTGATGATGCACTTCGGGCAGGCCGGCACGCGTGCTGTGCAGACGTAGCGCCCGTGAAGCAACAACCAATGGTGCGCATTCAGCTTGAACTCGTCCGGCGTGTTCTTGACGAGCCCATCTTCGACCGCACGCGGCGTTTTTCCAGGGGCGAGCCCTGTACGGTTCGCGACGCGAAAGATGTGCGTATCAACCGCGATCTCGACATGCCCGAACACCGTGTTGAGAACGACGCTGGCCGTCTTACGCCCGACGCCCGGTAGCGCTTCCAACGCCTCGCGGTCGGCGGGCACCTGGCCGCCGTGGAGCTCGATGAGTTGTTTGCACAGCCCGACCAGGTTCTTCGTCTTGGCGTTGTACAGGCCAACCGTCTTGAGATACGGCTTCACGCCATCCTCGCCGAGCTTGACGATCGCCCCGGGTGTGTTGGCCACCGGGAAAAGCTTGCGCGTGGCCACGTTCACGGCCTTGTCTGTCGTGTGTGCCGACAGCATCACCGCAACGAGCAGCTCAAACGGTGTGGAGTAGAGCAGTTCGGTG
>Ga0268266_10001573_pt1 | contig 26671 bp, 24 predicted proteins | sample KBSS13metaG_FD_190356 | JGI IMG/M metagenome (GOLD analysis project Ga0268266, IMG submission 190356) | Switchgrass rhizosphere microbial communities from Kellogg Biological Station, Michigan, USA - KBS S1-3 metaG (SPAdes) (version 2) | ecosystem: Host-associated > Plants > Roots > Rhizosphere... | reverse complement strand
CTGGCGCATGATGTCGGGAATCCGGAACGACCCACCGATCTCGATGAGCTCTCCGCGCGATAGGATCACTTCGCGCCGCGCCGCGAGAGCGCTCAGCATCAAGAGGACCGCCGCCGCGTTGTTGTTGACCACCGTCGCAGCTTCCGCCCCGGTCAACTCACACAGTGTCTGCTCTACGACCGCGTCGCGTTCGCCGCGCTGCCCCGATTCCAGGTCGTACTCCAGGTTCACCGGCAGGGTCATAGCTTGCACGACCGCCTGGACGACGTCCTCCGGCAGCAGCGCGCGACCCAGATTGGTGTGCAAGACGGTGCCAGTCAGATTGAACACCGGGCGCAATCGCAACCGCGCGGCTGCGCCGAGCTTCGCCTGCAAATCAGCCGCCACGCGCTCATCATCGAGTAAAGCAGGATTCAACGAGCCGGCCAGGGCCTCCCGCCGCAAATCGTTGAGATGCGCCCGCAGCGCGCTGATGACCTGTGTCCGTCCATGAAGGGCGAGCAACTGCTCCAATGCCGGCTGGTTGAGAAGGCGATCCAACGAAGGGATGGCGGCAGCGGCGGATGTGGGCGGCCCCGTCCCTGCGCCTCGCCCTTCGGGCCGGCATTCACCGTCCAAAATCGTTCCCGACGATGTTGTCATTTCAGGACACGTATCAGGTACTCGCTTGCCAGAGCAGGGGATTGCCGCTGGCCCGGTGAAAGCCGGCCTCGCTCATGAGCAGATCGAGCGCCAGGCTCCCCAGGTCATCCGCAAGGGGCTCGACCTCCATGTCCTGCTCCTGGTAACAGATCTTGCGATAGGTCCGGCAAGCGTCACAGGCCTCGGCTCGCACTGCCGCCGATCCACCCTCGATCGTGTGGTAATGAATCCCTTCCGTACTCAAACACTGACTGCACTTGACGCGGACGAAGTGCCACTCGGTGGCACACAACGCGCATTGCAGATAGCGATAGCCCTGATAGGCCTTGTCGGCGCGGACGATACTAGCGACGGGCAAGGTGCCGCACACCGGGCACAGGCCAGGGACGTCGAAACGGCCAACGTGCTCGGCAATCGTGTCAAAGCTCACCGAGCTGACCAGGCGCGCCCAGCACACCTGCAGGGCACCCATGATGAATGGGGCGGCCTGGGGATCGACGCCGTGAGTTTCCGCCGTCAACAACAGGTCAGCCTGCTCGTCCAACACAGCGGGTTCCGCGTGTTGGATCCACCGGCACACCGCAGCTACTCCTGCGGGGAAGCCCGGTGTCGCACCGATGCTCTCGCACAACTGCAACAGTACGCCGCGCCACTGCTCATCACGCGCGTGACCGGCGGCTTGGAGTAAAGGCATTCCATCGAATACGTCCCGTCCAACTACCGGCGCCAGGTGGAGTTGCTCGACAGCCCGCTGCTGGGCGTCGCCGAGCGCCGCCATCAGGCGTAGATAGTCCCCGACAGCATGGCCTTCGCTGAGCTTGCGAAGGCGCTGGGCCCGGTTGGAAAAAACGGTAGTGGGATCGGGAAGACGGATGCGCGGGATCGCGCGTTGGGTCGCGTAGGCCTCAATCTGAGCGGGGTCGAGAACTCGCTGCATGCGTCATTATCTCGCGAAACCAGGCTCGATGATGCTTCCAGGCCCAACCGGGTGTCACCGTGCCACGCGTCATGGCACGGATCGAGCCCTTCACCCAGATTGCAGCGTAAATGTGCACAATGATGGTACAGATCAATCCGAATGCGAACAGCGCGTGCAATACCGCCGAGACCCGGATTGCCGAGATAGGAAAGTACTGCGAAAAGTAGGCGCGCCAGATCACGAAGCCCGTCGGCAACAGCACGACGAGACAAATGATCACCGTGAAATACACGAGTTTCTGGCCGGCGTTATAACGGCCGACCTCGGGGAGTCGTTCTTCCCTATTGGATATAACGTCGCGGTATTGTCGCAGCCATTGCCAGTCACGCGGCTGCATCCGATTGTCGGCGGCCTTGCCGGCACCGTAGAAGACAAAGGCCACGACCATGAACAAGCCGATGAAGGGATGCAGGATCCGGGTCCACGGTCCGCCGCCAAAGAGTCCGCTGAGCCCGAACAGAGCCGGATGAAACAAGGCGAGCCCGGACAGGGCCGCAAGCACGAACGCCCCGGCGACGAGCCAGTGATTGGTCCGCTCATTTTTGGTGTAGCGAACGATAGTCGCCAGGGGTTGCGCGCGGCTGGTGCCCTCATTCGGAGTATCGCTCATGGCGTTTTCCCCTCGTGCGTCGGACCTGGCTTGCTGGCGGCCTGCCGCGCGGCCGCCTCATCGTGCTCATCCGTCTCGTCCGGCCCGACCCGGATATAGTGGAAGAACCCGGCGACAGCGGTAAAGGCCATCGCGGCCAACGCGAGTGGCTTGGTGAACCCTTTCCAGGCGCGCACCGTGGGGCTGATCTTGGGATCCTTCGCCAGACCGCTGTAAAGCTCCGGCTGGTCGGCGTGGTGCAGCACGTACATCACGTGAGTCCCGCCAACGCCCTGCGGGTCGTACAAGCCTGCGTTCGCGAAACCCCGGGACTTCAGGTCCTCGATGCGGTCCGCCGCGTGCAGCTTCATGTCTTCCTTGGTCCCGAACACCAGCGCGCCGGTAGGACAAGTCTTGATGCAGGCCGGCTCGAGCCCCACGGCGACTCGATCCGAGCACAAAGTGCACTTGTAGGCCTTGTGGTCCTTCTTCGAGATTCGCGGGATATCGAATGGGCAGCCCGCCACGCAATAGCCGCAGCCGATGCAGTTCTCCTCGTGGAAGTCGACGATGCCGTTGGCGTACTGCACGATCGCACCAGGCGCAGGGCAGGCCTTCAGACAGCCTGGATCGGCGCAATGCATGCAACCATCCTTGCGGATGAGCCATTCGAGATCGCCCTTCGGGTTTTCGACCTCGGCGAAGCGCATGAGAGTCCACGAGCTGTCGGTCAGGTCGTGCGGGTTCTGGTACTGCCCGATGTTGGTTCCGACGGCATCCCGCAGGTCGTTCCACTCCATGCACGCCACCTGGCAGGCCTTGCAGCCGATGCACTTGGTGGTGTCGATGAGCTTCGCCACCTCGCGATTGCCTACCGGAACGCGGATCTCGGGCTCGGGCAACGTGGTGGCCGAGCGGCGGATGATGTCGAGTGATTGGAGAGCCATCAGATCTTCTCCACCCGGACCAGGAACGACTTGAACTCCGGAGTTTGTGAGTTAGCGTCACCGACGAACGGTGTGAGGGTATTGGCCAGGAAACCGGGCTTGGCCAATCCTTTGAACCCCCAGTGAATGGGGATCCCGACGTGGTGCAGCGGTTTGCCGTTGATCTGCAGCTTGCGCAGGCGCTTGGTTACCAAGGCCACGGCTTCAATATAACCCCGGTTGGATTCCACCTTGACGCGGTTCCCCGAGACGATACCCAACTCCTGAGCCAGCGCCTCACCGATCTCGACAAACTGTTCCGGCTGGGTGATCGCATTCAGCCGCGCGTGCTTGGTCCAGTAGTGGAAGTGCTCGGTCAGGCGGTAGGTGGTGGCCGCATGGGGGAATTTGTCCGGCTTGCCGAACGACTTCCAGTCATCCGGGAATACCCGCGCCGCCGGATTGTGGAGCGCCAGCGGCTGATCCGGGCTGAGAGGATTCTGTGCGAGTGGCGTCTCCAGCGGCTCGTAGTGCTCGGGGAAAGGGCCCTCCGCCATGAACGTGCGCGCAAAAAAGCGCGCGACGCCCTCGGCGTTCATGATGAACGGTCCCATTCCGTGCGCCGGATCTTCGTCGATCTTGAAATCCGGTACGTCGGCGCCGCCCCACGTTGTGCCGTTCCATGACACGAGCGCCCGATTCGGGTTCCAGGGCTTGCCGTTGGGATCACACGAGGCGCGGTTATAGAGAACGCGTCGATTTGCGGGCCACGAGTAGGCCCAATTGAGGGTTTGACCGATGCCGGTCGGATCGGAGTTGTCCCGGCGTGCCATGAGGTTGCCGGTCGGGCCCCACGCGCCGCAGAAAATCCAGCAGCCCGAGGTCGTCGAGCCGTCATTGCGCAACTCCGCGAAGGCGGCCAGTTGCTCGCCCGCCTTGCGCGTGACCTTGGTCGGATCCTTCGGGTCGGTGAGGTCCTTGAGCGCCTTGCCGGAGTATTCCCGCGCCAACTCCTCCGGTGAGGGGCTGTTGGGTTGGGCGTATGTCCAGGTCAGGTTCAGGATGGGATCCGGGAAAGCACCGCCGTCGGTCCGATACATCTCACGCATGCGGGTGAAGATCTCTCCCATGATCTGCAGGTCCGAGCGCGCCTCGCCCGGTGGCTCGGCGCCTTTCCAATGCCACTGCAGCCAGCGCGAGGAGTTCGTCAGCGAGCCATATTCCTCGGCGAAGCAGTTCGTCGGCAAACGAAACACCTCCGTCTTGATCTGCTGCGGATCGACGTCGTTGTGGGGACCAAAATTGCGCCAGAACTCCGACGTCTCGGTCGCCAGCGGATCCATGATGATCAAAAACTTCAATTGCGCGAGGCTGCCGTTGAGTTTCCCCTTGTTGGGAGCCGCGGCCAGCGGGTTGAATCCCTGGCAGATGAAGCCGTTCATCTTGCCCTGGTTCATGAGCTCGAAGAAATGCAGCATGTCGTACAATGTGTCGAGCTTCGGCAGGTAGTTATACGCCCAGTCGTTCTGCGCCGTGGCCGCGTTGCCCCACCAGGTCTTCTGCAGGCTGACGAAGAACTTGTCGTAGTTCTGCCAGTAGCTCAACTGGTTGGGCCGCAGGGGCTTGAACGCATGGGACGTGATGTACTGCTTGTAGTCCTGGATCTTCTCGCCGGGCAGGCTGAGATAGCCGGGTAACAGGTCGGACATCAGCCCGAGGTCCGTGAGGCCCTGGATGTTCGAGTGGCCCCGCAACGCGTTCATGCCGCCGCCGGCGACGCCGATGTTGCCCAACAGCAGCTGCACCATCGCGCCCTGGCGGATCATCTGCGACCCGACCGAATGTTGCGTCCAGCCCAGGGCGTACATGATGGTCATGGCCCGGGTCGGCGTCGCCGTGGAAGCCATCATTTCGCAGATCTGCAGGAACTTGTCCTGCGGGGTACCACAGACGCGCGCGACCATCTCCGGTGTGTACCGCGCGTAGTGCTGCTTCATGAGCTGATAGACACAGCGCGGATGGGCAAGCGAGGGGTCTGACTTGACGTAGCCGTCCGCACCCATCTCGTAGTCCCAGGTCGACCGGTTGTAGTTGCGATGCTCCTGGTCGTAGCCGGAGTAGATCCCGTCGTTGAAGGCAAAGTCCTCGCGGACGATGAACGTGAGATCCGTGTAGGCCTCGACGTATCCGTGTTGGATCTTGTCCTTCGCCAGCAGGTAATTGACGACGCCGCCCATGAACACGATGTCGGTTCCGGTGCGGATCGGTGCATAGACGTCCGCGACCGAGGCCGTGCGTGTAAAGCGCGGGTCTACGACGATCAGCCGCGCTTTGTTGTGCGCTTTCGCTTCAGTGACCCACTTGAACCCGCACGGGTGCGCCTCGGCGGCGTTGCCACCCATGACCAGGACCACGTCGGCATTCTTGATGTCGACCCAGTGATTCGTCATCGCTCCACGGCCAAACGTCGGGGCAAGACCTGCCACCGTCGGACCGTGTCAGACACGCGCCTGGTTATCGAATGCCAGTATTCCGAGACTGCGGATGACCTTGTGCGTGAGGTAGCCGACCTCGTTGCTCGAAGCGGAGGCCGCCAGCATGCTCATCGTCAGCCAGCGGTTGACCGTGAGCCCCTCCGGCGTCTTTGCCTGGAAGTTCGCATCGCGATCGGCTTTCATGAGCTTCGCGATCCGCCCGAGAGCGTCGTCCCACGAAATCCGCTCCCAGTGATCGGAACCGGGGGCGCGGTACTCGGGATACCGCAGGCGGCTCGGACTATGAATGAAGTCGAGCAGACCCGCGCCCTTGGGGCACAGCGTGCCACGGTTCACCGGGTGATCCGGATCGCCCTCGATATGGATGATGCTTGCCTGGGCATTCTTAGCCGTGTCCCCCAGTCCGTACATGAGGATGCCGCAGGCGACGGCACAGTAGGGACAGGTGTTACGGGTCTCGGTGGCGCGAGCGAGCTTGAACTCCCTGACTTCGGCGAGCGCGACCGACGGGGAGAACCCCATCAGTGCCAGGCTCGATCCGGCCAGGGTCGCGCCCGTCACCGCCAGGAAATGGCGCCGGGTGATATCGGCCATACCCATCCTCCTGCTGTGCTTGAGTTGTTGGAGTTTAACGCGCGTTCAGCATAAACCACTTGTACGTTACTGCGCTTGCAGCATCCCGTCGATCGCAAAGCGGCAACCCTACCCCGTGGCAAACCCGCAGTGCGGCAAGGCCTTGCCACCCCTGAGACGCATTGCACAAAAACAAACGTCCGCCTTTGAGCTACGCGCACAGCGACCGATACCTAGGTCGTGGGTGCAGTACTTGCAACATATTAGAAAGCCGTCGGAAGTCCGACGTCTACTGAAACTTAGGTCTTTGGGGTCAGTCATGCTCGAGAACAGTTTGCAATTGAATAGCCTGGGCGAAGCAGGCAGCTCATCCACGGGAAGCGCCAGCGGCAGCCGAGCCCCCGGTGGCAAGGTCAAGCACGATTCACGCGGCAACGCCGTGTGGGACTGGGGAGTGGCCACCGGTGTGTTCGCCCGCATCAAGTCCACCGAGCTGCTGAGCATGCTCGAGAATCCGACGTTGGCGTTGGAAGGCGAGTGCACGGTCGCCGCGGGTGATTGGGCTGGAGATCCGTACAACCGCCGCTGATTGATTCAGATTTAGTGGGCGCGTCTCGCAGCCGCGTGCCAAACCAACACGCTGCACGCCAGGTCGGCACTGCGCCGACCTGAGCCTCGGTCTGAAGCGCAGATTGGCGTTGAGGCCGTGATGCCGGTCCAGTAAGCTCCCTACAGTTCGAAACAACACGACGAGTCGGGCGCGATCCCAACAGCACGCGCCAGCGAAGCGTTGCAAGGGAGCAAGGGGATGCGTGCATCGATTTACGGATGGGTAACGGCGCTGTCATGTGTGTCTGCCGCGTCGCTGGCAGCGACGCCACTGCCCAGTTTCAACAGCATCGAGATCAGCTCGCTGGCCGGCCCGCAGGGGAACGTCAGCGCGGTAGCGCTGAACGACCAGGGCGACATCGTCGGCTCATCGCAAAAGTCCGCCGGCAGTAGCGGCACTTCCACTCCCTTCGTCTACTATCGCGCCAGCCGCTCGGAAGTCGCTTTCGACGGCTACCTCGTCGGGACCATCAACGATGCCGACAAGATCGCTGGCAGCGTGGTCAATCCCACCGCGGGTCCGGAGGCCGTCGTCTGGTCGAAGAGCGGTGGCGTCCAGGTATTGCCATCCGAGCAGTTCGCGATCGCCAGCGCCATCAGCAACGATGGCGATGTGGCCGGTAATATCGACAACGGTCACGCAGACAACCTCGCCGTCATGTGGAGCTCGCGGCCGTCTCTCCACATGACCGTCCTCGGCGTGCTCTGGGTGAACCCCCAGCTCCCCGATTACTCCACGAGTACTGCAACCGCCATCAATGGATTGAGCCACATCACCGGCTCATCGATCGTCGGCAAGGGCACCGATCCCAACACTGCCGTGATGCTTGGCATGCACGCGTTCTTGTACAAGGCGGGAAAAATGACGGACCTCGGCGCGCTGGCGCTGGCGGGTAACGGCACGGACGACAGCGAAGGTAACGCTATAAACAACTTCGACCAGGTGGTGGGCGTCTCGACGACCGCCATACCCGCGCGGAACAGCCTCGGGCAGGCCTGTTCGAGCTGCGGCGTCGCCAGTCACGCTTTCCTCTGGAGCGCCGGGAAAATGAAGGACCTGGGCAATCTCGCCGCGCTCCCGGGCTGGGACAGCCAGGCGGACAGCATCAACGACAGTGGGGAGATCGTAGGCTGGTCCGACTCGCTCGTCGGCGGCAGCTCCACCCACAGGGCGTTCCTGTACTCGGGTGGCAAGATGTGGAATCTGCAGTTTTACATCTATGACCGCGATCCGAATGTCCGCTTGACGGAAGCGGTGGGCATCAATTGCGCGGGCTCGATCGTGGCGAACGGCTTCAACATCAAGTCGCCGGATGTGAGCCGGGTTTACCTACTCACTCCGCGGGGACCGGCGCGGCCGCAGTGTACATTGGCGCACCTGTAGAACCCGCTGCGCCTAATCGTCGTAGGGCTTGCGCTCGGGTCCGGGCCGCTTGGCGAGCTTGCGTTGCAAAGAGCGGCGATGCATTCCCAGGAGGCGGGCGGCCGCGGAGACGTTGCCGTTGGTTTCCGCGAGAGCCTGGTGAATGTGCTCCCATTCCAACCGGCTCAGCGGAATCATGGTCTGGGGCTCCTCCGGTGGCGCTTCGGCCGTCGCAGAGAGCGTCCGCAGGATGGTATCGACCGTGGTGGGCTTCAGAAGATAGTCATCGGCCCCGCGCTTGATGGCTTCGACGGCGGTGGCGACGCTCGCATACCCGGTCATCAACACGATGCGCATCACGGGCTGTGCCTGGCGCAGTGGCTTGATCAGCTCGAGGCCGGACTCGGTGGCCAGTCGCAGATCGATCAAGGCGAAATCCAGCGGCCCCTCTCCAGCGAGGCGCAGAGCGTCGGCCGCGTTGGTCGCCGTGCTGGACTGCACGCCTCGCTTCGAAAGCGAGCGCTGCAGAGTCTGGAGATATAACGCGTCATCATCCACCAGCAGGCCTGATCTCATGTCAACACCGCCGGCAGGCTGAACTCGACGCGCACGCCACGCCCGTCGGTGCCTTGCATTGAGAGGGCGCCACCCAGGCGCTCCACGGTTGCGTGCGACAAGGCGAGCCCGATTCCCAAGCCGCCGGATTTGCTCGTCCGGTACAGGGCGGCCGGCAGGGGCGGCTGCGCCTGGTCGAAACCAACACCGTAGTCGCGGATCTCGCCCCTCAGGCCGCCTTCATCCGAGCTCAGATGCAGGTCGACACGGGCGATGCCGGCCTGCTCGCCCGCATCGGCGGCGTTGTTCAACAGGGCTTGCAACAGGTGACCGACCGCCGGATCGACTTTCTCGAAACCGGCGATCGAGCCGCTGCGATGCAGCTCGATGGCCGGGCGTACGAGCTGCCATTGCTGGATGACGTGATCCAGGTTTACACGCTCGGGAGCGCCGCTGCGGCCGTCCGAGCCCGCGGGCGCGGCCAATTGCCGGACCCGGTCGCGGCACATCTCCAAAAGAGACTGCATCGTCGCGAACTCCTCGCGCTCGGCGGCGGAGGAGGCTTCCTGCACGCGATCATCGACCATCAGCATGAGCGTGCCCAGTGGTGTATTCAACTCGTGCGCGACGGATGCCGCGTGAGTTGCCAGGGCGACGATACCTTCGTTACGCGCGAACTGCTCGCGAAGCTGGGCCACTTCGCGCTCGCTACGTCGCCAGGCAGCCGTCATGCGCGTGAAGAAAAAAACGATGACCGCCGCGGAGACGACGAAGTTGGCCAGCATGCCCACTTTGTGCAGGCCGAACGTGCCACCGAGCAGGCCGGTGACCGGTGGCAGCTCGCGACCAAACAGGGTCGAAGCGAAATAGCCGGCGCCGGAAGTCAGTGCCGCAAGCCCCATCAACCGCGGCGGTAAGGCGAGGATGGCGACGGCAATGGGGATGAGGAAGAGGGAGGCGAACGGATTCTCCATGCCCCCGCTCATTGCAATCATCCAGGTCAACGCGCCAATGTCGACCAGGATGTGCAAGCAAACCTCGATGTCGGAGGCGGTGTCGGCCGCGGCGCCATACACGCGGGCAGTGGCATAGACATTGAAAACCGCCAGCGCGGCAATGCCGGCCCACAGAGGCGACGTCTGCAGAGGGATGTGCATCACCCCGACGACCAGGCCGACCGTGAGCGCCTGGCCGACGACGGCGAGCCAGCGCAGATTGCAGAGGAGTCGCAGGAACGACAGGGAAGCTCGACGGGTCATAGGCGGCAACTTTAGCTCAGTCGCATAGGGCAGGTTAACTACATTAAAAATCAATCAGATATCGATACGATCTCGAAACGAAGTCACCAAGGGCTCAAAGCGCTGCGACACTCCGTCGCATCCCCTTCGCCCCGAACCTTCGCAACAATGGCCGTAACAGAATGATGAGCAGGGGAAACCTTTGGGCAGCGAGTTCTTTTCGAAGGTATGCGTCGGCGCGCTCTTTTGCGCGGGATCCACGGCGGCCTGGGCCTGCGCATCATGCGGCTGCACACTGAGCGCGGATGCCGCCACAGGCTATTCGGCTTCGCCGGGATTTCGCCTCACCTTCGAATATGACTACATCAACCAGGAACAGTTACGTCGTGGAACCAGCACCGCCACACCGGCCGAGGTCGTCAACAATCCCACGACGCCGGGAGCGACCGGCGGCGAGATCGAGAAGCAGACGATCAATCGCTACATCACGCTGGGACTGAGCTATACGCCCACCCCGAACTGGAATATCGACATTCTGGTTCCGTACGTGGTCCGCTCGCATACCACCTACGGCGTGCAGGACCAGCCGTATACACCCGCGCAAACCGCGCCGGACCAGATCAGCGGCGCGCGGTTCTCCGACCTGGGAGACATCAAGCTGCTCGGCAGCTGGCAGGGGCTGCTCCCCACGCACAACCTGGGACTGCAACTGGGAGTGAAGCTGCCCACGGGACACTACGGAACCGCGATCCCGTTCGACAGCGGTCCCAACACCGGCGAGCCCCTCGATGCCAGCCTGCAACCCGGCACCGGCAGCACCGACATCATTGTCGGCGCGTACTACTACCAGGCGGTCAGCCAGGACTTCGACGCATTCGTGAACGGGCAGTTCCAGAGCGCCGTGAGCCACAAGTTGAATGCGCCGGGCAATGACTTCCGTCCCGGCAACCTCGAGACCGTCAGCTTCGGCCTGCGCTACGAAGCTCATCCGGAGTGGGTTCCGCAGCTCCAGGTCAACCTGACACACAAGAGTCGCGACCAAGGCGCGCTGGCCGATTTGCCCGATACCGCGGGGACGGTGGCGTACGTCAGTCCTGGCATTACGGTGCGCGCGGCGGCCCCGCTGCATTTATTCGCGTTCGTCCAGGTTCCGGTCTACAGTAACCTCGACGGCTACCAGGTCTTCCCACGCTGGACGGCAAGCGTAGGCGGCGCTTATGCGTTCTGACATTCCAAGGTTTGACACCGCGCTCACGCGGCGCGCGGCGCTCAAACAACTCTCGGCCTTAGGTCTCGCGACCTGTGTGGTTGGAACCACGGCGCGCGCGAACGACCTGCACGTCGGCGAGCGAGCGCCACCGGCCACGCTCGTGACACTCGATGGCCAGAAGTTGTCGACCCCCGAGTTGGTCGGCAACGTGGTGATTCTGACTTTCTGGGCCACGTGGTGCTCACCGTGCCGGGACGAGTTGCCACTGCTGTCGCAGTACGCGACGGAGCATGCGAGCCAGGGGCTGCGGGTGTTGGGATTCAGCCTGGACCTGCCCGAGGAAATTGCAGGAGTGCGGCAGGTGGCCCAGTCGCTCAGCTTCCCGAACGGTTTGCTGGCCAACTCGAGCGCACCCGGCTACGGGCGGATCTGGCGTCTTCCGGTCAGCTTCACGATCGATCGGGACGGGCGCCTCGTCGATGACGGTTGGCACGACAAAAAGCCGGTGTGGACGGCGGAACGCCTGGCGAGCGTTGTAACACCTCTGTTAGCCACGCCCGGGAAAGGACCCTGAAAGGCGTTCTTACCGGGTACTGGCACTACTAGCACCCTCGGTGGGCTGCACACCTCGCGACGACATTTGCATACTCCGCGCGCTATGCGGCATCGAACGGCACGGGAAGAGGTCAACTACCAGCTCGTGGCGGACATGTATGAGCAGGTCCTGCAGCCGCTGGACTCCTCCGGCGTCGATCGCTTCTTCGCGCCGGACTACATTCAACACAGCCCCATGGCAGCCACCGGAGCGCAGGGGCTCAAAGATTTTCTCGACTGGGCCCGGGCGCGCTCACCCAACGCGCAACATCGCATCAAGCGCATGTTCGTCGACGGGGACTACGTGATCGCTCATGTCCACGTGATCATCAATCCCGGCGACCGCGGGAACGCGGTCGTCGATATTTTCCGGCTCGCCGACGGGAAGATCGCCGAGCACTGGGATGTCGGGCAGGAGGTTCCGGTCACCGCCGGAAACGACAATGGGATGTTCTAGCACCCGACGAGCGTCGCGAGATTGCGGGCACTCGCTTCATCCGCGGGAGAGAACATCAGCAGACGCAGTTGCGGCGCGGCTTCAATGGTATAGGACGTGTGCTCGAATGCGATCTCGCCAAGCTGCGGGTAGGCCTGCTTGTATACCCCCTCCGACGAGCTCGTGATCTCGGCGCTGCGCCAGTAGCTCTGGAAGTCGGGACAGACCGCGCTCAACTCCTCGATGAGGCGATCAAACGCCGGGTCGTCCGTCGACTGGCTGTAGTCGAGCCGGGCGCGGGCCAGCACGCGGCGTGCAATCTGGTCATGCTCGGTCGGCTCACGATGGAAGTCGGCTTCGGTCAACAGGATCTTCAGCAAGTTGCGGTCGCCGGCCGGGCGCAGCCCGAAGTCGGGAAAGCACCGCGGCCAGATCGGGTTCCAGGCGACGACGTCCCAGCGCCGGGTATGGATCAGCGCCGGGATGTTGAGCGCTTCCAACATCCTGCGGGTCGCGGGCCGGATCTCGTCGGCCGCCTCCGGCGCGAGCGGCGGTGGACGATGTTGGGCCAACATGAAGAGATAGTCGCGCTCGGCGGGCGAGAGGCCCAGCGCGCCGCTGAGGCGCTCGAGAACCTGGTCGCTGGGGTGTACGTCGCGGCCTTGTTCCAACCAGGTGTACCAGGTGGCACTCAGACCGGCGAGGGCGGCCACATCCTCACGCCGCAGTCCCTTGGACCGGCGGCGCTGGGCGGGGATGAGCCCCACGGCGGCCGGATTGCGGCGCGCGCGGCAGCTCTTGAGGAAGTCCGATAACTGGACGCGCTGTAAGGTGCTGCTCATTGACGCTGGGCTTAACTGGTATTGCCAATGCTAGCAGAACCCCTTGCTCTGCAACCATGGCGGGCGCGTCTTCATAATGCCCCGACGCGTCCCGCCGGACGCGACTGAGGGGGAATTCTTGGGACATCGCTTCGAGGGGAAGGTTGCCGTCGTCATGGGCGGCAATAGCGGTATCGGCCTCGCTTCCGCAAAAGCTTTCGCGCTGGAGGGGGCCCGCGTGATCCTCACCGGGCGCGACCCTGACACGCTGCGTTCTGCGGCGCAGAAAGTCGGCCACCGTGCGGTCGCACGTCGCTCGGACATTTCCAACCTGGGCGATATCGAGAGTCTGTTCGCGCAAGTCCGCGCGGACCACGGCCGGGTCGACGTCCTGTTCGTCAACGCGGGTATCGGCGCGTTCTTGCCGATCGAGGCGGTGACCGAAGCCGATTGGGACCGCGTTCAGAACACGAATCTCAAGGGCGTGTTCTTCAGCGTGCAGAAGGCTTTGCCCTTGATGTCGAAAGGCGCCTCGATCGTGCTCACCGGCTCGATCGGCGCGCTGAAAGGCATTCCCACCGGCTCAGTCTACTCGGCGAGCAAGGCTGGACTGCGGGCGCTCGGCCGCTCGTTTGCCGCGGAGCTCGTCGGGCGCGGCATCCGCGTCAACGTGGTGAGCCCCGGTCCGACGGAGACACCGATCATCAACCGCACCAGCGGGTTGCCTCCCGAGGCGATCCCGGCGCTGCGCGAGCAGATGATCGCCAACACACCGATGAAGCGCATGGGGACGCCGGAAGAGGTGGCGGAGACGGTCCTGTTCCTGGCGAGCGATGCCGCCGCTTTCGTCACCGGCATCGATTTCCTCGTGGACGGCGGCGCCGCGAGCTTCTGATTGAGTTTTGGAGGGGGACGAGCGATGTCAGATTCCGCAGCTTTGTCGGTCGCGGACCGGATTGCCATTCAGGACCTCATTGCCCGCTACGCGTGGGCACTCGACACCGGCGACGTGGATGCGTTGGTGGGCTGCTTCACGCCGGATTGTCTCGTCGTCGAGGAGGTGTTCGAGGACCCGGACCGGTGGGAGGGCCAGGAAGGCGTCCGCGAGCTGGGCGAGCATTACAAGAATTCGGCCGGATTTCCGGGCCGGCAACACCACGTCAGCCAGTCGCTCGTGGAGGGTGACAGTCAACACTGCAGCGTAAAGTCGTTTGCCTTCGTGACCGAGTGTCGCGGCGAGCCACCGTACACGCTGCGTTTTACCGGGTACTACGCTGACCGGCTGGTGAAGGTGGACGGTCAGTGGTTGTTCAGCGAACGCACGATCCGGCTCTGGGACGGCCCGGTGCTGGCCCGCTTTCCCGGCCGCGGCGAGCGTATCGCGCGCAAGCGTCCGCCCGAGCTCATCATCAAGCGGAAGTAACGCAGCATGTCAGATCACCCCTTGCCCCAGATGGCCCTTCCCCAGATGGAGTTCGCGTTCGAGGTGCGCCTGCGGTTCACGCGGGTGCAAAACATCAACGCCATGCCGACCGGCGCAGGGCGCGGCGCGGTGTATGTCGATAGCGGCGAGTTCAGCGGTCCGAACATCCGCGGCAAAGCCGTTCCCAACAGCGGCGGCGACTACGCCCTGTTCCGGCCGGACGGCGTGCTGTCCTTCGATGCCCGTTACATGTTGCAGGAAGACGATGGGACGCTGATCCTGATGCAGAACCGGGGTTTCCTCTGGGGCCGGCATCCCGACACGATGCAGAAACTGAGGGCGATGGCTTTCTCGGGCGGCGCGCCGGTGGACTCGGGAGAATACTATCTACGGGCCTCACCCAGCTTCGAAGTTGAAACCGGGCGGCATGACTGGCTCATGCGCCACGTGTTCGTCGGGTTGGGTGAGCGCAAGGCGGACGGCAACCTGGTCCGTTACTACAAGGTGTTATAAACATGACTGCACCATTTCCCGAAGCAATGGACTTTATCGGCCACAATGCGCCCTCGCGCATCGAGGCGGAGATTTACGACCTGGTGGTGGAGGGCACGCTGCCCGAGGACCTCCAGGGGGCGTGGTACCAGACCGTGCCGGACCCGCAATTTCCGCCGAAGCTCGGCTGGGACACTTTCCTGAGCGGCGACGGCATGGTCCGCATGCTCCGTTTCGAAAACGGACATGTCGATTTCAAACAGCGTTATGTACGTACCGAGCGCTGGCAAAACGAGCGCAAGGCGCGCCGCGCGCTCTATGGCGCTTACCGCAACCCCTACACGGACGATCCCAGCGTGCACGGCAAGGGACGGGGTGTCGCGAATACGACGCCGATCTTCCACGGCGGCCGCCTGTTCGCACTGAAGGAGGACAGTCGGCCCTGGGAGGTTGATCCACGCACGCTCGAGACGCTCGGCGAATGGAGTTACGAGGGTCAGTTGCGGAGTCAGACCGTCACGGCCCATCCGCGCTTCGACCCCGAGTCCGGGGAGCTCCACTTCTTCGGCTACGAGGCCTCCGGGCTCGCTTCACGCGACGTGGCGTATTGCGTGGCTGATCGCAACGGGCGACTCATCCGGGAGGACTGGTTCCAGGTGCCGTACTGTGCCCTGATGCACGATTTTGTCGTCACGAAGGAGCACGCCGTATTTCCCGGGTTCCCGATCGTCGCGGAGCTCGAGCGGCTCAAGGCTGGTGGCCCGCACTGGGCCTGGGACAGCACGAAGGAAAGTTTCATCGGCATCATGCCGCGCGGCGGGCGTGTCGACCAGATGCGTTGGTTCCGTGGGCGACCTTGCTCTGTGTTTCACTTCATCAACGGGTTCACCGAAGGTAGCAAGGTCCACGTCGACATGTGCGTGAGTGATGTGCCTGCCTTCGCCTTCATACGCGAGGCTGGCGGACTGCATGTGCAGCCCCAGGACATCCGGGGCAACCTGGTCCGCTGGACCTTCGATCTCTCCAAGCCGGGGGATACGCCGGAGGAGACCATCCTGGGACCATCCGGGGATTTCCCCCGCGTGGCCGACAAAGACCTGATGATGGATTACAACATCGCGTACTACGAGCAGCTCGACCCGACCAAGGGACCCCCGATCATCTCGGGTCCGGTGGGTGCCGGTTTCAACACCCTCTCGCGGCTCGACGTGAAGAGCGGTGCGTTGCAGAGCTTGTATGTAGGGCCCGCGCGCACGGTGCAAGAGCACGTTCACATCCCCTCCCGCAAGCCGGGCCACGAGGGATACCTGGGTTATATCGTCGACCGGCACGACGAGAACCAGGCGGAGTTCCATGTCACCGAGGCGCAGCACCTCGAGAAGGGCCCGATTGCACGCATCAAGGTGCCGATGCGATTGCGCTCCGGCGTCCACGGAAACTGGGTTCCAGCCTGAGGTACGCGATCCATGAGTACGGTAGTGACCGGCGCCTCGGGCGCCTTCGGCAAGCTGGTGACGCAGTTGCTGCTCGAGAAAATGGCTCCCTCCGAGCTCATTCTCGTGACGCGCAAGCCGCAGTCCCTGGCACACCTTGCCGCCCGCGGAGCGCAGGTCCGGTATGGTGATTTCGATGACCCGACCTCTTTGATGTCGGCATTTGCGGGCGGCAAACGCCTGCTACTGATCAGCACGCTCGATGTCGGTGAGCGCCGTCGGCGCCAACACGCCACGGCGATCGGAGCCGCGTTGGCGGCTGGCGTGCAGCACATCGTCTACACGTCCAGCGTCGGGATCCACCCCAACAGCCCTGCCTTCGTCGTTGCGGATCATTTATACACAGAGGATCTGCTGAGGAAGAGCGGGGTGGCATACACGGTCCTGCGCGATAGCCAGTACGCGGAGGTCATCGTGACCATGATCGCGCCCATTGCACTAGCCACGGGCCGCTGGACTTCGAGCGCCGGTGAAGGTCGCATGGCGTTTGTCTCGAAGAAGGATTGTGTCCGTGTTGCCGCGGCCGTGCTGACGACACCAGGGCATGAGGGCGCGATCTACGAGGTCACCGGGCCGGAGCTGCTGTCTTTCCGGGATTGTGCCGCGCTCGCCGCGAAGGTCACAGGACGGCCCATTGAATACGTCGTCGTGAGCCACGAGGAGAAACAAGCTGAGTTCGATGCGGCCGGAATTCCGCGTCGTTACGTGGAGGGCCTCGTTACGGAGCACAGTGGCCCGTGGGCAAGTGACGAGATGATGTCGTACGAGCGCGCGCTCGGTGCCGGATATTTTGCGGTCTGCTCCGGCCACGTGGAGCTCATCACAGGTCGTCCAGCGGTGTCGCTGCACGACGTGTATATCGCCAACAAAGCGGCGTTGACTGTCGGAGGTAAGGCATGAGCACGGTACAAGAGCGCCCGCGAGAGCTGCTCATCGGCGGAAAATGGCGTCCCGCCTCGTCCGGCAAGGTGTTGGATGTGTTCAACCCGGCCACTGGAGAGGTGTTCGCACGAGCCGCCGCCGGCGAAGCCGCCGACGTCGATGCGGCTGTCAAAGCCGCACGACATGCGCTCGAGAAGAGCACCTGGCGTACGACATCACCCGCGGAGCGGGCTCGGCTGTTGTGGAAGCTTTCCGATGCCATCGAGGCGAACGCCAGCGAGTTGGCGATGTTGGAAACCCTCGACAACGGCATGCCGCTGTGGGTCGCGCAGATGTGGAACATTCCGAAGGCGGTGGAGTGCCTGCGCTACTACTCCGGCTGGCCCATGCGGCTGACGGGCGAAACGCTGCCGGTCTCGACGCCGGGGGAATATCACACCTACACGCGCAAGGAGCCGATCGGCGTGGTGGGGCAGATCGTCGCCTGGAACATGCCTTTCGGGATGGCCGTCGGGAAGATCGCGCCCGCGCTCGCCGCCGGGTGCACCGTCGTGCTGAAACCGGCCGAACAAACGCCTCTGTCCGCCATCCGCCTGGGCGAGCTCATCCAGGAAGTGGGGTTCCCGGAGGGCGTGGTCAACATCGTCACGGGAACTGGAGAATCGGCCGGCAGGCCTCTCGTGGAGCATCCGGACGTCGACAAGATCGCCTTCACCGGCTCCACCCGCATCGGCAAGTCCATCCTCTCAGCCGCGGGCAGCACCCTCAAGCGCGTGACGCTCGAGCTCGGTGGCAAGTCGCCGGTGTTCATTTTCCCGGATGCGGAGCTGGAGGGAGCCACGGCCGCCGCCGCCAACGGCATTTTCTTCAACACCGGGCAGATCTGCGCCGCGGGGTCGCGCCTGTTTGTCCACGAGCGGGTGTACGACCGGGTCATGGAGGGGGTGGTGAACCGGGCGCGGACACTGAAGATCGGACCGGGTTCCGAGCCCGACACGTTCATGGGTCCCGTGGTGTCGGCACAGCAGCTCGAGCGAGTGACCGGGTATGTGCGCGCCGGGCAGAGCCAAGGCGCGCAGATCGTCGCCGGCGAGCAGACATTGCCGGCGAAGGGCTATTTCGTGCGCCCGACTGTGTTGAGCAATGTCACACCGGAGATGACCGTGATGCGCGAGGAGATTTTTGGACCGGTCGTGTGCGCGCTGCGCTTCGGTGACGAGGACATGGATGCGATCGCTCGGGTCGCCAACGACACTTCCTACGGACTGTCCGCCTATATCTGGACGAGTAACGTGAGTGTGGCGCACAAGCTGGCGAGCCGGATCAAGGCAGGCAGCATTTCGGTCAATGGCGGCGCCGGCATGGACTTCACCATGCCCTTCGGCGGCTTCAAACAATCGGGCCTCGGTCGGGAGCACGGGCGCGAAGGCGTCGAAGCCTACACCGAAACCAAGACCATCTCGATCAGTCTCTGAACATGAGCCAGGCTCGCGCCGTTGCGGCAACAGGCGCGCGCGGGCTGGATCATCCGGCGCACAAGCGCTTGGCCGTCTCCGCGATCTTGCGACCCTGGTAACGAGCGCCTTGTAGCTCGTTCTCGGTCGGTTGCCGAGAGCCATCACTGCCGGCTATCGTCGTCGCCCCGTACGGTGAGCCACCCGTGATCTCAGCGAGCGTCATCTGCCCGGCATGCCCGTAGTCCATCCCCACGATCACCATGCCGAAGTGCAACAGGTTGGTGATGATCGAGAAGAGGGTGGTTTCCTGGCCACCGTGCTGCGAGGCGCTGGAGGTGAAGGCGCCGCCGACCTTGCCGTGCATGACACCGCTCTGCCACAGGCCGCCGGCCTGGTCCAGGAAACTGGCGAGCTGCGAGGGAAGCCGCCCGAAGCGGGTGCCCGCACCCACGATCACGGCGTCGTAGTGGGCCAGGTCGTCGATTTTGGCGATGGGCGCCGCCTGGTCGAGCTTGAAGTGCGCTTGGCGGGCAATGTCCTCGGGGACCAGCTCGGCGACGCGCTTGATGTCGACGTGCGCTCCGGCCTGGCGCGCCCCTTCGGCTTCGGCCCGGGCCATGGTCTCGATATGTCCGTAGGCGGAATAATAAAGAATCAATACTTTGGGCACGCTCGCCATCGCTCGCTCCATTTAGTTTAGCCGCCGGGAATTTAACGAGGATCGTGGATGAGTGTCGCTGATTTGGCAATCTGGAGCGTGACCGGGCTCGCCACCGCGGGCGTGATTTTACGGCCGTTCCGCTTGCCGGAAGCCGTCTGGGCGGTGGCCGGCGCGCTGGCGCTGGTGTGCTTCGGGTTGTTGTCCGTGAGCACGGCGTGGGTGGGCATCGGCAAGGGACTCGATGTCTACCTGTTTCTCACGGGCATGATGGCGCTTGCCGAAGTCGCCCGGGAAACCGGGCTGTTTGATTGGCTCGCATCGCTTGCTGCCGCGCACGCGCGCGGCTCCGCTGTCAGGTTGTTCCGGCTCATCTACGCCGTCGGTATCGTGGTCACCGTGTTTCTATCCAACGATGCTACCGCGGTGGTACTGACACCCGCGGTCGCCGCCGTCACCCGGGCCGGCAAGGTCACTCAACCGCTCCCCTACCTGCTCATTTGCGCGTTCATTGCCAACGCGGCGAGCTTCGTGTTGCCGATCTCGAACCCCGCCAACCTCGTGATCTATGCGAGCCGGATGCCACCGTTGGCGCAGTGGCTACCCCGCTTCGCGCTGCCCTCGGCGGTGGCCATTCTTGCAACGTATGCAATGTTGAGATTCACGCAGCGCAAAGCGCTCACCCAGTCGCTGACGACCGACATCCGTGTGCCAACACTGAGCACCGCCGGCCGGGCGGCGGCGTGGGGCATCGTGTTGACCGCGTTCCTGCTCATGACCGCATCCGCCCGGGGATGGCAGCTCGGGTTTCCGACCTGTGTCGCGGGCATCGTTACCCTTGCCCTGGTGTCGCGAATGCAGCGCGTTTCGCCCTGGCATTTTCTGCGTGACATATCCTGGGGGATCATTCCCCTGGTAGCCGGTTTGTTCGTGCTGGTGGAAGGGTTGGAGCAGTCGGGCGCCATCGGCGCACTGAGCGAGTCGCTCCATTCCTATGCCCAACAATCTCCACGCCTGACCGGCGGCGTCGCGGGCTTGGGTGTCGGCTTCGTCTGCAACCTGGTCAACAACCTGCCCGCGGGGCTGATTGCCGGCACGGCGGTGCACGCGGCCGCCGTTCCTCCCAACATCGCCAGCTCGATTCTCATCGGTGTCGACCTCGGTCCCAACCTGTCGGTGACCGGCTCGCTCGCGACCATCCTCTGGCTCGCCGCACTCCGGCGCGAAGGACTGCTGGTGCGGGCGCGCGATTTCCTCCAACTCGGGCTGTTGATCATGCCGCCCGCGCTCGTGCTCGCCCTGGCTGTCACTGCCAGCACCGGGTAAGGCGACGTTCGTCGCTACCTGCGTCCACCGGGTGTTGGTTATCGCAGACGCCCGTGCTTTCTTAAGTTCGATGGAGGGAAAACACTACGATGTCGGTGATCTGACACATCTATTTATCCGCCACGCAGTGAGTCAGACTGTTCCCGCGCGAAGGTAGCCGTATCTTGCGGAATGCGGATGCTTCGGTGGGGCCGTCTACGTTTCGGGGAATGGGCATGGCGCGGATGAGTGAAGACCAGTTTGAGTTGGCCGTGGTGGGAGCCGGGCCGGGTGGCATCAGCGCGGCCGCCCGCGCAGCCGAACAGGGAATGTCGCACGTGCTGCTGGAGTCGGCGGAAAAGCACGCGAACACGGTCCAGCAGTATCAACATCACAAACACGTGATGGCGGAGCCCAGCGTGCTGCCGCTGCGCAGTGACGTGGCCTTTGCCGCCGGCCGTCGGGAAGAGATTCTCGATGGGTGGCAGCGCGCCATCGAGACGAGCCGCGTCAATATCCGCTATCGCTCCGAAGTCACGGGCATCGAAGGCTCGCAGGGCAACTTCACACTGAAGCTCAAGAGTGGCCCGGCCATCAGGGCCCGCCACGTGATCCTGGCGCTGGGCGTGCAGGGCAATCCCCGTCAGATCGGTGTCCCGGGCGGCGACCTGCCATGTGTTCAATACACGCTCGAGTCCGCCGAGGCACTGCGGGGCGAGCGCATCGTCGTCATCGGTGCCGGTGACGCCGCGATCGAGAACGCGATTTCGCTGGCGAAGAGCAATCGCGTGACACTGCTCAATCGCGGCAATGGCTTTCCGCGTGCGAAAGAAGGCAACGCCTCGCGCGCGTTGCGTGCGATCGCCGCGGGACAGATCGCTTGTGTCTCCGATTCGCGACCGAAGAGCCTCGCACGGGCCACCGCCGGGGCTGTTGCTCCTTATGTACTGACGATCGATACACCCGGCGGCCCGCAAAGCCTCCCGTGCCATCGGATCATTGCGCGCCTCGGCGCCATACCGACCAAGCAACTTCTCGAAGGCGCCGGCGCAAAGTTCCTGTCCGATGCCCCGGATGCCGCGCCGGAGCTCTCGGCACGCTACGAGTCGACAGTGCCCGGGTTGTATGTGATCGGCGCGCTGGCGGGCTTTCCGCTCATCAAGCAGGCCATGAACCAGGGGTTCGAGGTAGTCGAGCACCTGCTCGGACGGACCGTGAAACCCGCGGATCACGAGATTCTCGCGGCCGTGTTCCGCCGCCTGCGGAACGGCCATGATGTCGAATCCACGCTGCGCAAGATTCACGGGACGGTGCGTGTATTCCGCGACGTGAAGGAGCTCGCCCTCCGGGAGCTCATTCTGTCGAGCACGATCCTCACGCCTGCGAAGGGCACGCAGCTCTTTACGCGCGGCGTGTACTCCTCGAGCGTTTTTAACATCCTCCGGGGCGAGGTCCACTTGAGCGCGGGCGATGGACCGCCCATGACATTGCGAGCCGGCCAACTCCTGGGTGAGATGGCATTGATCTCCGGACGTCCCCACGAGGCGAGCGCCGTGGCCGGGGCGGACTGCGTCGTTCTCGAAACACCTCATAGCGCGATGCGTAAGCTGGTTCGTTCCGAGCAATCGGTGCGGGCCTACGTCGACAAGGTCTATGCTTTGCGCGCTCTACGCGTCTTCCTGATGCCGCACGCGAGTCCCCCGACGGTCGCGGGGCTGTCGGAAGGCGTGCAACTGCACCGGATCAAGGCGGGCGAGGCCTTGTTTCGGCAGGGCGAGACGGTCGAACGCTTCTACCTCGTCCGTAGCGGCTCGGTCTCCCTGACGCGCAAGAGCGGAGATGAGCGCGATGCCGTGATTGCCTATGGCGCGGCGGGTGCTTACCTCGATGCCGCTGGCTGCCTGGCCGGAGAGTCCGTACGCTCCATGAGCGCCGTCGCCACGGTGACGACGGAGGCGCTGAGCATCGACCAGGCGCAGTTCCGCCGGCTGATTGCCGCCGACCCCCTGATCAAGAACAAGCTGCAGGTCGAGTCGGCGCAGCAGTTGACCCAACACGCTCACATGCAGGCCCAGCCGCAGGCGGGCAAGGTCTTCTCGTACCTGATGTCGCATGGCCTCGGTGAGGCCACCAGCGTACTCGTGATCGATGAGGATCTGTGCGTCGGCTGCGATCAGTGCGAGAAGGCCTGTGCAGCCACCCACGACGGTGTGTCGCGACTGGACCGCAGTGCCGGCCCGTCGCTGTTCTCATTACATCTCCCCACATCCTGCCGTCACTGCGAGCACCCGCACTGTATGCAGGATTGTCCCCCGAACGCGATTCACCGCCTGCCCGACGGCGAGGTGTCCATCGCCGACACCTGCATCGGCTGCGGCAACTGCGTGGAGAACTGTCCCTACGGCGTCATCCAACTGGCCCAGGTCGCTCCGAAGACGAGCTTCCTGAGCCGCATCGGGCGCCGTGCTCCCAAGGAGGTCGCCAAGACGGCGGTCAAGTGTGACTCCTGTGCGAGTTTGAAGGGCGGACCGGCTTGCGTACGCGCCTGTCCGACGGGTGCCGCGATCCGCATTCATGCGGAAGACGTTCTGAAGCTCGCGCAGCAGCGGGCGGTCGCGGCTCAACAATGAATGTTGAATTTGTGTCGAACCAGTGCATCAGTCATTCGTCAATTACCGGAACTATCGCTACGGAACGGTTGCCACTCTCGCCACGATCGCGACGATCGCCGCTTATGTGTTAGACAAGCCCCGCGTGCCACCCAATGGAGGCACCTGGTTGGGTTACATACTCGGTACCATCGCCGCATTGCTGGTGGTGTTTCTGTCGCTGTTCGGCATACGCAAGCGCGCGTTCCATTCGCGTATGGGGACCGCCATTGGCTGGCTTTCGGCGCACGTTTACTTAGGTATTGCGGCCCTGATCATCGCGACCCTGCACAGCGGCATGCATTTCGGGGCCAATGTGCATACGGTCGCCTACGTGTTGATGTGGGTGGTGACCCTGAGCGGTTGCTGGGGCGTCTATGCCTACGTGCGCTACCCGGGAGTCATGACGCGCCAGCGCGGCAACATGCGCCGCAAGGAATTGCTGCAACAGATCGAGGAGCTCGACCAGCGCTCGCTCAGCATGTCCGGCGTCTCGCGGCGGGTTGAAGAGCTGATCGCGGATTCCATCCGGCGCACCGACCTGGGTGATGCCCGCTTCTGGGCGCAACTGCGCGGCCGCGACCGGTCCTACCTGGTGATCGGCGCCGAGTCACCGGCGCAGCCGGCCCACCTCGTGCCCAACTTCGACAATCATGCGCTCATCGAGCAGCTCGCCGAGATGCGCCTGGCCGCCGCCGATGAGGGCAAGCGCGCCACGCTGCAGAGTTTGCTCGAATGCGCCGGGGCCAAGACGGCACTGCTGCAGAGACTGCGGCGCGAGACGAAGTTGGCTGCCATGCTGCGCATCTGGCTGTTCATTCACGTTCCGGTCTGCTGCGCGCTGTTGGCTGCACTGGTGACGCACGTGCTCACCGTATTTCTCTATTGGTGAGATCGTGCGGTTTTGCCTACTTCGCAAAACCTCCGCGGAAGCGCGCGGAATTTTGATCCACACGCGCCGGCTCACGATCGGGCGCGCTCCCAGCCAGCATCTGCAACTCGCTTCCCCGGGGGTCGAGCTGCAGCACGCCGTACTCATGACGAGCACGTTGGGCGGACTGCGGGTTGCACCACTGAGCGGCAAGGCCATCCTCGTCAATGGGCGGCGTGAGATCCGAGCGCGACGCGTGGCGCCAGGTGACGTGATCCAGGTCGGCAGCGCGCAACTGACGATCCATCCGAGCCGCTCGCGACGCGCCGTCATCCTCGAGGTGCACGAACCCGAAACCGATAGTAGTGCCACTCACGAGGAATCGACGGAAGCGCCGGCCGCCGGCCCCCGCATGAGTCCCTGGTCCTGGGGGTTGTCGCTCACCTGCGCGGTTCTGTTTCTATTCCTGCCTCTCGCCGGCCTGATGATGCCCGGGATCCAGGAGCCCTTGCGGGACACGCCGCTGCTTCCCAGTGACAACCTCTGGTCGCCCGGTCCGCTGCACACGGCGCACCAATCGATCGGCACGCGCTGCGATGCCTGTCACGTCAAGCCGTTCGAACCGGTTCGCGACAAGGAATGCTTCGTCTGCCATGCCGTGGTGGCTCACCACGTCGACATCCGTACACCCGACGTCACTTTGTTCCGTGACAAACAGTGCACGAGCTGTCATCTCGAGCACAAGCAACCTGCCGCACTCGTGCAGCGCGATCCTCGCACGTGTACCGAGTGTCACGCCGACCTCAAGCACGACAAACCCGACACGAAGATATTGGACGCCACCGATTTCGGCACCAATCACCCCGATTTCCGCTTGACGGTGCTCGCCAGCACTCCTACGGGCGGAGCGGACATGCCGTTGAGGTGGCAGGCCGTGCGACTCGATCGCAAGGATCCGGAGCATTTCATCGAGCACTCGCACCTGAAGTTCTCGCACGAGCAGCATCTCAACCCCAAGGGCATCAAGTCTCCCACGGGTGAGCGCGTGTTGAGCTGCCAGGATTGCCATCGGCCGAACTCGAGCGGCCGCGACATGCTGCCGATCCGCATGGAAACCAACTGCAGCGGCTGCCACAGCCTGCGGTTCGACGAGCACGACCCGACCAGCGGCGTACCGCACGGCGATCTCAACGCCGTCTACAAAACCCTGCGCGAGCACTTCAGCCACACCTACCTCGAGCAGACCAACTCCACGGCAACCCCGGGCTCGCGGCAACTGCGGCGGCCGGGTGGCGAGCAGCGGGTCCTGACGGAGAGGGAGCAGCGGCGCGCCCGCGAATGGGTCGATGAGCAGTCCTTCAAGATAGCGCGCGAGCTGTTGGAAAAGCGCGTGTGCGCCAACTGTCACGAGGTGACGCACGATCCGACCAAGACGGGCCTGGAGCAGTGGCACGTCGAGCCGGTGCGGCTGACGTCGAATTGGATGCCCCGTGCCCGGTTCGATCACGCCGCCCACATCTCCGAGACCTGCGTGTCGTGTCACACGAGCGCCCAGAAATCCAAGCACGCGACCGACATCCTCGTGCCGGAGATCTCGCGGTGCCGCGAGTGTCACGGTGGTGTGGATAGCTCGGCCAAAGTGGCATCCGATTGCCTGATGTGCCATCCGTTCCACATCCCGAGTCGTGGCGCGTGGCTGCGTACGGCAGGCAAACAGCAGCAGGCGGCGCGATGAGGCACAGAGCCGGATTGCTCGTGCTGAGCTTGTCGGCCGCTCTGTCAGGCGCGGTCCACGGGGCCCGTGCACAGGACGCGCAGGACACCCGGGCTGCGCACGACAATCCCCCCGAGGCGAGCCTGCACTCCAATCCGAACTCCGGGTGCCCCTCGGATACCGACAAGCCACTGCGCCGGCGACCGGGGCAGCCGGTGATCGAGCGAGGCGAGGGTGTCGTGGAATGCGACCCGGACCGGCTACCCACCCCCAGCCTGACGGCAGTGCCGGCGCCGCAAACGACAGACCGCTGGCGCGTGGTCGACAAGCTGGGCTTCAAGGCCAACGTGACCAACCCCTATGCCACCAACAACGTGCTGAAGGGCGATCGGCCGCTGCTCGATCGCGCCATCTTCGGCGGCGACTGGTTCGTCGTGGGGACAGCGACCTCCAACACGCTGGTGGAGGCCCGGCGCGTCCCGAACGCGGCGGTTCCCAATACGCCGTTTCTCGACCCGCGACAGCAGGTCTTCGAGAGCCAGACGGCGAGCTTCGATACCGTGCTCTATCGCGGCGACTCCATCTTCCAGCCGCCGGACTTCCAGTTCCGGTTCACGCCGGTCTTCAACTACGCCGCGACGCGCACCAACGGTGCGCAGACAGGGACAAATACATTCGGGGCACAGGCATTGTTTCTC
>Ga0268266_10001572_pt1 | contig 26702 bp, 15 predicted proteins | sample KBSS13metaG_FD_190356 | JGI IMG/M metagenome (GOLD analysis project Ga0268266, IMG submission 190356) | Switchgrass rhizosphere microbial communities from Kellogg Biological Station, Michigan, USA - KBS S1-3 metaG (SPAdes) (version 2) | ecosystem: Host-associated > Plants > Roots > Rhizosphere... | reverse complement strand
CCGACAGCAGCGCAAGTCCATGAAAGAAGTGGCCGAAGCTATCGTCGCCGCTGCTGAATCCCAGCGGCAGCAACCGCGGTTGTCCTGAAACGACCTGCAACAGACGAAGTCGTCGCTACCGAAAAGGAATAGTCTTGAGGCTTGCTGATCAAAGTTTGGCGTCGGCCAACGCTAAATTCAGGTCCAAGCGCTCGACTTCGGCAGATTCCATTTGTTCTGAAAGCTGCTGTTTGTAGGTAGCTGCAACCGCCCCAACGATGAGTACCACGGGTGCCGCAAAGCGCGGTGCTTCCGCGAGGCTTGCTACGCGCACAAAATGAATCTGTTGCTGCGCCGTCGTCGCATGCGACACCAGCAGGCACGGTGTCTCCGGATCGAAGCCTTGCTCGCAAAGCCTCGATGCCAGTACTTCATGATCCGCGCCCGGCATGTAGATGACTGCCGTTGTGTCCTGCGAAAATATGCCATCCCAGTCGAACAAGCTTTTCCCAGCGCATTGATGATTGCTCAAGAACACGAGCTTCGACGCAAGCCGGCGATCCGTCAGCGGAATTCCCGCTCGCGCTGCAGCACCAAAAGCTGCCGTGATTCCCGGCACGACTTCGTATTCGATCCCGGCTTTGCGGAGTGCTTCGATCTCTTCTCCTGCGCGGCCGAAAATCAACGGGTCGCCGGATTTCAGCCGCACTACGGCCCATCCCTCGCGCGCGGCATTGATCATCAGCGAATGAATCTGCTGCTGGCCAACCCGAGTATGGCCGCAGCGCTTGCCCACGCTCTCGACATGAATCTGTTCCGGAATCAGGGCAAGAATTTCAGGGGAGACCAAATCATCATGAAAAATCACGTCGGCAGACTGCAGGAGGCGCAAGGCCTCAATAGTCAGCAAACCGGGATCGCCCGGCCCTGCCCCCACCAAATATACCTTGCCGTCGGCCACACTGGATGCCGTCATTGTCTTTTGCACGGGACGAACGATGTTCGGCTGTATCGCCCGGTCCTCACGTCTTAGCGATGCTAGCACCGCCATGATGATAGAAAGCGCGAAAGAACCTATCGAATGGATTCAAACTCCTAATGGAACAGAAGGCGGATTGCCACGACCAATGCTGCTTTCACCGGAAACGCAATCCGTCGAGCCACAACTCTCTGTGCGCGGCATACATCCTTCATTGCGGGTCCGGTTCGACCTGCGAAGATCCGAGAATCAGTGCCTGATCGCGCTCCAGTGAGCTCCGGCGCAGATCTTGCGAGTGGGCCATCGCTTTCTGCGCAAGTTGTGCTTGACCCAGCTTCCGGTAGGCCAAATACAACTGATAGTGGACGTTGCCGAAATGGTCTAAAGGAGCAGCTTTTTTGAGTCGCGGGACAGCTTCGGCAAATTTTCCCATGCGGACGTATGCCGTTCCCAGCAAGCCGCTGGCTTCATTTAGATTGGGTTGAAGCCGAAGCGCGCGCTGCAAATACGGCACAGCCTTTTCGTTGTCTCGGTTTTGCACGTGCAGCCTTCCTAAAAGATAGAGCGCCTTGGTACGCGACGGATCCAGCGACACCGTCTTCTCTAACTCTGCCAGCGCTTCGCCATCAGAGTGATTGTCGAGGTAAAACTCGCCCAGCGCTTCGTGAAGTTCGGCTTCACCGGGACGTAGTTGCTGGGCCAACTGATATTCTCTGATGGCGTTGTCAAGGTCGCGGCGAATCGCGTAGCCTTCAGCACGCAGCTGGTGAGTTCGCCAGGAATCAGGAAAAGAATCCTCCAGGCGAGCGTACGCATCAGCGCCTAGCGCCTGGTACGTCCGCTCGAGCCAATAGCTGGCTTCCACATTTTCGCTTGCATTGCCCCGAACCTGCGATAAGGCGGCTGCGGCTGGTTCGTATTGTCGCAACGTAAAGTAGGTTTTTCCTAGGAGGAGCTGGGAGGAATCGGTCAACTGCCCGCCATTCTTTAGCGAATCCGCGCATCGGGAGTAGAAGTGGGCTTTGCAAGGATCCTCATTTGCCGGGAGATTGAAGCCGCGTTGCCATCGCGAGAAGTTCTCCTCGAAGGATCTCCATTCCCGATCAGACTGAACGTTGTCATTAGTAGCAGCGTAAAGACCCGCCAGCAGAAAATGCTTAGCGGCACTTTCCGGTTGGTCAAGCAATTGCGATACGGAAGCCTTTGCGAGCTGCTGCGTCAGTTCGATTGAGGGAAATTCATGCTGCAACTGAAAGAATTCGGGAGAAATTTCCCAAGCCTTGCCCACTGATTCCAGTGCTGGTAAAGATTGGGCTTTGACCAGATAAAGACTCGCCAAGCTAAGCCAGGCACGCTCACTTCGCGAATCGAGTTGCAGCTCCTGCCGAAATTCTGTTTCTGCTTCTGTCAGTTTTCCGGCGCGCAGATAGGCTTCGCCGAGGGATCTGTGCAATCCTGACTGCTTCGGGTCAATCGCCAGGGCCTTACGGTATTCCTGCGAAGCATCATCCCAACGGCCCCGCTCAAACAACAAGTCACCGAGAAAGCGATGACCCCAAGGCGAGTCTTTATATAGCCGCGCACCGCGAAATGCCAGGCGAGCGGAAAGATCCAGATATTGGTGACCAAGTCTGAACCAAGCCTCAGCCCTGTCCGAATTGAGAGCGGCGAGTTGGCGAAATTCCTCAGCGGCGCTTTGAAAGTCATCGCGACCCAGGTAATACAAGGTCATAGCCTCATGCGCTTCGCGATTGGAAGGATCGAGTTTCAGCGCGCGCTGGAGGAAAGGAATGGCTTTATCCGGAGAGCCGAGTTTGAGGTAGTCCATTCCAACAATAACCGTGGGGCCGACAAGGCTCGGCCTTTCGATAAGCCCTTTGGTCAAATGGCTTATCGCCAAGTCGTATTCAAAAAGGCTTTGATAAGCGAGGCCTAGGTTGATTTCAGCCTCAGGTAGGTTTGGATCGAGAGCCAGCACCTTCTTGAATTTCTCCGCTGCGGCAGCGAACTCTCCCCGACGCATGGCGTCTTGTCCCGCACGAAAGGACCGTTCGAGCTGTTCTTCCGAAGTTTGTGATGCTGCCGAACAAGGACTCACACAGCAAATAGTGGCGAGCAGGAGCAGAGCGGGCCGCTTCATCCAAGTATTTTCACGCGAACCGAGTGTTGGGTCAGCACAATTCAGAAGAAGCGCACAGAAGCTGGGACCTAAGAAAGATGAAGTACGAGAGAATTTCCGTGCATCCGGGCGGGATAACCCGCCCAGATGCAGGAGTAAGAGGTGCTAGAAGGTGAACCGCAAAGCGAACTGGATCAGGCGCGGCAGATTGTACTGGGCAGTCACTCGGCCAAAGTCCGAGCCACCGCAGCAGCCGGAATTGGGCGGATTGAACTGTGGATGATTGAATCCGTTGAAGAACTCGGCGCGGAACTCGACGCCATACCTTTCGTCTTGACCAAACTTGGTGTTCTTGAACACGGCAAAGTCAAAGTTCTTCACGCCGTCCGTGCGAATGTTCGGCTCGGTGCGGGAATCGGTTCCGTAGCTGTAGTCCGTCCCATTCGAGAAGACGGAGGTGTCAAACCAGTGGTCAAGGCGATCGTTCAACGAACCGGAAGTTTGATGCGACAGGCCAGCCCTTACCGGACGGGCACAGCCCGCATTCGGAATTCCGGAGTTGCTTAGAGGACCAGGGCAGCCGCCGATAATAATCGGAAAGCCGCTCTGGAAGGTAATGATCGTATTGAACCCCCAACCGCTGATCAGTTTGTTGGCCACGCCGTTCAAATTATTGGCAAACTTTCTGCCTTTGCCGAAGGGCAAGTCGATAATGGAAGCAATCACCAAGCGCTGGGGAACATCGAACGTGTCCAGACTGCGCTCATTATGCAGGTTGTTGGCATTGGCATCATTCCAGCTCACCGGAGAGGCTTCCAACCAATTGATTTCGGAGTTGGTGTTGTCGATGAGTTTCGCCACGGTGTAGCTAGCCAGTATTTGCGCCCCGCCAGAGAAGCGCTTCTGTACCTTCAACTGCATCGAGTGGTAGATCGAGTCACGGTTGTCCGGCTCGGCCATTGCCACGCCGTCAAACTGCGGGAATGGCAGGAAGAACTGGCCTTGCTTTACCTGGTCCTGGGTGCCCATAGTCCCCGACTGGAGCGGACCTGTGCAGCCAGCGCAGTTTCCGGCGAATGGATTGTGAACCAGCGTCGTGAGTTTCGCGAGTGCGTCTCGCGCGGCCGGGTTGTTGTCGCAAAAGGCAAAACTGTTTGCAGGATCTGCCGGCTTACAGGCTTCGCCAGTCGGTAAAAACTGATCCGGCATCTGGTTGAGGTTCTGGTCGTGCATGGGCAGATGGGTGCCCTTCGAACCGGCGTAAGCGATGTCCACCAGTAACTCGCCCGGGAACTGGCGTTGGATGTTGAAGTTCCACTGCTGTACGTACGGAGCCGGCGTGTCGGCAATGGGAGCTTCGTTTCCGTTCCCTTGTACGTCGATGAGGGCTTGGTCGCGTCCGAAAGGCGGTATGATTCCCGTCGGCACAGGATTGAATAACGTGTTCAGAGGAGTCACTTCGTTCGACGCGACTGCCTGCCAGGGCGTCGAGAAGGAATTGATAAACAAGTTGTGAGGTGCGTCATTCCAGCGAACGTCTACCGGCAGGTAAAAGATTCCGTAGCCGGTTCGGATCACTGTATTCCGATCAAGTTGGTAGGACAGTCCAATGCGCGGGCTGACATGGTTCCAGGCGTCAAAGGGGCTGCGGCTCCCGTGGCGACTTGAGTTGACTAAGTCATAGCCACCCTTCAGATTGGCAAACGTCTCTCCGGTGGCTGGATTGATCTGGCTGCCCAACGTTGGGTCGACCGTCAGCAGTGGACTGGCTCCTTCGGTGTTGAGAGCCACGATTCGATCAAACCGCTCCGTCCAGGCACCCTGTAAGTCCACGCGAAGTCCCAGATTCAGTGTCACTTTGCTGGCGATCCGATAGGTGTCGCCGACAAAGAATGCTTTGTAAAGGTTCTGATCGGCAGTCCTGGCCGGCTCGACAAAGCTGCTGCTGTTGTTTTCGCCATAGCCGAGTAGGAAGGACGCAAGCCCGTTCCCGGATGCGCCGACTTGGTTAGCGCCGGGAGAGTTCGTGGAATTAAACGGGTTTGAAGACGTCATCTTAGCGTTGAATTGCAGCAAGCCCGCAGGGTTGTTGCTCTGGTAGTAGTTGTTGCGGAGCATCCGGAATTCAAATCCAACCTTCAAATTGTGCTTTCCCATGATCTTGGAAAGAATCGGGCTAATGCTGAGGGTGTCGTCCCAGGCGCCGATGCCGCTTCCGGCTCCCTGCGTGCACCAGCTACCGTTGCCCCAATGGTTGTCGGCGAATTGCTGTGATACGCATACCGTTGGAAGGTGAGTGTAGGTCATCTGGGGAGCTAACGCTGCCCAGTTTGGCCCAAAAGCCGATAGGTCGATACCTTGGGTTTTCGGTGTGCGGAGGTAGACGTAGCGCGTGTAGCCAAGGTGTAAGTCGAGAATGGTCTTAGGCGAAAAGGCGATGGTATCACCGAGAGCGATCTGGTGAGCTCTGGTGTCTTCGGTGCAGCGATCTTTGCATACGTCCGGAAACGGTTCATCGGGCAGCGAGAGAATGTGACTATCGGTGATCCGTCCATAAATCCTTTGCCTGGCGCTCAGGTTATAGTCAATGCGTCCGTTGTATTGATCCACGTTCCCGCCCGTACTGTAGCTTGCGGCATAGTTGCCGTTCGGGTTGTTGACCTGATTGGGTAGTGGAAAATACGACAAAAGAGCCAACGCGGTGGAATCAAGGCGAGCTGGATCAATCACGTTCGGCACGCCATTGAATGAGAATTGGTTCCTGCATTGCGTACCGCTGGAATCGCAGCCCGCGCTGGTAGTTGGATCATAAATCGGTAGCACGCCGCCAGTCGTCGTGTTGCTGGAGCCGACTTGCGAAAAGTCTCCTGTGCGCTCCGCGGCTGTGGGAACCCAAGTATTGATGAGGCTTCCCTTGCGCTGCCGGAAACCTTCATAGCTGAAGAAGAAGAACAGTTTGTCCTTCTTGATCGGACCTCCGATGTTGCCTCCAAACTGGTTTTGCGTAAACGGAGGACGATTGAGGCCGCTTTGATTGGCGAAGAAGTCATTCGCGTTGAGTACCTTGTTGCGAATGAATTCGTAAGCTGAACCATGGAACCGGTTCGTGCCCGACTTGGTGTTGAGGTTAATGACGCCGCCGGCGAAACGTCCGTATTCCGGGCCGAGGTTGTTGGTCTGGACTTTGAATTCTTCAATTGCGTCTTGCGTGGGAATCACGGTGACGACGTTCAAATACGCCCCATTTGTAGGCGTGCCATCGATAAGAATCTGGCTTTGTCCGGACATGCCGCCGCCCACCTGAAAATCTCCGAGGGCGAAGGGGTTTGCGCCGACTGGATTGCTCATCGAGGAGTTTCCTGCCGAGGGCTGGCCTTGCGGCACGACACCCGGAACAAGAGCGACCAATGCCAGCGGGTTACGGCCATTCAACGGCAACTCGGTGACGCTTCGCTGCTCGACCACTTGTCCTAGCGAATTGGTTTCCGGCTGGAGCAACGGCACTTCCGAAGTGACTTCGACGGTTTCGGTTTGCGCGCCCACCACGAATTCGACATCGACTCGGAGTCCGCTCTCGATTTGCACGAGGATGGGCTCGCGGACAAACTTCTTGAAGCCGCTCTTTTCGCCTTCCAACTTGTAGCGGCCGGGCTGGATGTTCACGAATGTATAGTTGCCGGAGGTATCCGTTGTAATGCTCTGCTTTCCTCCGTTATCCAAATTGATCAATGTGACGGTGGCTTCCGCCACGGCCGCTCCACTTGCGTCGGTCGCGGTTCCGCCGATGGTGCCGTAGGTTCTCTGGCCCCATCCTGGCGCGGCTGACATCGCGAGAAGCAGTATCGCCACCACGGACGCAAGCCAACTCCCCCTGACATTTCGCATGGATTCCCCTCCTTGAATCATCTAAACGTCAGTAGCCCAGCCACACGGATGCACCAGCCGGAGGCACACATTCTTTTAGGTCTTAAAATAGGGAACGAAGTAGACCGGGAGAACGCACACAGGGCCACTCCCAACACACGCAATTGCAGCAGGTTGTAGACCTGCGGATGGGCTTAGTCAAGCAGAAAAATCGATATTCTGCCGATAAAACATAAAATTGACGTGAACGGACAGTTGTGCGGACTTCGTGAACGTTTACGAGATCGTTTTTGTCGGCAGGCGTGCTCTAAATCCAGTTCTTACGCCTTGGCCCAGCCAATATTTGGTACTAGCCCCACAGCCTCTTTGATAGTGACGAGCCGATTGGAGGAAACCTGTTTGAATGCCTCGTGCAAGCCATTCGGCCAATACACATCAATGTTGGCGAAGTTGGCGTTGCCTAAACCGAAGTGCAATCGTGGATCATTACTGGAATAGAAGCTGGACTGACTCAACACCGCTTGCGCTTGGGTTTTGCCTGCGTAGCTCACTTGCACCCTGGCACCAATGGCGCTGCGATTGGACTTTACGCCTTGCAACTTCACCTTGATCCAATTGCCTTTCCCGCTCACGTCGTTGCGTAGTAGTGAGGGAGGCTCATTAAGATTAATGACGAGCACATCGACGTCGCCATCATTGTCGAAGTCTCCGAAAGCGCAGCCTCGGCTACAGTGCGCTGCTGCAACCCCAGGCCCCGACTCATGGATGAGTTCTTCGAACACTCCGCTACCGAGATTCCTAAAGACAGCGCGTGGTGTTTTGTAGGGATACTGCGCCAAGATGCGCTCGACCTGCGGGTAAACGTGGCCCGTGACCATGAAGATGTCCGGAAGACCATCGTTATCAAGGTCGACGATCCCCGCGCCCCAACATACGTAGCGCGTTTCGACTCCGATGCGTGAAGATCCCGTAGCGTCGTCGAAATTTGCTTTGCCATCGTTGTGATAGAGGATGTTTGCATCGTCTGCAAAATGGGTTTTGAAAAGATCCAGATGCCCGTCGAGGTCATAATCGCCAATCCCCACTCCCATTCCCGCCTGCTCCATCCCGTCATCACTGAGTGCCGCGCCGCGCAGGACTCCCTCTTCACGAAACGTTCCATCTCGATTGTTCATGAAAAGCAGGCTGGGCGTGGAGTCGCAGGCTACATAGATGTCTTGCCATCCGTCTTCGTCGAAATCCGCTGCAACAACAGTCATCCCGTAAGAAGGTGCGGCTCGCGAGATGCCGGCCTGCTGGGTCACATCAGTGAAGGTTCCGTCGCCGTTGTTTCGATAAAGAGTATGCTTGCCGGTTCCCAAACCTCTGGGGCCGCATTCGACCGGAATTCCCTTCCAGCGGCAATTGGGGTTATCGCCGGGTTTCAGCGCATTTTCAAACGAGAAGCGAACATAGTTGGAGACGAAGAGATCAAGGTGTCCATCGCGGTTGTAATCCACAAAAGAGCAGCCCGCTCCAAATCTTGGTTGATCTTCCCAAAGTCCGGCGGCTTTGCTTACGTCAGTGAAAGTTCCATCTCCGTTGTTGCGATATAGGGAATTCTGACCGAATCTGGTGCAAAAAATATCTTCAAAGCCGTCGTTGTTATAATCGCCGATACAAACTCCGGCCCCCCATCCGAGGGAGAACAAACCGGCTTTTTCCGTTACGTCGGTAAATGTTCCGTCGCGATTGTTTTTGTACAGCCGATTGGTTGTGCCTTCGGGAGCACCGCCGAGTCGAGAGCCAGACAGCACAAATAGATCCATCCAACCGTCGTTGTCGTAATCAATGAACGCGCAGCCGCATCCCGTGGATTCGACGATGTACTTTTTGACGTCCGCCTCGCCGTAGACTACCGTTGCGCGCAGACCAGCGGCAGCCGCGACATCGACGAAATGCGCATGGAAGGGGCGCCCGGAACCTTTGGGTCTGGCCAGGGGCGTTGCGGTGTGGGTGGAAACACCCTGTGCCAGCAGCCGATTTGCAGGAAAAAAGAGCGCCGCGGCGCCTACGCCAAGTTTTACAAACCTACGACGACCGAGAATCATTGGCGAAACGGGCCCCGTGTCCTGGAGTTCAAATTATCCACACTACCGCCAGAGGGACTAGACTGAGGATGATAAGTCATTTCTGAGCTGACACCGACACCACTGCGGGGTCAGCGAATTGTAACCAGAAACCCATCATCTCCTCGTCGCTCGGTTCGCCCCAACGGATGCTTTTGGACGGATCGGGATTCTGAAAATTGTTCTTGGAATTATCGAAGTATGCCACGGTCATCAGCTTCGTACCTTTGGGCAGCAAGAATTGCTTCTTCAGGAAATACGTCTCCTGCCATCGAAAATCGTAGTGCGGAACGTACAGAAGTACCTGTTCGCGACCGTCCGGATAGATCGCTTTGGTCAGCATGTTTTTGCCGCGAAAGTGCATATGTGCCGTGTAAGCTACTGCAATCACGTCCTTCGGCAATGTAAAACAGGAAGTAACGCGATGATTGTTGTCGTTTGCGGGAATGAGAAACATGTTGTTCCAGATCTCATACTGACCAACCTCGTGCTGAACAGCCTCCCGCGCGAACACCAATCCGATGCTGGTGCGATCTTTTAATTCCAGACCGTGATGATTGCTGTAATGAATCTGGAATTGAAGATAGCCACCCGCCGGAACGCGCAAGGCATAACCCGAGGGCCGAGTCTCCGCAAGATGCCCCGGCAGATAGATGGCGGGCACAATATTCAGATAGCCGGAAGGAGAGCCGGGAACGCCACCACCGTCCGGCGCCGTGCAGCCATCGTTAATGACCGGCGCTTCCGGCCTTAGATGCAATACCTTTCCAGTCCGGTAGTGATATTGGTCTTCGCCCTCGTTGGCCTTTCCGTGCTGTTCGAGATGTTTCGCGACTTCAGACTGATCGATCACAGAAACGGTAGCGTGATGCACTACGCGACGGTCGCCAGGCAGCACCTCGGCAGCTTGTATCCATTTGTCTTCCTTAAAATTCGTGGCGACGTAAATATATTCGTAGTCGTCCAGCGCCGTTTTCGGAACCGAGAATTCGGGGATCGTAAACACAACGTCCGGTTTGATGTGCCAGCCCGAAGCCGGCGCTTCTGGCAAGGGGGAGGCAGCGCCATGCACACTAGAGTCGGCCTCACCGCGTTTGGCTCCGTCTTTCACCCACGCATCGATCGTCGCGATTTCCTCGTCCGTCAATCGTGCGTCGTTGCTGAATTCGCCGAATGCCGGGTCCGCATGCCACGGCGGCATCTTACGCTGCACAACGTTCTCGCGAATCATTCGCGCGAACGGGAGGACTTCGTCGTACGTCATAAGCGACATAGGCGCGATGTCATTCGGGCGGTGGCAGACGATACAGTGCTTTTGTAGAATCGGCGCGACGTCTTTGCTGTAGGTAACATCCGCGGTTGCGGATGTCCCAAGCCCGCGACCCGCCAACGCGATCGCGGAAAGCCCCATGCATATAAGAGGTACGAAGGTTCGCATATCAATTAGCCTCCGCGAGCGGCGCAAGTCCACCGGGGTGCTCCTTCGCGAAACAGAAGCGGACGCCTAAGCCGCTCGTTTGTGGGATTCTACGCCACTTTTGGCTGTAACTTTCGCGGCTTAGCCGAAACTTCCGCGAGCCTTCCCAAGGAATGCTCGAAGTCTCATTTGATGGTCTGATTGGGCCCCTTGGGACGCGGTTCCACATGTCGGGAGTAAAAGTAAAAACGCCGGTTCACGACGGTCGCTTTTTAAACCTGAAGAAACCAGCGGATGAGATTGGTCAAATTTGGTTCACCGGCTGGGGACTGGCAACAAGTCCTTGCGACGCAGTCGCCGTCAAATAGTGTGGGCTCACCGTGAGTTACGATGAGCCCATCGGGGTGAAAATATTTGGTCTCTCTAATTGTGGCGTACTGTATAGCGGATGATCTGGCGTGTCAACGAACGATTCGCTGGGTGACCGCCCCCGACATTCCGCGCAGAAGAGGATCGATTTGGGCGAATTGAGCGGCTCCCCAAATTTCTGATGCAGGTCGAGAGTTAGTTTGCGACAGAATCTGACCTATTAGGGCGTTGGCTACCACTGCACGCCGGGATACAGGCTGGGTATGCGGAAGCCTCGATAGACGTACTCTCCCGTGACCTGCATCTGCCAGATGGTTTGCGCGGGAATCGTTTTTGTCACCTCACTGATCACGGCGGGACGGATGCCACATTCATCGAATTCGATGTTTCCGTTCAGCAGCAGACGAGCCGAGCCGCCAAAACTTGAAAATGAAAGAGGCTTGTCGATCCAGGTGATGTCCGCAGTTTTGGCTGATTCGTCTAAATGGAGAATAGGGACACGGCTTTCGCACGGCGTTGTAGTTGGGCCGCAAAGCATCAGCGGGCTTGCCTGCAGGACACGCTGGTTCCCGTTGTCGAAGAGAAGCACGTCGATCATGCCTGATGAATTCGTGCTGATGATGTTAGCGTCGTGTTGTGCGTTAAACCAGTCCACAGGATCAACGGCATTGGTGATGCCGGACTGAAGCGCGAAATCACCCTGGTATCCCAGCTTCCACATGATGGAACCGTCGCCCGCTCCATCGTTGTAATTGATCTTGATGACCCAAGCCTGGTGACGAATCGACATCATGAGGGCTTTGTCGTCCGGAGAATACGTCACGGCGTTCGCGTGAGTCCAATCAGGGTAGAGCATGGGCCGACGATTGATGTCGAGATGATCGAATGAGTTCCATAACCAAACTGGCTGATGGTTTTGGTCAAAGTCGATCAAGACGTCGCCCGTTACCGTAGCGCCGGAAACGACCTGCTGTGTGGAGGCCATGAACACGATGTGGCCGTTAGGCAGCACCGCAAAATCGTGGTGAAAGCCAACAGCCGTAATGTTGCATCCGGTGCAGGTTGCCGCAGCCAGGGCCGCATTAAGCTCCGCCGACGTCATTTGCCAAACGACGTTGCCACCAAGGTCAACTTCCTGTACGACGGAATTTGAACCGTCTGGATTTATACCGCTAAAAACAATTAGAAAGTGGCCGTTGGGAAGAAGCTTGATGGGATTCGGCGGCGCGGTGGCAGAACCGGGATTATAGGCCCACAGTACGTTGCCTGCAAGATCCGTGACGATGGAACTGGTGCCGCCGTTGGCGATATCGAGCAGCTCGACTCCTGGCTGCGGCGTCTGCCCGGCAGTGGTAGTAGCCGTGATCGGTGGCAGGCTGACGGCCGAGTAGGCGCTGGTCATAACCGTATGGTCAACATCGGTGAAAACGTTGTTTGTAGTGCCGGTCTGCTGGAATACGGCTTGCATGTGATACTGGGTGTTGCCTCGCATGCCCGCGACAAAAATCGGTACGGAGCCACCGCCAGTTGGGGCCGCCACGGCCCAAGTCTTCAAGTTGTAGCTGGTATCCGTGCTGAATTGAATGAATACGGAAAGTCCGTCCGGCGCAGTGATGGAGTATTGCGCAACCTGGGCGTTGGCGGCGGCGCCGCACGCTCCCGCCGTTGCGCATGAGGCCACGACTCCAGGCGCGATGACGTTGATCGTGGCCGACGCGGACTTGGTGGAATCTTTCTTGCTGGTAGCGGTAACGGTTGCCGTAGCGTTTTGCGTTACGGCAGGCGCGCTGTAGTTGCCCTGAGCGTCCACTGTACCGGAGCCGGAACCGGTGACGGACCACGTCACGCCAGTAGTGTCGTTCATAACCGTGGCGGTGAGTTGCAGTGTCTGCGCGCTGCCCACGAAGGCTGTCTGGGGAGTCACAGCCACAGAAACAGGCTGATTGGAAGAATTGTAAGAAGAACCGCATCCAGAGAAGACAAAAAGAGAGACAACAAGACACCCGAATACAAGGGCCTTATTCGTGGTCATGGCTAGTTTTTTCCGAACGATAGGATTTTGTCGAACGAGGGAGCTGGACAACCCCGAAGAGTTTTACCACGAGCGGGCCGCGTTGCGGGAAATTTTTATGGCGTCATCGTGTACACAATATGGTAGTAGCGACAAAAGAACAGCGGCGTAGAGGAAACTGGCGGCTCAAAGTCTTTCGATTGCGCGAGTACAGACCGATCTTGCCGTCACTCTTCACCGCGATGGCGCGGTAGCCGTCGAGCTTGATTTCCAATCGGGTCCGTCCGGTAGCGTCGGTACTGCCAGACTTTCCATTGGTTGGACGAAAGCTGCTTCACGCTGAGGTAAACCCACGATCGATGTAGCTTAGCGTTGTTGAGGAGCAATTCTGGGATTCGTTAGGTTCTGACTCACGTTGCGGTTGACTTTGCTAACGGGAAGTTAGCGACCATCTTTCACATTTGGTGAATCGCTTGGAAGTAGAAGACGGAGATAGTACGTAGAACGTGGAATAGTTTGCCAGCCGTCTTCACGAGGCTTGCCCGTAGAAATAATGGCTTGCACCCCTCGTTGTTCAAGCCGCGCCTCTATTTCAGCCCGCGCGGCGTTTGGTAGTGACCAGTAAGCCGGCATTTGTTCTCTCTCTATGTCCGCGACAATCCTTAATCCGGCCAGATGAGCCCAATAGTCACCTTCGTCGCCGTGGCCAAACACCGCTACGTAAGAGCCTGTAGGAAGTCCTGCGCGAAGTAAACCTTCAGCCGTATACCACTGGACATTCTCAGAATGCTTCATAGAACCAAGTTGCGCCATTACAACCTTCGTAACAGTCCCGCCTATAATCGCGATGGCAGCAAGCACAACGACCCAGCGCAACCGCACCCGCAAGCTCGTGAACAAGACCATCCAGGAGATAAAGAAAAATGCCCCTACCAGCCTCGGCTCCACATGAACAAGCGCGTAGAGCCCGAATCCGCTGAGCGGCGGGATCAACAAATACCAATGATTGGTGGACATGCTCGGCCACGCCAGGAAGACTAATAAGAAAACCAGCATGAACACTTTCTGTCCACTCAAGAGACGAAGATAATCGTGCGCGTTGCTGATCAGCACTGCGGCCTGTTTTTTCAACTCCAAATGCGGATGAATGCCATCGACCCAGGATGTTACATACCAGGGGGGATACGTCACTTGAATTGAAGTCGCAAACTCCCAAACCTTCGGTTCAGACGACATCAGTCGGACGGGATGTAGTGGTGTTCCTGAGGAGGAAACGTATTTCATGTAATTTATCGTGCCCGCATCACCGTATGTTAGGTGGCCAACTGAGTGGCTGAGAATCACGATCCACGGAAGGGCGATGGCAAGAAAGCAGGCTACGGCGACGAGAGTCTGCCGCCGAACACCCGCCGCAACAAAAAAAGCGAATGCAACTAGAAACATAACCGTCTTTGAGAAATATGCGAAGGCGAGAATACAGCCAAAAGTCGCACAGACGGCCGATGGTGTTCTAGCGGCTCGCATACGAATCAACAGTCCAGCCGCCAGATAGAAGAGGCCCGACGTGCATAGATCGGGCGTGTCCAGAGATGGTGGATTGAGGGAAAGCGAGACAAACAGAAGGAGAGAATACCCGATGCACCACAGCGCCCACTCGGGCATTGAATCTTCTCTGAGCTCCCTGATTAGTTGCCTGAGGAAGAATTCGCCGCAAGCCAACGCGCCCAAGAAAATGAGGAAATTCAAAGCGTGCAACACCGTGGATTCCATTCTTGGCGTTGGCCGAAAAATCGCCATCGTCGAGGCCAACAGCCAGGAATACAGCGGACTCCAATAGGAATTGATCGCCGCAGACCAATCGTGGCGCACATATCGCACGGCCACATCAAGATAGTTCACGCCATCCGGTTCAATATAATATCGGTAAGACCAGCATTGTAAAAGGCCAGCAGCCGGGGCGAAAAGCCAAAACCAAAATCTTGGCCGAGAAAACGACGGCAGAGGAACCTGAGGGCTCTGATACTTCCTTGTTAAGTCATTCAAGATGGAAATTATAGTACGGTGAGATTAGAGCAATGGGAAGCTGAAAGTGAGGATCTACATACCGCCGTATTGGTGACCCGAGGAATCGTATCGGGCTTAGTGCAAGTCACCCTCTTGTGGCTATCCTCCGCTAAATGCGGAACAGGTCAGCGTCTGAGAGAACAGGAGCATTGAGATGTTGTGTCATCCTTTTCCTCAACAATCTCGCGTTTTGTCGAGCGTGACGAGGCCGCAAGTCTGTTTGCCCCGTCTAACGACTCTGGTAACGTTGTCGCGGAAGGCCTAGCCCTTGCATCGTTCGTCTATTCCGCGCGCTTGAGGTGAGAACTATGCACACTTTCTGGCAGGACATTCGCTTTGCCCTCCGTATCCTCATCAAGAATCCCGGCTTCAGCGCCATCGCAATTCTTTCTCTCGCGCTCGGCATAGGCGCTAACACCACCATCTTCACCGTCGTCAACGCCATTCTCTTGAATCCCCTGCCCGTCAAACAGATTTCCCGCGTCGTCCAAGTGGACACGGTCGACACCAAAACGCGTGTCACCGCCGCCAACGTCACCAAACTCGGAATGTCCTACCCAAATTGCCAGGATTACGCCAGGAACAGCAAAGTGTTCAGTGGATTGTCCTGCATCGCCGGCCCTCTTCCGCTGACCTGGAGCGGTGGCACCGAACCCAAGCAGATTTTCGGGCAAATGGTGAGCGCAAATTATTTTGACGTTCTCGGACTGCGCCCTGCGGCAGGACGCTTGTTCATGCCCGACGAGGACACCAAGCTCGGCGGCAACAACGTCGTTGTCCTGAGTTACAGCCTCTGGGTCAACAAGTTTGGTTCCGATCCCAACGTAGTCAATAAGACTCTCACGCTCAACGCCAGTTCTTATTCAATCGTCGGCGTCGCGCCGCGCGGATTTAAAGGCGCCTTCACCTTCGGCAACGCAGAGCAGGTCTGGCTTCCCGTTAGCATGTATCCGCAAGTGCTCGCGGGCTTCTTCAAAGATAACTTTAACGACCGCAGGTTCTTGGCCACCGCGGTGATCGGCCGGCTAAAAGACGGCGTGAATCTGGGCGAAGCAGAGGCTTCGTTGAAGACCCTCGCATCAAGTCTGGAACGAGAGTTTCCCAAGGACAACGCCAGCCGCAGCGTAGCGCTGACTCCTCTCGCTGAGGCCGCTGTCGGCGTCAATAACCGCAATCAGTTCGTGCTCATTGGCGGATTCATGATGGCGATTGTCGGCTTGGTGCTTCTGATCGCCTGCGCGAATCTCGCCAATCTCCTGCTTGCCCAGTCTGCCGGCCGGCAGAAGGAAATTGGCCTGCGCGCTGCTCTCGGCGCCAGCCAGGTACGAATGGCGCGGCAATTACTCACCGAAAGCATGGTTTTGGCAATCCTCTCCGGCGTGGTTGGCCTGGCCATAGCCTATGCGGGCCGTGCCGTTTTGTGGTCTTTCCGTCCGCCCTTCATTTTGGACGGCGACGTGGATCTGAGTTTCGATTCGCACGTTCTTTTCTTTACGCTGGGCGTGGCTCTTCTTACCGCGGTAACCATTGGTCTCGCTCCCGCGGTCAAAGTCGCCAAGCCAAACCTGATTGAGGCGCTGAACGTCGGCGGGCGCGGCGGTACCGTGGGCTGGGCGCGCAGTCCTTTGCGCAGTCTATTGGTCGTAACCGAAATTGCCCTGGCTCTGGTCGCGCTCGTTGGCGCGGGCTTGTTCGTTCGCAGCATGCAAAGTGCGCAGCGCATCGATCCGGGATTCGAGTCAAAGAAGCTCTTCGTTTTTGCTTTCGATCTAGGCGCTTTGCATTACGACGAAGGGCGAGGCCAGCAGTATTTTCGCGCGGCGATCGATCGTGCCAAAGCCGTTCCAGGTGTCGAATCCGCGACCATAGCGTCCAATTTCCCCTTGGGTGGCGGCCTTGGCCGCACCGTGTTCCCCGAAGGCCAGGATGAAGCCTCCGGCTATCGTGGCACACTCACCCAACTGAATGACGTCGACACCAATTTCTTTCGGACCTTAAGCATTCCCCTTGTTGGAGGCCGCGATTTCACCGATGCCGACCGCAAGGACACGCATCCAGTCGCGATCATCAGCGAAGCTATGGCCAATCAGTTCTGGCCGGGTCAGAGCGCCGTCGGAAAGCGTTTCCACTTCTTCGGAGAACCCCAATTGCGTGAAGTCGTCGGTGTCGTACGCAACACCGTCGTGAATGCCATTGGCGAAGACCCGCAGCCTCTTGCCTATTTGCCGCTTACTCAGGACTTCGCTCCGGCCGCCACCATGCAAGTTCGCACCAGCGGTAGTCCTGAATCGGTCATCGCGGCTGTTCGCAGCCAGGTGCAATCGCTCGACACCAACCTCGCGCTCACCAATCTCAACACCATTGAAGAATTGATCGATCAAGGCCTGTGGGCGCCGCGGGTTGGGGCTGGATTGCTCGCGGTCTTTGGTGCACTCGCACTCCTCCTGGCAATCGTCGGCGTGTACGGCGTTCTTTCTTATTCCGTGAGCCAGCAAACCCGCGAAATCGGCATTCGCATGGCGATGGGCGCGCGGACCGCAAGCGTATTGTCGCTTGTTGTAAGGCAAGGCATGCGTCTCGCGCTCGTCGGGCTGGCGCTGGGTCTAGTCATCGCTTTCGCTGGAATGCGTGTGCTTTCGAGCCTCCTCTTCGGTGTCAGCGCTCACGATCCGGTTACGTTCGCCGGCGTCTCATTGATTTTGGCAGCCGCAGCGATCCTCGGTTGCTTCATTCCCGCGCGCCGCGCCGCTAAGATCAACCCAATCAGTGCTCTCCGTTGTGAATGAACGCAGTCTTGAAGCGGACTTGGCTGGCTTCCATCGCGACGCGCGCACTTCGACTCAAAAGTTCTCAGAGAAGAAACTGTACGTTAAGAAAAACACACGTCATTTCTTCAACCTAGTCCGGATTAGTCAGCCAATTGGATATCTGCCCAGTTTCTCGTTATCGGGACTCGGTAATCTGGTTGAAGCTTGCTGTTTTACAGCCACTGTCTCAACTGGTCGCGTGTGATTTGCAGGAGTTGAACTAACTTCACCTCGTTCAACCCGCTTGGAAATCATGGTCAGAGCGTTGATGTTTGCCGGCTTGCAGATTCAGCTTGAAAGTGCACGGCACCCGGAACGCCTGTAGTCTTCCCGGACTGTCGGGTTCATTTGAACATCCGACCACCACTGCCTCGGCCCAACCGGTTTTACCCCTCTCAATACCAGCCGGTCAACTTCCGACGTCGCGGGATTCCAACCCGCCGATTCCCGGCTCGGGAATTGTCAATACCATCCACTTACTTACCTTTATGGCCATCGCTAGGAATTCCAACCAAATCACTCCAGTCACTCGACCGCCTTCTCCCACACGCATTAGAGTTCGCGCATCGTGCCAGTTCAGCTTGGTCGACGTTTTATCCGGCCACGCCCATGACCACCATCTCGCGATTATCCAATCTCACTCGACTGCGGCGATCCTGCAGAAACCATACGACGGCAAAGTTCTCGCGGATAAGGTGCGGGAAATGCTCGCACGGCATCACGATTAGTCGGGTCGCTGTCCGGAGGAGGCCATGGAATTCTTGAAAAGTTTGTTTTCATCTCACAGCTTCATGCCGCACGGATATTGCTATCTGTGGAATCGCGGACTCCTCTGGCTGCACGTGACTTCCGACGTGCTGATCGCCCTTGCTTATTTCTCCATACCCATAGCCCTCGTGTACTTCGTCCGCAAACGGCGAGTCCTCCCTTTCCATTGGATGTTCCTTTGCTTCGGGGTTTTCATCGTTGCGTGCGGCGCTACTCACGTGATGGACGTATGGACTCTATGGCATGCGAATTACTGGGTGTCTGGAATCGTCAAAGCCGTCACAGCCCTTGCCTCAGTTCCCACCGCGATACTCCTGGTCCAGCTTGTCCCTAAAGCTATCTCTCTTCCGAGCCCCGAGGAGCTGGAACGCAAGAACGAAGAACTGGCGTCTGTGAATGCGGCCCTAAAACAATCCGAAGAGCGCCATCGGTTGCTGTTTCACAGCAATCCACATCCTCTGTGGGTATACGACATCGAAACTCTTGCCTTCCTCGACGTAAATCGTGCCGCCATCGTGGCATATGGCTATTCACGCGAAGAGTTTCTTTCCTTGACCATCAAGGAAATTCGCCCTCCCGAAGATATCCCGCCGCTCGTAGCCAGCGTCGCGAAGGTATCCGAAAGTTCACAGACGACGAGCGGAATCTGGAAGCACCGGAAGAAGGATGGCGCTCAGATCGACGTGGAAATCACCTCCCATTCCCTGAAGTTCGGAGAACGGGATGCACGGCTTGTCGCTGCCACCGACATTACCGAACGGTTGAAAGCCGAAGGGAAATTAAAGCGACAAAGCATCGCGCTCGAAGCCGCCAACAAGGAGCTGGAAGCGTTTTCCTATTCGGTGTCCCATGACTTGCGTGCCCCCTTGCGAACCATCGAGGGTTTTAGTGAGGCACTGGCCGAAGACTATGCCGACAAACTCGACGCGCAGGCCAAGGACTATTTCGCTCGCGTTCGAGCGGCAACCACGCGGATGGGATTGCTCATTGATGACCTCCTGAAACTTTCCCGCGTGACACGCGCAGAACTGCGTCGCGAACGCATCAACCTGACGGGGATCGCCAAGTCTGTAGCCTCGGAGTTGCAAAAGGCGGAACCTCTGCGCCTGGTGGAATTTGTCTTCGACGCAGATATCCAGGTGGGCGGGGATCCTCACCTGCTGCGAATTGCCCTCGACAACCTCCTGGGCAACGCCTGGAAGTACACTTCCAAACAGCAGCGCGCTCGCATCGAGTTTGGCAAAACCGAACACAATGGCCATGTGGCCTATTTTGTCCGAGATAACGGAGTAGGATTCGATCCCACCTATTCAGAGCGACTCTTTGGAGCCTTCCAAAGGTTGCACGACGGAACAGAATTCCCCGGCAACGGCGTCGGGCTCGCGACTGTACAACGAATTATCCATCGTCACGGCGGACGAGTGTGGGCCGAAGGCGCCGTGGATCGAGGTGCCACCTTTTATTTCACGCTCTGAAGAAAGGATATCCGGAAAAATCCAAGGTCCAAGGCCCGGGAGGAGCATCTATGCCAGCATGCTGATAGCGCAATTCACCCTCGATAAAGCAGTTGTCTGGTTTGGCGTGGCGAACCTTCGCTACCGGCGTTCCGAATGCGCTTTACCCCACTGGTATCGCCTGAGGTGAGAACCAAGGACGATATGTACCGGCTTGGCACAATGCTAAGTAATCGCAGACAAGGAACTCGGAAAAGCTGCTACAAGTGTAAGACGCCTACCTGGCGGCGTGCCATCTATTCAGGTTCTACTCCATGGATACATCCGTCTCTGCAGCAACAGAAGCAAGCGCCCTGAGTGCGACTTACTCGACCATGGTCCTGCTGGTCGATGACCAAGCCATGGTCGCTGAGGCTTTGCGACGCCTTGTAAGCGATATACCAGGCATCGACCTGCATTACTGCGCCGAGCCCATCGAGGCGATCCGCATTGCTAATGAACTAAAACCGGCGGTTATCCTGCAAGACTGGGTCATGCCCTCGATTGATGGCTTGGATCTTCTGCGTCTGTTTCGCGCCAATCCTTCCACCGCCGAAACACCCATTATCATTCTGTCGAGCGAGGAAAACCCGGAGACGAAAAGTCGAGCTTTTTCGGGTGGCGCCAATGACTATCTCATTAAAATCCCCGACAAGGTCGAACTACTTGCAAGGATCAAATACCACGCGAAGGCCAATCTGAGCCGTCTGCAGCGGGATGAGGCCTTCCGAACCCTGCGCGAGAGCCAGCAAAAGCTCTCGGAAAGCAATCTCACTCTCATCGCTCTCAATAAGCGGCTCGAAGACACTCACAAGCAGCTTCATACGGCGCTGGAACAATCTGAGCAGCGCGCTCGCGAAGCTGTTCGGCTCACTCAACTGATGGACGTTTTACAGTCCTGCCAAAACCTTCAAGAAGGCTACGCTGTCGTTGGCACAACACTCCCGGGAATTCTTCCCTCTCGGGCTGGCGCCCTGTGCATTACCACTGCCTCGCGCGATCTTGTCGAGGCCGTGGCTAGCTGGGGCACCGACTGCGCCAGCGAAAAAACATTTCTTCCCGACAGCTGCTGGGCTCTCCGCCGCGGCCGCATCCACGTGGTCAGTGATCCGGCTTCGCCATTGCGTTGTTCACATGTTAAAGACGCCACCATGGGCGGCTACATTTGCGTCCCGCTGGCCGCGCAGGGAGAAACCCTTGGCGTCCTGTATGTCCAGGCTTCGCCAGAACCTTCCACGGCGTCCTCAAAATCGTCGGAGACGGCCATCGATATTCTTGGTCGCGAAGCGCTCTCGGCCGGAGAGCGCATTTCCCTCGCGCTGGCCAACCTAAGTCTGCGCGAAGTGTTGCGCACCCAATCCATTCGCGACCCTCTGACCGGGCTCTTCAACAGGCGTTATATGGAGGAGTCTCTGCACCGCGAACTGCGGCGGGCCGTGCGCCAGAACGAGCAAGTCGCGGTATTCATGATCGATATCGATTATTTCAAGCAGTTCAATGACACGTTTGGCCATCTCGCCGGAGACACACTTCTGCGCGAGTTGGGAACCTCGTTGAGCCAGCATACCCGCGGACAGGACGTCGTCTGCCGTTTTGGTGGCGAAGAATTCGCCATCATCCTTACCTCCGCATCAAGCGAAGCGGCTCACACGCGCGCGCAACGACTTTGCGAAGAGGTTCGAAAACTTACGGTCGTTTTCAGAGGCCAGACCTTGGGCCGAATCACTCTATCGGTGGGCATCGCGGGTTATCCGGGAAGCGGCAACGACGCCGAAGAACTGCTGCGCAAAGCCGATGAAGCACTCTACCGGGCCAAAACCGAAGGCCGCGACCGTATCGTCGTTGACGAACAATTCGCGGCAGTCAAAGGAGAAATCCGCCGATGAAATCTTTGACCGTCAAGCAGCTCATCCTTTTAGGCTTTGCTTCCCTCCTCGCCATCATGATCCTTTTAAGCTCCTTTGCATACGTGCGGCTGCAGCACATCGAAGTCCAGGCCGCGGACTTGCAAGCGGACTCCATTCCCGAACTCTATCTGATGAGCAGGCTGCATTCTGTTTCCATTGAGACTTACACGGCGACGCAGAGGCACGTGCTCGAGCAGGACGCGGCACAGATGGAGGGAATCATGGCTTTCATCAAACAGAAGACCGCGGAGCATGTGGAAGTGCTGCACGACCTGGAGGCCACCGCCACGACCAAGCGCGAAAAGGAACTATTGCAGGGAACCAGGTCGGCCCTGGCGCCCTACATGGAGACCGAACAGCAGGTTCTGAAGCTCAGCGCAGATTCCAAGACCAAGGCCAAGGCAGCCGCTCTTTTGCACGATAGCTTGCAGGGGCTATACGACAAATTGCAAAGCGCCATCGCGGCACAGGTCGAATTCAGCAAAGGCACCGCGGACGAACGTGGCCAGCAGATCAAAAGCGCTGTCCTAAGCGCGCGAAATGCGCTGCTCCGGGGACTGCTTGTCGGCTTGCTACTTTCTGTGGGCAGTGCGTTTGTCGTTCTACGCGCCGTCAATCAGTCCCTTGCCAAACTCGTCTCCGCAGTCGAAATTACGCGCACCGGCAATCAGCAGCATCTCACCACCGCAAACGAAATCGCCGCCACCACCGCCGAAATTGGCGCAACCTCGAAGCAAATCTCCGCGACCTCGAAAGAGCTGGTTCAAACCATGAAAGACGTCGCTGACGTCGCCGAGAAAACCGCCGTTCTGGCCAGCAGCGGTCACACCGGGCTCGGCCGAATGCAGATTACGGTGCAGCAGATCGTGGAGGCTTCCGCGTCCATTCACGCAAGGCTGGACGCACTGAACGAAAAGGCCGGGAAAATAGGATCGGTGGTAACCACCATTATCAAAGTAGCCGATCAAACGAACCTGCTGTCCCTTAACGCCGCCATAGAAGCGGAAAAGGCCGGTGATTACGGACGAGGCTTCGCCGTCGTGGCCACCGAAATCCGGCGGCTTGCGGATCAAACCGCTGCAGCCACGGGGGACATCGAGCAAACCGTCAAGGAGATGCAGTCGGCCGTAGCCGCGGGAGTCATGAGCATGGATAAGTTCTCGGAAGAGGTCCGTCGAGGTGTGGAGGTGGTCCAGCAGGTCAGCGAGGAATTAACGCAAATCATCCAACACGTTCAAACGCTCACGCCGAATTTCGAGACTGTGAGCGAGGGTATGCAGTCGCAATCACTCGGCGCACAGCAGATCAGCGAGTCTCTGAGCCAGCTGAGCGATGCCGCCAAACAAACGGTGGAATCGTTGCGCTCCTCGGCCCATGCCGTCGACCAGCTCAATCAGGCAGCCCGCATGCTGCACAAGGCGGCTCCTGTCGAGTCGAAGATTCCAGTAGGCGTCGGAGCCTAAGGCCTTTCAGAGATGCTTTATCTGCTCTTCCAAATTGGAAACGACTCGTACGCGCTGGATGTCCGACATGTCGTCGAAGTTCTGCCGTTGGTCGATTTAAAGGGCATCCCTCGCTCTCCTGCGAGTCTCGCCGGCGTATTGAACTACCACGGCACGCCCGTCCCCGTTCTCGATCTTGCGGGAATTATTCTTGGCCGCAGTTCCGCACTGCGGATGAACACTCGCCTGGTTGTTACAGAACGCCAGGATTCCTCAGGGAATAAAAGTCTATTGGGCCTCCTGGCCGAGCGCACCACAGACATGTTCCGGCGCGAAGAATCGGATTTCGTGCCATCCGGAATCCCGACCGGCCAGTCTCCGCATCTCGGACTCGTGACCGTTGAAAGCGGGCAGCTCGTTCAGAGAATCGAGATCGAACACCTGATTCCGCCGGACATTGGCAACCCATTTCTTAGTGGGGCAGTTTGAGGCGGGCCGATGTCGGAACTCGATTTCGCAGTTCTCCTCAAACGCATCATCGGCCTCGATCCCGAGTCGGTGGGAACTAGCGCCGTCGAGCGTGCGGTGCGGTCCCGGATGGAAGCCCTGCGTCTCGAGAACGTGGACGGCTATTGGAATCGCGTGCAGAACTCGACGGACGAGTTTCAGGAACTGGTCGAATTGGTGGTCGTGCCGGAGACCTGGTTTTTCCGCGACCGCGAGGCGTTTCACGTGCTCGTCCGTCTCATCCACGAAGACCATCTTCTGCCCAATAGGCCGGCGCCCCTGCGCCTTCTGAGCGTCCCCTGCTGTACGGGCGAAGAACCATATTCGGTCGTGATGGCTCTTCTCGACGCCGGCTTTTCTAGCGCCCAGTTTGCCATGGACGGCGTGGACATCAGCGCGCGAGCCTTAGCGCGAGCTAGACAAGGCACTTACGGCTCAAACTCGTTTCGCGGCACCGAACTAGACTTTCGAGCGAGGCACTTCCAATCCGCCGGCAATCGCTGGGTGGTCACAAGCGAAATCCGCGACAGCGTTGCGCTTCACCATGAAAACTTGCTGTCGCCCGAGTTCCGGCAGGGCGCGAGGCCGTACGACGTAATCTTCTGCCGCAATGTCCTGATCTATTTTGATCAGGAGACGCAGAACCGAGTCATGAAAACCCTCCGAGGCCTCCTGGCGGATCGTGGAATACTTTTCGTGGGGCCTGCCGAGACCTCCCTTCCGGCACGCTGCGGTTTTCATTCGGTTAACCACGCCATGAGCTTCGCGTTCCGTAAACAAATCCGGCCGCGAACCGAATCGCAACGACTCCCTGTGAGGCAGAAGCTTCCTCTTTTAAAACGCTCCTCCACCAAATCGTCCTCCATCGCTGCAGCCGCGCCTTCGCACGCCAAAGCAAGCGGTTCGGTCCCCGATCTGAAAGAGGCCGCTCGACTCGCGGATTCTGGGAAACTCGCCGAGGCAGCGAAGCTGTGCGAGGCACACCTGAAGCAAGAGGGTCCCACAGTAAACGCGTACTACCTTCTGGGACTCGTTTCGGACGCCGCCAGCAATCATCAGCGCGCCGCAGAATGCTACCGCAAGGCTCTCTACCTCGAGCCCAACCACGCGGAGGCCCTGTTCCATTTGGCCCTCATCATGGAGCGCGAGGGCCATGCCACCGAAGCGGAACACCTCCGCAGGCGTGCTCGCCGCGCCGAAACCCAACCCGGAGTCGATGGACGACACTCCAGGAGCACGTCATGACACAACTTTTCTCTTCTGCCGCCGCGCAATTGCTTGATCGCGATGCTCCCGCCGAATACCGCCGGCGGTGGACAGATATTTTTGCTGCTCCCCGGCGGCCTCCTGAAGAGACCTCGAAAACCGTGCTCGTGTTCCAAATCGCATCGGAGTGGCTGGCCCTGCCTACCGAAATCGTGCAGGAAATTACTGAAGCATGCCCCATACACTCCGTGCCCCACCGTACCGGCGGAATATTGAGAGGAATCACGAATGTAAGGGGCGAAATATTGCTTTCAGTCGCCTTGGATGCGTTCTTGGGGCTCGAACGTCCGCACCAGCCCACCACCACTGCCCACACCGCCCGTCGCACTTTGGTTTGCAACCGCAGGGGCGACCGTCTGGCATTCGTGGTGACGGAAGTACACGGCGTCCACCGCTACCCTCCGAGCGCGCTGCGCGAAGTGCCCGTCACATTAGCCAAGTCAGAGGCAAGCTATACCTCGGGAATTCTGTCGTGGAAAGAGAACCGAACCATCGCCGTACTGGATGACGAACTCCTATTCTATGCGCTGAATAAAGGGCTCGCATGAGCGACGCCATGCAGGATCTCTCCATGACCGAGCTTTTCCGCAACGAGATCGAGAGCCAATCGACGTTGCTGACGAAAGGCCTTCTCGCTCTCGAGCGTAACCCTTCCGCCACAACGGAACTATCCGGATTAATGCGCGCCGCGCATTCTCTCAAGGGTGCCGCGCGCATCGTAGGCTGCGAAGCCGCAGTCCGGATCGCTCACGCAATGGAGGACTGCTTTGTGGCGATCCAGCGGAAACCGCAAGGCGTTGACACCCCGGTTGACGCTTTGCTGGTCGGAGTCGATCTGCTAGCCCGGGTAAAACAACTCACACCCGGCGAGTTCACTGCTTGGAATGAAGCACATCAAACAGAAATCGCAGCTTTTATCGCGTCCCTCGCGCAGAATCCCGAGGGCTCATCCCGTCCTTTCCCCCGAAGGCCTACCGATTCCAAAGGAACCGATCAGCCTGCCTCGCAGGACGAGACGCAATCGAAAGTCGCGAGCACAGATCGCGTTTTGCGCGTCACTGCGGAGAACCTCAGCCGGCTGCTGGGCCTGGGTGGCGAGACGCTGGTGGCTTCCCGCTGGCTTGATACGTTTGTTGCCGACATGACCCGAATGCGCCGCCTTCAACGTGAGGCGACAGCCGGCGCCGAGGAACTCCAAAAATGCTTGCCGCTGCTTCCCCAGAACGGGCGCGCCACTGCCCGCCTTGCCGAGCTAGCCAGCCGTCTGTCACGGTGCGACGTCGCTCTGCGCGAACGTGACGAACAACTCGATGCTTTCAACCGGCGTTTTGCAAGTTTCTCAACGCGCCTGTACCAGGAAGTCCTCGATTGCCGCATGCGGCCATTTTCCGACGCCGTGGAAGGGCTTCCGCGGTTTGTTCGTGACCTCGGCCGCACACTCGGCAAAATCGTCAAGCTCGAAGTGCAGGGCGAAGACACAACCGTAGATCGCGACATCCTTGAACGCCTCAAAGCTCCCATCGACCATCTTCTCCGGAACGCGCTCGATCATGGCGTCGAAACACCGGACGAGCGAAAACGGCGAGGCAAACCCTCCGAAGC
>Ga0268266_10001570_pt1 | contig 26707 bp, 25 predicted proteins | sample KBSS13metaG_FD_190356 | JGI IMG/M metagenome (GOLD analysis project Ga0268266, IMG submission 190356) | Switchgrass rhizosphere microbial communities from Kellogg Biological Station, Michigan, USA - KBS S1-3 metaG (SPAdes) (version 2) | ecosystem: Host-associated > Plants > Roots > Rhizosphere... | reverse complement strand
CGCGCCGGCGCGTGAACTCCGACTCGACCTGACCGCTCTGACCACCACCGATACGGTGTCGCGTGAGGCGTGGAGGGCCCAACTCTTTGCGCTGCTCGACAAGGAGAGGCGCGTTGATTCGGCCGCTGCGATGGCCGCACACCGCAAGTGGTGGCGCAAATTCTGGGATCGAGCCTGGATCCGCGTCAGCGGAACAGCGGACGCCGAGAAGGTCTCGCAGGGTTTCGCCATGCAGCGCTACATGATGGCGACCTCATCCCGCGGCGCGTTTCCGACCAAGTACAACGGAGGACTGTTCACCGTTGGCCACGACATGCCGGCGAACGTGGAATCAACTCCGGAGGATCACAATCCGGACTTCCGCGCATGGGGCGGCTCCTACTGGAACCAGAACAACCGACTGTTGTACTGGCCGCTGATTGCCACCGGCGATTTCGATCTCATCGAGCCGTGGTTTCGCATGTACATGCAGGCGCTGCCTTTGGCGAAGGACCGCACCCGGTTGTATTTCCATCATGGCGGTGCGGCGTTCATTGAAACGATCGATTTCTGGGGCCTGCCCAACCTGAATGATTTCGGTTGGGACAACCCGACGACCACGGTTGCAAGCCGTTGGATGCGTTATCATACCCAGGGTGCGCTGGAGGTGCTGGCTCAAATGCTGGATGTCTACGACATCAGCCAGGACGCAGGATTCGTGCGCCGGACGATCATTCCTTTCGGCACCGCCGTCGTGGATTATTACGACCAGCACTGGGTGACCGACTCGACCGGCAAGCTGCGGATGGCGCCCGCCCAGTCGCTCGAAACGTACCAACTCGATGCAGTCGATCCAACTCCTGACATCGCGGCGCTCCAGCACCTGCTACCAAGGCTGCTGCACCTGCCCCAGGTATCACCCGGGCAACGCGCTCGCTGGCAGAGGCTCGTTCGCCGCCTGCCACCCATCCCCCTCGGCACAACTTCGAACGGCAAGATTCCGCCATCCGCACACGGCGACCCGGCCGGTCAGCGAATCATCCTGCCGGCGCGCAGCTACGGCGAAACCAAGAACGTCGAAAACCCCGAGCTGTACACCGTGTTTCCCTACCGTCTATACGGTGTTGGGAAGGCGGATCTGGAGCTGGCCCGAGCTACCTTCCTGGCGCGTTTGTTCCCACAGGATACCTGCTGGGGCCAGGATGGCCCGCAGGCCGCCATGCTGGGTTTGACGGAAGTGGCCGAGGCGACTGCTGTCCACGAGCTCACCAACTACGGCGAGCAGCGATTTGTCTGGTTCTGGAAGCCCGCCCACGACTGGATTCCAGACCTCGACAACGGTGGCACCGGCATGATCACCCTCGAGGCGATGCTCATGCAGGTAGACGGCCGTCGAATCCAGTTGCTGCCCGCGTGGCCCCGCGACTGGACCGCGGATTTCAAGCTGCACGCTCCGTATCGCACCACGATCTCCGGTCACGTGGAGAACGGTACAGTGACCCACCTGCAGGTTTCCCCCCAATCACGTAGCAAGGATGTCGTCATAGCGCAGTAGCAAATCGGTTGGCCGGATCTCGGCTCGACAGCCTGAAACTGTGCGTTCATTCTGTGCGCATGCGTCAGACAATCTTTGCATGGATGGCTCTGGGTCTCTGCACCGCGCCGGTTGTTGCGAGCGACCTTCGCATTGAGCACGTCACTGTCGTATCGCCGGAGCTGTCCAGCCCGTTGCAGGACGCGACGGTCATCATCAGAGGCGACCGCATCGTCGCGAAGCCTGGAATGCGCAGGCGGTTCGGCCTGACTTGTATTTCTGCGGAGGTGCGCAAATCCCCGGCGGCTATCGGCCAATCAACCTGGTGACCCAGGCTGACCGCGGAGATCCTCGGTCTCAGCAAGGAGTTGGGTACCGTCCAGCCCGGCAAGCGCGCCAACCTCCTGCTACTGCGCTCCGACCCAACCCAAAGCGTTGAAGCTTACGCCTCCATCGCCAAAATAATCCTTCACGGCAAGCTCCTCGACCCCACAGATCTCAACGCTAAAAAGCAGCGTCGGTGTCGCACGGTAAGTTAGACGTCTGTATGCTCTCGGTGAGGTTTTTTGCTATTGTGGGATGAGCGGCAGCGGATCACACTGCCGCCATGACACTTCCAACACGCGATTCAAAATACCACACCTACGGTGACTATCTCATCTGGTCGCGAGAGCACGGTGATGAGGTGATTGACGGTGTGGCGTATATCAAGGAGCCCCCGTCACCTACGGCGAGCCACCAACTGATTGCGGGAGAGCTCTATCGTCAGATAGCCAACGTCCTGAAACGTCCAGCTCGTGTTTTCATTGCGCCGTTCGACGTGCGACTGCCAAAAGAAAACGAGCCCGATGACAAGGTTGACACTGTTGTCCAACCGGATGTTCTCATCGTCTGCGATCCTAAGAAGATTGACCAGCGTAGTTGCCGCGGCGCACCGGACTGGCTCGTTGAGGTCCTGTCGACCAGCACGTCCCGCTATGATCGGTTCAAGAAAATTCCCGTGTACGAGCGAGCAGGGGTACGGGAAGTCTGGCTCATCCAGCCGAAAGATCGCACAGTGTCAGTCTTTCTACTCGAGAACGGCCGCTATGGAGAGCCGACCGTTTCCAAGCTCGTAGGGCGAACGGCGTTGACCGCCGTGCCTGGCGTAGTGATCCGTTGGAAGCTGGTGGTCAACGATCTAACCTACGGCTGACGCGTACGTGCGGGAGATCAACCGCAGCCACGGCCCCGCGTGAAACACACTCATTAGCAGGTACATCGATACCATCCCCGTCAACGGCGATGAGTGTGCCGCGGAGCACATGACATTTTGCAGAGTGCTCTCCTGGCCGGCGGACAGCACGGCCAGGAGTGCAAACGTGGGTGTGGGTGCGAGTGCTAACAGACGCATAGCGTCTACTCTTTACTGCGGAAGGCCGCTTCGCCGGCCTCGGACACCGCGTCCCACTTCGGGTCGGGCTTCGCGCCCTCCACATAACTATCGTGCCAGTTCCACCACTTATACATTCGACTCTGGGGATAACCCTCGGGAGAGTCCTCCCAGAGCTCCTGGCGGCCGAGCGCCGTCATGTCGAGGTAACTCCACACGGTGCCCATAGCTTCGTCGCCCCGGCTGTTTATGAAGTAAGTGCGGAAGATGTGCTCACCGTCGCGAATGAACGAATTGTGGCCATGCCATTCGTTCACGCCGAAGTCAGTGTCGAAGCTGTCGGTAATCGTGTACCAGGGAATGTGGTGCCACCCCATCCGATCCTTCAACCGCGCAATGTCGGCCTGCGAGGCGCGTGATGCGTATACGAGCGTGGTATCGCGCGCGTTGAGATGGGCGAGGTTGGACACTTGGTCGGCGCCTAAGGAGCAGCCGATGCAGGCGTGGTCTGGCCAGCCATGCACGCCGGGTTCGAAGAACGCGCGGTAAAGGACGAGCTGTCGTCGACCGTGGAACAGGTCGGACAGGCTCACCTTGCCGTTCGGGCCGTCGAACACGTATTGCTTCTCCACTGCCTGCCAAGGCATGCGGCGCCGCTCGGCCGCCAGCGCGTCGTGGGCGCGCATTACTTCCTTTTCCTTGACCAGAAGCTCCTTCCACTGAGCTTCCCACTCCTGAGCGGACACTATGGGCGGCGTTTTCATATCGAATTGGACCTCTTGCAGTGCTGATGATGTGACGTAGTCTGCGACCAGCCTCGGCAGGAGGGGGAGTGACAAATGTGGCGGGATTTTTGCTGCGCAAATGTCGAGCGGGGCGACCCGGGCGCGTCCTCAGGCTGCCAGATGGCGTTTAACCAGACATTCTCAGGAGACATCGACTGTGGCTAAGCAAATCTTCGTCAATCTGCCCGTCAAGGATCTGAAGAAAGCAACGGCGTTCTACGAGGCAATCGGCGCGACAAAAAACTCCCAGTTCAGCGACGACACGGCTTCCTGCATGGTGTTCTCGGACACCATTTTCGCAATGCTGCTGACCCATCCGAAATGGGCGTCGTTCACGAAGAAGCCCATTGTCGATGCTCTGAAGGAAAGCGAAGTAATGCTGGCCATCTCAGCCGACAGCCGTCCGGCCGTCGACAAGATGACCGAGGCCGCTGCAGCGCAGGGCGGCAAGGCTGATGTCAACCCCAAACAGGACCACGGCTTCATGTACGGCCGCAGCTTTCAGGACCTGGACGGGCACGTCTGGGAGCCCATGTATGTCGACATGTCCCAGTTCCCCAAGGGCTAACCCGACAGCGCAGGGTAGGGGTCGTCACCGCACGGCTCCTACCCGGTTCCAGATCTCCGCAGTGAGGTCGAATTCCGCAGTGAGATCCTTGTGGTTGCGCAGGCCTATGGCTTCTCGCTGTATGACATATGCGGACAACAGGTAGGCCGCGTTGACCAGCAGCTCGCTCCTGCGCGCTGAGTGCCGCTCACCCCCTGATTGATCAAAGCGGTGGAGCATGTCCACGGCCGTACGCAGCTTGCGGCCGGCTGAACCCAGCGAGCCGGCTCCCTCCTGCTTTAGTACATACGTAATGGCTCGAAAGCGGTCAACCATTCGGCTAAGCTCGAGCATCAGAACAAAAAGGGACGTTCATGGCCGTACTCCTGCGACTGACTTCGATCGGGGTTTTGTTGGTGCTGACTGCATGCGGCGGTGGTGGGGGTAGTGTAACTACAGTGCCTCCTCCGACCACCTACTCGATTGGCGGAACCGTGTCCAATATGGCCACTGGCTTGCAGATAATCTTGACCAACAACGGCGGCGATTCCTTGACCGTAGGGGCCAACGGCAACTTCGTGTTCAAGACGATGGTCACGTCCAACGGAACTTATTCCGTCAGTATTGCGACACAGCCTACGGGTCAAACCTGCAGCGTGACTGGCGGATCCGGCACAGCCAGTGCCAACGTCACCAGTGTACAGGTCAATTGCGCAGCTCCCGCGGCTCAATACGTTTACCTGACGAATCAGAATGTCAACACAATATCGCAATACAGTATCGCAGCGAACGGCTCATTGACGCCGTTGAATCCGGCCACGGTGAGCACCGGGCCCGATCCCCAGAACGTCACCATCGATCCCACGAATCACTACGTGTATGTCGCGACTTTCACTGACAGCACGATCACTGAGTATGTGATCGGTGCGGACGGTACGTTGACGGCTGACACTTTGGCGCAGATTGTCGAGTTGCCCGGAAGTTACCCGTGGGGAATCTCGGTCAGTCACGCGGCCCCGCATCTCTTCGTAGTGGACTACGGGAACATGACGATTCTGCCGTATGTGATCGGCCCGAGCGGACATCTCCAGGGCGGAATAGCTCCCGCACCGACAGGTCGCACTCCCTGGTGGAGCGTCGTTAGTCCGAACGGCGCCAATCTGTACGTGGCAAACAACGATGACTCGACCATTTCTCAATATTTGATCGCCGCCGACGCCTCATTGGTCCAATTGAACCCACCCACGGTCGCCACAGGCAAGGCTCCCCGCGGCGTGACGGTAGATCCGTCAGGTCACCACGCCTACGTGGCTAACTTCGATGACAATACGGTTTCCATGTACAACATTACCGCCAACGGGGCGCTGTCGACGCTATCGCCCAATACCGTGTCCACAGGGGGCACTCAACCGGCTTTTTTGCGATTTGATCCGACCGGTCACCACCTGTATGTCACCAACTTCACCAATGGCGACGTCGGTTCGGTCGCGCACTTCACGGTCGATGCCAATGGCATACTCACAGCAGCCACGCCTTTCACCATTGCGACCGGCAAGGGACCGTCGATGATCCAGTTGGACCGCACCGGTCGATTCGCTTACGTGCCCAATGCTCGGGACGACACGATCTCCCAGTATTCAGTCGCAGCAGATGGCTCGCTGACCCCGCTGGGTACGCCGACGCTCGCGACAGGTCATGCACCGATCGATCTCGAGATGACCTACTAGATGTTGCTGTTAGCGCTCGCTCTCCAGTTTCACGACGGCCACATCGGTCACGATCGCATGCTGCGTTTTTTGTGCGCCGGGCACGGGGCACCGACGGTTGTGGTTGAACAGGGCATGGGAATTTCGGCCGAGGAGACCTTTGCCCGGCAGCCGCCTGTCGGGTGGGCCGTGGTGTTTCCAAAGATCGCCGCGGTCACCCGCATATGCGTTTATGACCGCGCAGGGCTGGGTAGCAGCAGCAAGCTTTCCGCGCCGGCCACGAGTCTCGATGCGGCACATGATCTGCTCGCTCTGCTGCGCGCGGAGCGGATCCAACCTCCGTTGGTGCTCGCGGGTCAATCGCTCGGCGGGATGAATGTGCTCATGTTTGCGGGCACTTATGCTGATTGGGTGAAGGGCGTCGTTCTGGTTGATTCGGCCCACCCGCAGCAACAGCACAGGTTTGCGCAGGTGCTGCCACCCCGAAGCGCGGATGAGTCCGAATTCCAGCGCGGCTTTCGAGATGGGCCTGCTGCACCCCAAGCCGGGGAGTGGTTCAACTTCCCGGCCAACTCGCAGCTGATGCAGCAGCTCCCCAGCCTGGGAAACAAACCGCTCATTGTCCTCACTCGCGATCCCAACCATCCGACACCGGAAGGCCCTCTGCCCGCGCAATGGTGGTCACTGACAGAACCTGTCTGGCAGCAACTGCAGGTTGAGCTGACGGGGTTGTCCACGAACAGCAAACACCGCGTTGTTGAGCACGCCGGCCACAATATCCAGTTCGAGCAACCGCAGGTCGTCGTCGATGCCATTCTGGATGTCGTCGGGCAGGTGAGGGCTCGATGACGACATGACCTTCGACACTTAGCCGGCCGATCTCCCTTGCGTATCGTTACTACCACACCGCCGCTCTACGGCGGGTCAACAAGTAACCAAAACCTCAGGAGATCCAATCGTGTTCAAGAAGTCCCATCTGGCTGTTGTGGTGTTAGGCGCGCTGGCGCCCCTGTCGAGCTACGCTGCCAACTACTGCATCGCCGTCGGCGGCGGATTCGGCAGCGGCGGAGAAACTTTCGTCGGTACCGGTTTTACCGTCCCTGCCGCAGGCACCTGCTCGCAGTGGTCGGGCTTCACGAAGGCCTTCTCCAGTGTCATCCTGTTGACGCACGGTAGCGGTTGCCTGTCGACCGATGGCAAGGTGCTGACGTTCAGCCTGTCCAGCGCCGACCCGTCCTTCTACGGCGCGGGCGGGGTGGTGAACGACTACATCCGTATGTGCCCGGCTGGCACGAAGAGCTGCCCGATTGGTGGCGGCGTTGACGCCGGCAATTTCGGTGGCTCCGCGGCTCCTGTCACCTGCTCGAGCTCGGTGCTGTCGCTCCCGGCGATTCACGACTAACTGTCACTCCTCAGGCCAGCGCAGCCGCGCTGGCCTGATCCGTCAGGGTAAATCCTGCTCGGCCAATTCGCGGAACGCATCCGGCACACTGCCACGCGAATTCAACACCACCGAACCGTATCCGATCGCCTCCCGGCCAAACCGCTCCCGGATCGTGTCAACCGCGCGATCAGCGGCGCCGCGCATTACGTTGCTCGTCAGCGGCAGATCGAGTTGGACGCTGTCGTCCTTCGCGAGATGGGAGACCTGTATTGCCAGCAACGATATTGTGCGCTCACGGTGATACTGGGCCAGTACCGCGCGCACCAACCCTTCCGCGATCTCGGCTAGAACCACTGTTGTGGAAATCGGCGTATCGAACGTGACAGAACGAGTGACGGCACGGAGGTTGGCAAAGCGCACGCGAATGCTCACAGTCCGTCCCGACAACGATCGGGCCCTCAGTCGGGTCGCAATCCGGTCCGCCAGATGCCGCAGGGCAGGCCGGTAGATTCTCTGCTCCGCCGGCTCGATGCCGAGCGCGGCCTGCGCTCCGGCCGAGCGGGCGCGCCGGTGTGTTTGGATTTCCCGCGGGTCGCGATTCCAGGACAGGGCCGCCAGCTTCTCGCCCGCCGCGCTCCCGAGCAGCCGCTCGAGTGAGTATCCCGGCAGCTGGGCGAGTTGGCCGATGGTCCGTACATCCATCTCGGCCAACCGTGCCTGGGTGACAGGTCCCACACCCCACATCAGCCCGACCGGCAGGTCGTGCAGGAAATCGAGCTCAGACACGGGATCGACCACCATGAGGCCGTCCGGCTTCGCCACCTGCGAAGCGATTTTGGCGAGATGCTTGGTCCGTGCGACGCCTATCGAAATCGGCAGGCCCAGCTCGTTGCGCACCCGACGCCGGATCGTGCGAGCAATTTCGGCCGGGGGACCGAACAGATGAGTGCATCCCACCACGTCCGCGAACGCCTCATCAATTGAGATCCGCTCGACCAGCGGCGTGTAGTCCGAGACGATCTGGATTGCGGCATCGCCCAGCCGCTGATACTCGTTGAAATGGCCACTGACAAAAATAAGCTGCGGGCAAAGTTGGCGCGCACTGCGGCCGGACATGCCACTTTGTACGCCGAACGCCTTTGCTTCATAGGAGGCCGCCAGAACGACGCCGCCTCCGACCGCGATCGGTTTACCCCGCAGGCTCGGCGCCAGAAGCTGTTCCACCGAAGCGTAGAAGGCATCGAGATCTGCGTGGAGAATGGTCGCATCCATTCCGGCACCCTACTGTGGATTTGTACAGCATACCATGAACCCACGCGCCTTTTCCCGCCGACAGTTTTTGACCCGGACTGCGCTTGCGGCCGCGGCCGGGGCTTTACCTGCCGGGCTGGCGGCCCCGATTTCGGCCCCGGCCGCCCCGCGTTGGGGTCGTACCGCCCAAGCTGGGCGCCTCCTGGACACGTCGACCGAGGACGCCTCGGCAGTGCGACCCATCGACTTTGCGGACGTGGATATCGAGGACGCCTTCTGGCGACCCAAGATGCTCAAGGTCGCCACCGTGACCTTGCAGGCCTGCATCGAGCAGACGGAGCGCAAGTCCGGTCGCATCCGCAACTTTGAAAAAGCAGCGCGCCGTACCGGCGAGACGCACGAAGGCATCTACTACGACGACAGCGACGTCTACAAAGCACTGGAGGCCATGGCGTACTCGCTGAAGACTCATCCGGATCCCGCGTTGGAGGCCAAGGCGGACGAATGGATCGATAAGGTCGCGGCGGCCCAGTTGCCCGATGGCTACCTGAATACCTACTTCACGCTCCGCGGTCTGGATCGCCGCTGGACCGACATGGAGAAACACGAGGACTACTGTGCCGGCCACCTGATCGAAGCCGCGGTCGCGTATTACCAGACCACCGGCAAGCGCAAGCTCCTGGACGTGGCGATTCGACTGGCCGACCACATCGACGACACGTTTCGCGTCCCCAACCGCCATTGGGTGAGCGGTCACGAGGAAATCGAGCTCGCTCTCGTCAAGTTGTATCACCTGACGGGCAACGACCGGTACCTGAAGCTGGCCGACTGGTATCTCGACCAACGCGGCCGTGGCTTTGGGCGCGGTGTCATCTGGACCGAGGCCGAGAAGTATGGGCCGGCGTATTGCCAGGATGTTGTTCCGGTCAAACAACAGAGCAAGATCACAGGACATGCCGTCCGGGCCATGTACCTGTACACCGGCGTCGCCGATGTCGCCGCAATAACCCACGACACTGCCTATCTGGAAGCGATGCGTACCGTCTGGGAGGACGTTGTTTATCGAAACATGTATCTGACCGGCGGTATCGGTTCGTCTGGGGCGAACGAAGGTTTCACCCGCGACTACGATCTGCCCAACACCCAGGCGTACTGCGAGACCTGTGCTTCTGTCGGCATGGTGTTCTGGAATCAGCGGATGGCGCTGCTGACAGGTGATTCAAAGTATGTCGATGTCCTGGAGCGTACGCTGTACAACGGCGCGCTGGACGGGTTGAGTCTGTCAGGTGACCGCTTCTTCTATGGCAACCCACTGGCTGCACTGAACGAGGAGGGCAGTGGACGCCGCGAATGGTTCGGCACCGCCTGTTGTCCGGCCAATATTTCGCGGCTGGTGGCTTCGTTGGGCAGTTACATTTACGCAGCGGATGCGCACAATCTTTGGATCAACTTGTATGTCGGCAGCCGCACGCGCATCGCGGCTGCCGGCGGTCCCATCGACCTGCGAGTCAACACTCGCTACCCGCTGGACGGCAAAATCAACATCACTGTGAGTGCGGCCCGGCCGATCCGTCATACGCTGCGCCTGCGAATTCCAGGTTGGGCTCGCGACCAGGCCGTCCCCGGAGATCTGTACCGCTTCGACCCTCGGCAGGACAGCGCTGCCGTTCAGATCCAGGTCAATGGCAAACCCATCCGGTTCCGCGAGGAACACGGCTATGCGGTGCTCGACCGTGTCTGGGCGCCGCAGGATGTTGCCGAAATCAATCTCCCGATGCCGATACGAACCGTACGCGCACGTGCGGAGGTGAAGGCCAACGAATCCTGCATCGCTCTTCAAAGAGGCCCCGTCGTCTATTGTGTGGAGGCACCTGACAACTCCGGAAACGCCTGGAACCTGCTCGTGACGGACGGCTCAAACTTCGCTACAAAAGAGACTCATGTTCTGGATGAGCAGATCATTGCCCTCGAAGGGCGCGCCAATGCTCTCGTCCCCCGAGGAGCCACGGTCGAGCCGGTCCCCACTTCAGTGACCGCCATTCCTTATTACACGTGGGCAAACCGCGCCAGCACCGACATGCAGGTCTGGCTGCCCACGCGCATCCACTCCGTCAAGATCAACACCTAGCTCAGCTGGGGCGCAGCCACGATTTATTTTCGGTCCGGTGTCTGACCGGCGGTAGCGGCTGCGTCCTTCGGGTAACGGCCGCGCGCCGACTTGCCTCAACAGGAGAAACCTCGAGATGTCCACGAATCCCAAGCCAAAAGGCTACGCAGCCCTCAAAGATCCGTTCGGCGTCGCCTGGGCCATGAACGGACCAGTCGGCAAGTAAGATCAAAGGAGGTCGACATGGTGTTATACGAGTTCGCACCCACACGCTCCATTCGTCCGCGCTGGGTGTTGCAAGAGCTGGAAGTCCCGTTCGAGAGCGTCACCGTGGACCTCAAAAACAACGAGCATCGTACGGCGGACTTCCTGAAGATCAATCCGGCCGGTCAGGTTCCCGTTTTGATTGACGGGGACCTGGTCCTGACCGAGTCAGTCGCCATTTCGATCTACCTGTCCGAGAAGTATCCACACCGGCATCTATTGCCCACAGATCCGCGGGAGCGGGCGGATGCTTACAAATGGTTGCTCTTTGCAGCCACAGCACTCGAGCAACCGCTGTGGAGAATGGCCAAACACACGGCCCTGTACCCAGAACAGAAGCGGCTACCGGCAGAAGTGGATCTCGCACGAGAGGACTTCCTCGCCATCGCAGGCGTGGCCGAGCAGCATTTGAGCACTCGGGAATATCTCGTTGGCACCGCTGCGACAATTGCAGACTTTGTTCTGGCCTACACGCTCGATTGGGCGAACGAAGCGGGTGTGCTCGGCGACTTCCCCAACCTGCGCGCCTACATGGAACGTATGTACCAACGCCCAAGGGCGCCCCTGCGTATCGCTGAGGCGTTGGAACAAGTTGGGATTACCATTTGACGCATAGCAGCAAGGGCGGCAGGCTGGACGCCGCCGGCGCCTTGCCGTTTCACGAGTAGGCGCCCATACTGCAATGAAACAACTACATAACACCTATCATGAGCGACGCCGGGCTGGAACGGCAGACGATGAGCACGGTGTCGCGGCGGCTGCTGCCGTTCCTGCTCGTCCTGTATGTTTTCTGCTACCTCGATCGCTCGAATGTCAGCATCGCCGCCCTGCAGATGAACGACGAGCTGCGGTTCAGCTCCGCGGTGTTCGGTTTGGGGGCGGGCATCTTCTTCTTCGGCTACGCGCTGTTTGAGCTGCCGAGCAATCTTGCCCTGGCGCGCGTAGGCGCCCGATTGTGGATCGCACGCATCATGGTCAGCTGGGGCATCCTGGCTGCGGCCATGGCGTTTGTGAAGACGCCCACCGAGTTCTACGTTGTCAGATTCCTGCTCGGGGTGGCGGAGGCCGGATTCTTCCCGGGCGTCATGTACTACCTGGCTGACTGGTTTCCGCGCAGCTACCAGGGGAGGGCCGTCGCGCGCTTCACCGTCGGAATTCCTTTAGCGCAGGCGTTAGGAGGTCTGGCGGGCGCGCCGCTGCTGCGGCTCGACGGCATCGCCGGATTCTCGGGGTGGCAGTGGCTGTTTCTCGTGGAGGGGATTCCCTCGATCCTGCTGGGAATTGCAGTGCTCGGCTACCTTCCCGATCGCCCTCGGCAAGCGGCCTGGCTCAACCCGGCCCAGCGCGCCTGGCTGCTCGCGCGGATCGAGGCAGATCGGGCGAAGGCGGCGTTTGCCAGCTCGACGCATCGCCTGCGCACTCTCCGTGATCGATACGTCTGGGTGTTGGCCATTCCCTATTTTGCGTATTTCACGGTCGGATTCGCGTACACCGCCTGGGCTCCCCAACTCATCAAGAAACTCCTGGGAACGGAGGATTCGGTGGCGGCCCTGGTGACCGGCAGCATCGCATTGCTTTCAACCGCCGCCTACCTGATCGGCGGAATCCGCTCCGACCGGGCCAACGACCGGTGCGGCTACGCCATGTGGGGGTTAGGTCTGTGCACTCTGGGTTGGGTGGGTGCGCTCGCGGCCCCGAGTCCCGCTTGGCAGTTTGCCTCGCTCATCCTGATACCGCTCGGTGGCGGACTGTTCATGCCGTCGTTCTGGTGTCTGCCCAGGCTGCGATTCGACGCTGAATCCGCGGCAGCGCCCATCGCAGTGATCAGCAGCATCGGATCGCTCGGCGGATTTTGTGGACCCACGATCATCGGTTATACAAAGCAGATGACTGGCATGGACTCCGTAGCATTTGGCGTGCTCGCGGTGATCGGATTGACGGGATTCGCCATCTGTTGGATGTTGCGTCAACATGTCTCATTCAGGCGCCAGCCAATTGAGACGGGAGCGGCTGTTGCCCGCTAACAACGCCATGATTCTTCCCGTCGAAGCCAGGGCCCGGCTGGTCACTGCTCGCAAACTGCAGACGGGCACGCCATTGACGCTCGATGCGTTCGCAACCTATCGGCGTCTGCTGGAACAACCCGGACTGTCGTTCGACGCGGAGCGGGGTAGCTGGTTGGCGGCGCGATATGCGGATGTGCAGCGGATCCTGCTGGACCCGAAGACGTTTTCATCGCAGCGGACTCTCAATCGCGATGGGTCTGTGGACGAGGTTGCGAGCGGCAGCATCCTCGGACTAGATCCTCCCAGGCATCGTCAGTTGAGACATTTGCTGGCGCAAGCGTTTACCCAGCGGCGCGTTGCGCAGTTGGAGCCGCGCATCCGCGCCATCTGCAATCGCCTGATTGGGGCGATGCATGGACAGCGCACCGCTGATCTCGTCGAGGCACTGGCATTTCCGTTGCCTATCACCGTGATCGCGGAGCTTTTGGGGGTGCCGCTGAGTGATATCGGTGAGTTCCGCGTGTGGGCGACCGAGTTGCTGAGTAATGACTATGAGTTGCGGCTCGCGGCATTCGGCCAATTTGCCGAGTACTTCGATGACCTCATCGAACAGCGGCGGCACGCATTGGCAGATGACCTGCTGTCGGCGCTCATCAGCACGGAGACCGACGGCGAACGACTGAGCCAACGAGACATCACGAGCGCCTGCACATTGTTGCTCATTGCCGGTCACGAGACGACCACTTCGCTGATTCCCGTCCTGCTATGGTGCCTCGATGACCATCCTGAGGCCCGTGAGGAGGTGACTGGAAATCCCGAGTTGTTGTCAGGTGCAATCGAGGAAGCATTGCGGCTGCGCGCAGTGGTGCACTACATGCCTCGTGTAGTCACGGAGGATGTTGAGTTTGAAGGGGCTCGCTTGCATGCGGGGGACCTGGTGCTGCCGCTGTTTGCGGCGGCCAATCTCGACCCGCGTCAGTTTCCCGATCCGGAGTGCTTCGACATCCACCGCTCGCCCAATCGCCATTTCGGATTCGGGCACGGCATTCACCTGTGCCTCGGAGCAACCCTGGCGCGCCTCGAGACGACAATCGCCGTTCAACAGCTGCTCGAACGCTTCCCCACCCTCGAGCGCGATCGCTCGCAACCTCTGCAGCTGCGTCCCGCGGCTTTCGTCTACTCGTTGCAACATTACCCGGTTCAACTGCACCACAATTTGCCCTGATTGAGCCGTAGGTTTGCCTTTTTCAGCGGTTAGCTTTCCGAAGCAGGAGGGCCACCGCCATGCACGCCGATACTGCTTATGTCCAAATCCTCAGCGCCACCGTGCGCGATCTCAAAATCGATGATGCCGTCGTCATCCTGCAGCGAAATGGTCAACCATCGCTGACCAGCCGGACCGATTCCGCAGGCCGGGCACCGCTGCCTACGACGATCGTCGATGATTCGTCAGCCTTGGTCATCGTTCGCAAGCAGGGTTACTCGGACCTGGTGGCCCGATGTCCGTGTGGCGGACTCACGTACGCCTTGAGTCCAACCCTGTCGCAACTCGACGGTATGCGGATCGTTCTCAACTGGAGCGATCACCCTTCCGATCTCGATGGGCATCTCGGCTTCTCGGCCCATCACATCTCGTTCCAGAATAAACACGAAGCCGACACGCAGTTGGACGTGGATCACACCGACGGCTATGGACCGGAGACGATCACAATTGCGCAGCGGCACGCCGGCGAGCGCTATGTGTATGCCGTGCAGGACTACTCCGACAAGATGTTTTCGGGATCTTCAGAGCTGTCCCAAAGCGACGCGAAGGTCTTCGTCTATGTAGGTCAGACTCTCATCCGTACCTACTACGTCCCGAAGAACCGTACGGGCAACCTCTGGACGGTGTTCGCTGTGTCCGAGACAGGCGAGCTTCAGAACATAGACACGATGTCCGACATTCATGCGAGCACATCTGCAGATCTCACTTACGATGCTGTGTTCGGGCTGCAGCAGAAATCAGATCCCGCCACACCCAGCCAGTCCGGCCCCATCGCGGAGCGGGCGCGCAAGCTCAATACCGAAGGTGAGACCGCCTATCGGCAGGGTGACCTCGAGCGCGCGATTCAACTGTTTCAGCAGGCCCTCGAGCAACAGGACGACTATGGCCAGGCCTACAGCAATCTGGGATTGACCTTCCAGAAAGCGGGCCGTGTTGCGGAAGCACTGTGGGCCAATCGCAAGGCGATTGCTCTGGCCGGTGGGCCCAATGCAGCAACAGTCCGTGCGTCCACGCACTTCAACAATGGTCGCATCTACGAGACCGCCGGGCAGTGGGACAACGCCTTGCGGGAATATGAGAGCGCAGTCCGGGAAAAGGACAGCTCGGTTTACGAGAATGCCATCCAACGGGTACGGCAGCAGGGAGCAGGCAAGTGAGATTAGTTGGCGTGCTATGGGTTCTTGCACTGTGCTGTTCCGCAAATGCGGCCACACCGTCCGGGCGCCAGGATTATGTTCCAGCAACTTCCTCCTGCGACGGATTCCCACGGGCCGCCATCGAGATGGCTCCCGGTCTGTGCGCCGGTCTCGTGCTGGCCCCGAAAGCGGCGACCTTTCACCAACGAAAGCTGAAGACACCGCGGATGCTGCTGCAGTTGCAGGATGATTCGCGGTGGCTCGTCACCGACCTGGGCGGTTGGACCGCGGGGCAGGGGAAGATCTGGCTGCTGGAAGCCAAGCGGGGTGAGGAGGCGCATCTGAGTGTGGCACTCAGCGGTCTGACCTTGCCGCATACGATTTCGACCGGTCCGGACGGCCATATCTATGTGGCCGAAATGAACCGGATTTTCCGGTTCGATCCCGCGACCGGCACTGCGGTGACGGTGGTCGATGGGCTGCCGGGAAACAGGTTGCATATCGGACGGCATCCGCTGTCGCATTTTGTTTTCGACGGCAACGGCGACCTGCTGGTCAACGTGGGCGCCGATACGGATCAGTGTGCGGACGCCGCAAAATCCCCGGGAGGTGTTGGCTGCCCGGAAGCCAATGGTGACGACGCGCGTGCGGTCATCCGTCGCTATCCGTATCTGGGCGACGGTCGCTGGGATCAGCGACCGACCATCGTCGCGCGGGGGCTGAGAAACTCCCTCGTTCTGCTGCGCCATTCGTCCGGGACATTGTTACAAGCTGAGAACAGCTACGACTTTGCGCCGGCGGCCGATCGCCCCTACGACGAAATCAACGTGATCCGAAACGGCGCGCACTACGGCTGGCCGTATTGTTATGACATCGATCGGGCCACTCCTGCCTGGGCTTCCGTCAAGGCGATGGATTGCGGCTCCTCGGCGCACGAGAAGCCTGTCTCTCTGCTCCCGCCGCACGCGGCGCCATTGGGCGCTATCTACTACCAGGGAGCGATGTTTGACTCCTTGCGTGGCAAGCTGTTGATGAGCTGGCATGGCTACCGGCCGACCGGGTCCAGGATTGTTGCATTCGATGTCGACAGCAAAGGCGTGCCGGTTCCTGTTACCCAACCAACCTATCCGAAGTACCTCGATGCCGGTGGGGTCGCTTCAGAACCCTATCGCGCCAGTCCTGCAGCAATGCCCACGGTACTGACGCCCGGTTGGGACCTGAAGGTTGGAGCACGGCCGGCGGGAGCGCCGGTAGGTATCTCCGTCGCGCGTGATGGTGCGTTGTGGGTCGCGGATGACCGCAATGCGGCCATCGTGCGAATCGCGACTGACCGACCTTGATCCAGCTATATTGTCCCCATGTGGAAGGGATCCATGTGGGGTCTGTGGCTGTTCTCGGCGCTTGCCCATGCGGAAGGTCACGCCGACGACCGCATTCAATGTGGTTCCGGCAAGCCCGATGCCGCCATCGTCGCGTGCACGAAAATCATTCGCGATGAGCGCCTGGAGGAGTTCGAACGGGCGACTGCGCTGAAGAACCGCGCTTTTCACTATCAGGAGGCAGGTGATCTGGATGAGGCGATCACCGACTACACGGCGGTCCTGGCCCGACCCGAACAGCGCCGGGTGCAAGCGAAAACCTATGTGAACCGCGGTTTGATGTACTCCAGGAAGGGCGCCATCGCGCCGGCGCTGGCGGACTTCACGAAGGCCGCGGAGCTCGATCCCAAGCTCGATTCCGCTTATATCAATCGCGCCTCGCTCCTCATGAAGCAGGGCGACAGTGAGGGTGCGATTGCGGACCTGGATCGGGCGATCCAACTCGACCCCAAGGCGGTGGCGGTTTACCTGAGCCGCGCCTCCGTCTATGCGCATCGCGGGGACTATGCACGGGCGGCTGTCGACTACACGGCGGCAATCAAAATCGATCCGACTAATCCAATGACGTGGCTCGATCGCAGCCTTGCCTATCGGGCCCTGGGAAATAACGAGCGCGCAGGCAGTGATGCTACCGAAGCGGTTCGCCTGAATCCCGCCATGAGCAGCGCGCACGTGGAGGTCGGCCGCAGCCTGGATCGAGCGGGGAAGTTTGCAGAGGCTCTGACTGAATTCACGCAGGCAATCCAACTCAGTCCCGCCGATGCGCAAGCTTACCTCGCGCGGGCGGATGCCTACCTGAGCAAAGGGGAGCGCAGCCAGGCGATCGCCGATTTCACGCAGGCGATTTTCTACGATGCAAGGCTGACTGCCGCGTACAACAATCGCGGGTCCGCCTACCTCAGCAACGCCCAGTGGGATGCAGCAATTGCCGACTTCACCAAGTCACTCACGATCGACCCTGCGCAGTACGAGGCGTACTACAACCGGGCGCAGGCGTTTGCTGCCAAACATGAGCCCGAACGCGCGCGTGCCGACCGTGCTCGAGCGATCCAGCTCAATCCCGAGCTGGCCACCCGCCCTTAGGGGCGCGCTTCCAACACGATGTTGAAAGGCGTTTCGGTCGCGCGACGCAAGCGCGTGAAGCCGCCGTCATCGACGAGCACCTTGCGGAGCCGCTTCTCGCCGGCTTGGGCGCCGAGAGCAGGGCCGCCTCGTGCCAGCGAGACGGGCACGCAGACTAGCGAGGACGCTCCGTAATAGACGCGCCCGACCGGGTTCAGATTGTTTTGAACCTGGTCGCCGGCGAACGGCTCGACAATCATGCACACCCCATCGGATTTGAGCGCGCCACGCGCATGGCGTGCGGCGCCGGAGGGATCTGCCATGTCGTGCAGGCAGTCGAAGAACGCAATGAAATCCAATCCGCTCTGTTGGTACGATGTCGCGTCAGCCGTCTCGAACTGTGCGTTGGTCACACCGGCCTCGGCAGCGCGCGCCCGCGCGGTCTGTATCGACGCATCGTGATAATCGATGCCGATGAATTGCGATTTCGGGAAGGCCTTGGCCATCAGGATCGTGCTGGCGCCATGACCGCAGCCGACGTCCGCAGCACGGGCACCCGCTGTCAGTTTCTGATGTACCCCGTCGAGTGCGGGCAGCCAACTTCCCAACAGGTTGGCGTTATAGCCGGCACGGAAGAACCGCTCCGTACCGTGGAACAGACACGGATGATGTTCTCCCCACTCCATTCCCTTGCCGGTGCGGAAATTCTCAGCCGCGCGCTGTTTGATATGGAACAGGTCCTGCACGATGGAGTAGGCACCCGCGAGATCAACGGGACCGTTGGGGTTGGCCAGACACAGTGCCTGTTCCTCGTTCAGCGAGTATTTGCCGCTACCGGCGTCATACTCCGCATAACCGCCGGCTGCCTGGTTGGCCAACCATTCACGAACATAACGCTCGTGGGTATTCGTCCGGGCCGCAAGCTCGCTGGATGTGAGGGGTCCCTTGGCGAGCTCGCGATACAGGCCGAGCTCGTCGCCGAGGAGTATCAGGACCGCGCTGATGGCGGCACCCAGGTCTCCCACCGCTTTACCGAGAAATGCATTCAATCGCTCTTCATTGATAGCCATGATTCGAGCTCCCCTGATTTCGAATGGGGCTGGCGACTTCAGCCAGCCAATGATACGCCCAATGGTCTCTCCCGGAAGATCGGAATCCGCTCCACAGCCCCGACAAAGCCGGGGCGCTTGCACATTTGTACGCACTACCGACAACATAGACGGACTCTTTTGAGGGAAACGAGCGATGTCGATCAATGACGAGCGGGATGTCGAAGCGTTGAAGCGCGTTGGCGCCATTGTTGCCGCGGCGCGTGAGGCGATGGGTGCACAGGTCGCGCCGGGTGTAACGACTGCGGAGCTCGATGCGATTGGGAAGGCGATTCTGGACCGCCACGGCGCAAGGTCAGCGCCCCGGCTCGCGTATGGATTCCCGGGCGTTACCTGCATCAGCGTCAATGACCGAATCGCTCATGGCATTCCTTCTCGCAAGTGCGTGCTGAGCGCCGGAGACCTGGTCAACATCGACGTGTCTGCAGAGCTCGATGGCTATTGGGCTGACACCGGTGCGAGCTACCCGGTCGGCGCGGTTTCGGCGCAGGCGAGTGCGTTACTCCAGGCCACCCGCCTCGCGTTGCAGGATGGCATGTCGCAGGCGAGAGCAGGCGCGCCCTTACGCAACATCGGCCGCGCGGTCGAACGGCGCGCGAAGCAATGCGGATTCAAAGTTATTCGCAACTTGTGCGGACATGGTGTCGGACGCAACATTCACGAAGCGCCGAGCGTTCCTAACACCTTTGACCGCCAGGATCGGACCATGTTGCGAGCCGGGCTCGTCATCACAATCGAACCGTTTCTAACCCTCGGCTCCACAATGGCTGTCCAGGACCCCGATGGATGGACCCTGCGCTCCAGCGACGGCAGCCTGGGCGCACAGTTCGAGCACACGATGATTGTCACCGGCCGTGGGCCGATCGTCGTTACCTGACACGGCAACGTCCCGCTCGAGTCAGTGCGAGCTACCGGGAAACAGACGGCAGTAGATGCAGTGAGTCTCCGGTGAGTCCTCGATCCAGACATGCTGAATCCAGGGCTTGGTACTGTGCTTGGCAGCGGCGCGTTCCCATCCTTGCTTCGCGAGATCGTGCGCAACTACATCGGACGGATGAGCTTCCTGGAGAATTTCGGTGGCCCGTACGGTCTCGATCGAGCCGCGCGGTTGCACGGTGATAGTGGCCGCACCGTTGTCGATCCGCTGGGCGAGCATTTCGGGGTAGTGCTCTTCGCCCTCGTTTTTCAGGAGAGTGCGAAAGTACTGCACGCACTTGTCGTGCACTGACTGTGCGGGCTGGCAGGCAACACGGCCTAACTCACAGGGGGCGGTGAGCTCGACGCGATCCGTGGGGAAGCCGTCTCGAACCAGGGTCGCACGCACATGATAGGCCGTCTCGTAGTCGTTGAAGACTGCAAGGATAACAGCGCTCATGACTCCCTCCTGACGGTAAAAACAAGGGAGAGCAGTGATTCCTGAGTCGATTGTACCCCTCGGGTATCAAAACGCCATGGGGAAGGGGATCCCCGCCACGGTTCAGCCTGCGCATGCATAAATCTGCGCCAGATCACATCCCAGGCTGCCTGAATTGGGTAGGGCGTCACTGGAAGGCCCTCCGGAGGCAGCTATCGTTCCAGGGTCGTGAACGAGCCCACTCTGATCGATCGACTGGCCGACACCACTTCCCGGCGGGAGAGGGACGCGCTCGACCGCGATATTGTTCTGATGCTGGGCGAGTTCCTCGCGGCCCGGTCGGTCACTCTCTATTACCTGTTGAGAGAGGGTACCCGTCAGCGGATCGTGGAGCACATCCGCCTCGCCCAGGGCATCCTGAGAGTTCAGCCGCGGCTGTTTCACGACGCCGGCGAGCTTTCAGAAAACGCTGCCTGCCAGGAGTGGCGCAAGTGTGTGGAGCACGGCCGTCCGGCATTCCATACGCTCACTGACGGCAGCAGTCACGTCTATTTTCCTATCGATGACGGATCCCGAATCACGGGAGTCGTGGAGATAGATCTCGCCGATCCTATGACGGATCGTGAAATTCGACTTGCGGAGGGTTTGTTGCGCATTCTGCGAAATCAGATTGCGCTGCTCGACTATGGCGAGCGGGACACCCTGACCGGACTTCTCAACCGCAAGACGTTCGAGTCCCGGTTCGAGCGGCTGTGCGAAGAGTTGCCGTCGAGCGCGCCGTTGCGGACCCAGGCGCACAGTTGGCTGGGCCTGCTCGACATCGATCGCTTCAAATCCATCAACGATACGTACGGGCACGTGTTCGGCGATGAGGTGCTGCTGTTGGTCAGTCAGATCATACAGAGCACGCTGCGCAGTTCCGACCAGCTGTTTCGCTTTGGCGGCGAGGAGTTCGTGGTTGTGTTGGAGGGTACCGATGCAACCGGCGCATGCGAGGCCTTCCAACGGATCCGCGCCGCGGTCGAACGGCAATGCTTTCCACAGGTGGTCAGTGTCACGGCCAGTCTGGGTTTTACGGCCTTGCGACGTGAAGACAGCCCGCCGAGCTGTGTCGAGCGCGCCGACGCCGCGTTGTACTTCGTAAAGAACAATGGTCGAAACGGGGTCCGCTGCTTCGAGGATCTCGTGCAGGCCGGTAACCTCGCAGTGAAAGACATCAGCGGGGCCATCGAGCTGTTCTGATTCTGGTAACGTGCACCCCGCTCGCTCATACAGAAGCGACTGGGGACACAGACTATGCGCCGATGGGGAAATGGGTTTCACTCCTGGATATTCGTGGCTGGCTTGGCAGCGATCCACAGCCATGCATGGGCAGCCAACCACGCCGAGGTGTTAGGAACGGCCCAGGGTGAAGGATTGTCGGCACAGGTGTATGCCGACGGCAGTTACGCAATAACCCGTTCCGGCGCTACGAGACCGGTGATTCGTTCCAATGTGGGGGCTGTGGTCGATGCGGTCGCACTGAGCTCCACTGCCTATCCCCACCACGTCGTTGACCAATCGGAATCAACCTTGACCGTCACTCACAGCGGTCTCGCGGGTCGACCTGACCTGGTGTGTGTGCTGCGGCTCCGGCGCGATCAGCCGTGGGGCGAGATCACCGTCCAGGTCAAAAACACCACTGGCCACCCGATCTCCGTGCAGTCGATCCGCCCGGTGGCCGCGCCTGCGATTGACCTGGGTGCCACACCTGCCGCCGACCGGGTCCTGTCCGACAGTTTCAGCGAGGATCGTCCCCAGCTCGCGATCCGCGACCTCAGTGCCGGCCCGCAAGGATTGCATCGGGCAGTGGGTAGCCAGGTCATCTATAACCGGCGCAGCGGCGAGAGTTTGTTTCTCGGGGCGCTCACTTCCGAGCGCCTGCTGACGATCTTCCATCTGAGAGCGAAGGGCTCAACGATCGCCTCATACGACGTCGATGCAACCGGGACCACCGAGATTCTCGCGGGTGAGTCGCTTGCGCATTCGTCCGCCGCCGATCGGATCGATTTGCATTTGCCGGTGGCGCCGGGCGAGAGCCTCGGGTCCGAACGCCTGATGTTTGCGGTTGGGACTGACTATCACGCGCAGCTCGAGGCATACGGGCGCGAAGTACGCCAGCTGCACAATGCCCGGGTCGCAGCCGCGACGCCGATCGGCTGGTGGAGTTGGACGGCGTACTACTTTGGCGTGAACCAGGGAACCATGCGCACCAACGCTGACTGGTTGGCACAGAACCTCAAACAATTGGGATACACCTACTTTCAGATCGATGAGGGGTATCAGTACGCGCGAGGTGAATACACGACCGCCGATGGAGCGCTCTTTCCCGAGGGGGTCGCGCATATTGCGAATGCCGTGACCCACGATGGTCTGACTTTCGGAGTGTGGACCGCGCCGTTTGAAGTGTCCGAGCGTGCTTGGGTATACCAACACCACAAAGAGTGGCTGGTGCACAACGCCGCCGGAGAGCCTATCCACATTGGGTTCGTCACCAATGGGCGCGAGCCACTCTATTGTTTGGATACTACCCATCCCGGGGCGCAGGAGTATCTGCGGCAGACCTACAGCCTGCTGCGGAGTTGGGGTGTGCGCTTCATCAAAATGGATTTCATGGACGATACCGCAATCGAGGGCGTGTACTTCCGCGCCAATACGACGGCGCTGGAGGCCCAGCGGATCGGTCTGCAGATCATTCGCGACGCAGTCGGGGAGGATGTGGTGCTCGACAAGGACGGCAGCCCCATGCTGAATCCGGTGGGTATCGTCGATGCCGGGCGCATCTCCCAGGACACGGGCCACACGTTCGAAGCGACGCGGGATGCGGCTTCTGGTGTCGCAGCTCGCTATTACATGAATCGTAACTTCTTCATTTCCGATCCGGATGCGTTCTCCGTTTCAACACAAACCATCACCGATCAGGCCTGGCATGGCGGACAGCATCCCTTGACGCTCGATGAAGCCAAGGCGTCGATCGCATTGTCCGCCGTCTCCGGCGGGATGTTCGAAATCGGCGATGATCTGCCGATGCTGGGTGCTTCTGCCGAGCGGCTGTCACTGGTCAAGAATGCCGATCTGCTGGATGTGGCACGCCTCGGCCGCGCAGCAACGCCCCTCGATCTGTTGAGTTATGAGGCTCGCGACCGGCAGCCGAGTATTTTCCTGCTCGTGGAAAATCACCGGCAAGCGTTGCTCACGGTATTCAACTGGAGCGAGGAGCCGCGGGCCCGCGTTCTCGATCTCGCCAAGCTCGGCTTGCGGGGCCACTACCGGGCGACTGAAGTCTTTGGTGCCGAAGACTGCTGCGAGCTGAGCTCCGGCACAATCAAATTGACCCAGAAGCCGCACTCCGTGCGAATCATCAAACTGGTGGACGACCAAGGCAGCGCTGCACTGGCGGTCGATGTGCGGGCGCCCGCGAAAGTCGCAGCGGGTGACACGGCAGTGTTTGAGGTGCAAGCCGGCTCACCGGAAGAGCCAGTGCTAAACGGTCACTGGAATTTCGGCGACGGGACGAGTGCGGACGGAGTCAAGGTGCAGCATGCATACACCGCCGCCGGTACTTACGAGGTGACGGTGACTGTTGCCGGCCTGGGTTCATTGACGAGCAGCAAAACCCAGAAGGTCGTCGTTGACGGCACTATATCGACCCGGTTCGAGCCGTCGCGAAACAAGCGGGCCAACATTAGTGAACATTGATGCCGCGCTGGCGGGCCGGATCAGATAGGGCCACCGCCGCGTCGCCCGAACATCGAGGCGAGAATGGTCACCAACGGGAAGATCGCTCCCACCCCGTAAAGGGCCAGAATGACGTCGTCTACACTCATGTAGCAACCATAAGTAATGTGCAGGGACGCGCTCATCTACCGGTCGATAGACGGGGATCTCTAAAAAGAGATATGCATTCGCGGATCTAGTAATCTGTTGGTATTCGACTGAAATGATAATTACATAAGCTGGGACGCACTGGTCGTGGCGTCCATGGAGGTCTGCCGTGAAATTTGCCCCTGCCTGCCTGTTCACGTTGCTGCTGGGATCGAGCCCGTTATTCGCTGCTCAACAAGCCACTGTGATTCAGGACGTTACGTCCACACCACCGACCGTAGCACCGGCTGACCGCGCATCGGACGCATCGTTGCATCGCCTGTTGGAGGTCCAGCAGGCGCGCAAGATTGTCGAGACCATGTCGCAGCAGATGGATGTCGTATTCACCAACTCGCTGAATCAGATGCTGGCCGGCAAGCATCTGAACCCCAAGCAGCAAGAGGTGGTCGACAAATCCCGCATCAAAATGCGTGACCTGTTCAAGGACGTGATGAGCTGGGAAGTCATGGAGCCCTTGTACATGAAGGTATATGCAGACACCTTCACCCAGAAAGAGATCGACGGCATGACGGCGTTCTATTCGAGCCCGGTCGGCCACGCCGTCATCCAGAAGATGCCGCTGGTCCTGACGAACTCCATGGCGGAGATGCAGAAGCGGATGGGAACCCTGTTTCCAAAGGTTCAGCAGATCGCCAAGGAAACGGCAGAGGAAATCAAAGCAGAGAAAGACGCCGACGGCAAGGCTGGATGACACCGTAAGTGACTGATTAATAAGGATAATAGCCCCTGGGTTGCACCCAGGGTGCGCCTACAGCAGAATCTGAAGAGCCGCACGCGCTCGAGGGCCGTGTGGGAGTTTCCATTCAAAATGGCGCACCGCGCAGATGCACGGTGTGCCCTGCCGCTATTGTGCGGCTGAATAAACGGGAGCCCCGCACACATGTTTTCCTCGAATTCCTTTTCGCGCCGTCAGGTGCTGCAGGGTCTTTCCGTGGCGGCGCTGCCGCTGGGCGCTTTCAGCTGTGCGCACACGAAGCCCGATGCCTTGGTGATCGGGGGCCTGCCCGTCACCTGCAATCTGACCCTACCGGTCGCCTGTGTCGCCAAGGGTGAAAGCAACAAATCCGCTGCCGCTGGCGCGCGCAAATTCGAATATGAATACAGCAAGTACAGTGGCTGGCCCGAGGTTAAGGAATCCCTGATGTCCGGCCGGATTCAAGCGGCCTATCTGCTCGCCCCGTTGGCCATGGACCTGGCCGACAAGGGAATCCCGCTCAAGATCGTGTCCCTGGGGCACCGTTCGGGCGCAGTAATCATGGTGCGTGCGGATTCGCCGTATCAGCATTTCCGTGAGCTCGCGGGCAAACGGGTTGCGGTCCCCAGCCGATTCGCCGTGGACTTCCTGTTCCTGCGCCGGATGCTCATGCAGGAAAACATGGACATCAAGGACGTGCAGATTGTTGAGATGGCACCTCCCGACATGCCGGCGGCGTTGTATGCAAATGCTGTTGATGCCTATTGCACGGGAGAGCCATTCGGAGCTGCGGCGCAAAGCGCGGGCTATGCACGTCCACTGCGTATGACCCGCGATGAGTGGCCGAAATACATCTGTTGCGTGCTGACGGTCCGCGGCGAGTTGATCAATGAGAACCCACAGATGGTGCAGGACCTGGTGAATCAGGTGCTGGGCGCCGGTGCGTGGCTGGACAGCGATCCCGGCAATCGGGAAAAGGCTGTGCAGATAGCCGCCGGTCCGAATTATTTCAATCAGGACCCCAAGATCATCCGCTTCGTCATGCAGAATCCGAGCGACCGCGTTACCTACGGTGACCTGCGCATGATCCGCAGCGAATTCGAAGATCTCATGCAGATGTCGGTGGCGGCGGGCACGATCAAACATCCGATCGCTTACGAGAAATACGTGGATGAGCAATTCGCTCGCAATGCGCAGCCTGCGGCAGTGACGCTGTGATGAGGATTCGACACCTGTGGCTGCTGTTGGCTTGTTTGATCGCGACGACGGCGACCGGCGCCTTCAAATCCGGAGTATTCGACCCGCCGCGCCAGGCACCCGAATTCTCACTGCAGGGCACTGACGGTCAGACGCTGAACCTCAACAAATATCGCGGCAAGGTAGTCCTCCTCGCGTTCGGCTACTCGTCCTGCACGGCTGTCTGTCCGGTGACACTGCACACTTTTGCACTGGCGCTGCGCAAGCTCGGGCCGGCGGCCGCAGGCATCCAGGTTGTGTATGTTACTGTCGATCCGGAGAGAGACACGCCCGCGCGCCTGAAACAATTCCTGGCCAACTTCGACCCGACCTTCATCGGCGGCACAGGCACCGAGCAGCAGCTCGGGCAGGTCCGCAAGGATTACGGTGTGAGCGCGAAGAAGTTGCCTTACGAAAAATCTTACGTGTATGACCATTCCTCATTCACCTATTTGCTGGATCGCCAGGGACGGATGCGGGCACTCATGCCCTATGGGCACAGCGCGGATGATTTCGTGAACGATCTGAACATTCTGTTGCGAGAGTAGGGTGCGCGCACGCAAGTGGGTCCTGGTAGTGTCCGCCGCCGTGATGATTGCCGTCCTCGGCACGGT
>Ga0268266_10001569_pt1 | contig 26708 bp, 26 predicted proteins | sample KBSS13metaG_FD_190356 | JGI IMG/M metagenome (GOLD analysis project Ga0268266, IMG submission 190356) | Switchgrass rhizosphere microbial communities from Kellogg Biological Station, Michigan, USA - KBS S1-3 metaG (SPAdes) (version 2) | ecosystem: Host-associated > Plants > Roots > Rhizosphere... | reverse complement strand
TGTTGACCTGGTTCGGGAAGTCCGACCGGCCGGTGCAGACGACCGCGTCGGGCCGCTCGCGATAGATGATCTCGGGCATGATCTCGGGCGTGGGGTTGGCCAGCATCATGACGATCGGCTTGGCCGCCATCAGCCGCAGATGCGCCGGGTCGATGCTGCCGGGGCCCGACAAGCCGATCAGTACGTCAGCGCCGTCCATGATCCGCTCCCAGCCGCCGGGATCGCTGTCCTGGGCGAAGCGTGCCTTGTATTTGTTGAGACCGTTGCGGCCGGCATGGACCAGGCCGCCGCTGTCCATCATGTAGATGTTCTTCCGGTCCATCCCCATCTCGACCAGCAGGTTGAGGCAGGCGATCGCCGAGGCGCCGGCGCCTGTGCAGACCAGGCGGATATCCTCGATATTGCGCCCGGTCAGGTAGAGCGCGTTGCGCAGCGCCGCGGCCACGACCACGGCGGTGCCGTGCTGGTCGTCATGCATCACCGGGATCTTCATCCGCGCCTTCAGCCGCTCCTCGATCTCGAAGCACTCCGGCGCCTTGATGTCCTCCAGGTTGATGCCGCCGAAGGTCGGCTCCAGCGCCGCCACGACATCGACGAAATGGTCCGGGTCGCGCGTATCGACCTCGATATCGAAGGCGTTGACCCCGCCCAGCAGCTTGAACAGGACCGCCTTGCCCTCCATCACCGGCTTGGACGCCAGCGGGCCGATATTGCCCAGCCCCAGCACCGCGGTGCCGTCACTGACCACCGCGACCAGATTGGCCCTGCCGGTCATGCGCGCGGCCTGGGCCGGGTTGCGGGCAATCTCCATCGAGGCTTCACCGACGCCCGGCGTATAGGCCAGCGCCAGGTCCGCCCGGGTCTCGACCGGCTTGGTCGGGACGATCTCGATCTTACCGGGCCGCGGGTCGGAGTGATAATCCAGCGCCGCCCGGATCTGGGTCTCGTTCACGTCAGTCTCCAAAATGCGTAACCGCCCGGGTGAGGGCGGCCGTGAAATTCGGTCGGGCTTTTATCCCGACGATAGGAGTTGTGAGCCTGCCGCTGTTGCCCTGTCAAGCGCAGGAGGCTGCTTTCTTAGCGAAAATTGGAATGAATGCCATGTTTTCAGCGCATCTGTGATTATAAAACCACTTTTATAACCAGATTTGGGTAATCTTGTTCCACAATTCCGCCTATTCGATCTTCAGCGTGTTCTCCGAGATGTGCTGCAGCGTGCCGCCGCCGTCGATCGTCAGGCTGTGCCCGGTGATGTAGTCGGCGTCATCTGAGGCCAGGAACAGCATCCCTTTGGCGATATCGGCGGGGTAGCCGAGGCGGCCCAGCGGCACCAGCCGGCGCAGGTTCTCCAAGGTCTCGGGGGTCAGATGGTCGCCCGACATTTCGGTCACGGTGAAGCCCGGCCCGATCTCGTTAACCGTGATGCCGTAGCGCGCCAGGTCCAGCGCGACGCTGCGGATGAAGCCGTTGATCCCGACCTTGGTTGAGATATAGGCCGACAGGCCGGAGACTGCGGTGCGCATCGCCGGCGTGGTCGTGCAGATGATCCGCCCGGTCTTGGAGTTCTTGAGATGCGGAACGGCGGCCCGGGTCAGCCAGAAGCAGGCCTTGAGGTTGGTGTCGATCGCCGTATCCAGGGCCTCATCCGACAACTCGTCAACCATGCCCGGCGACAGGGCGGCGGCATTGTGGATCAGTATGTCCAGCCGGCCATGGCGCTCGACCGTCTCCGCCACCATCCGCGCGCAATCCTCACGCTTGCCGGCATCGCCGACGATATAGCCGGCCTCACCGCCGGCCGCGCGGATCTCCTCCACCGCCGCCTTGCCGTTGGTCTCGGTCCGCATGGTGAGCACCACCTTGGCGCCCTCGGAAGCGAACAGCTTCCCCGTCGCCTTGCCGATCCCCGTTCCCGCGCCGACGATGAGCGCCACCCTGCCTGCCAGCCTGGCCATGTTCTTCCTCCGGTCATGCGGCTTGATGAGGCCGCGGTTCTTATGCTGCCAGTTTAATCACGCAGCCGGACCCGAGGCTAACGCCAAATCCTCCCGGCTGGCCTCGTTGCGTGGGATGCCGACATTCCGGACCAGGCCCAAGCCGCGCAGCAGGCGGATGAAGAGCCAGCCGGGGTCGGTCTGGCCGGGTTCCAGGCCGATGCGGGCGGATTCCGGAAAGGCGTGGTGGTTGTTGTGCCAGCACTCGCCGTAGGTGATCAGGCCCAGCCCAGGCATGTTCGAGGCCTGGACGGCGGCGCCCTTGACCCGCCAGCGGCCAGGGCCGGGGTTGTGGCAGAAATAGGTCACCGTCCAGTGGCCGGCGGTGCTGACGAACACACGCAGACAGACGCCCCACACCACCCATGACCATCCGCCGACCGCATAGAAGATTATGCCGGGCAGCAGCTGATGCAGCCGCCAGGTGCGGTCCATGAAGCGGTACCAGGGATCGTCGGCCAGGTTCGGTTCGATCCTTAGCGTCGGCGGCCGGTCGAACTGGAATTTCCAGGCGAGCTGCCACAGCAGGTCCTGGGCCAGCCAGCGGCGATGGGCGAAGAAATCGTGGCAGGCGGACTGGCGCTGCGCCCAGTCGCGCATGTCATGGATGCGGATGATGCCGTACGGGCCGGAGACGCCGACCAGCACGCCGATATAGATCAGCAGCCGCTCGACCGGCTTGCCGGACTGGAAGCTGCGATGGATCATCATCCGGTGCATGCCGACGCTGTGGCCGACCAGCAGCGAGAGATAGGTCGCCACCACGAACAGGCCGACTGCGCTCCAACGGAATAGCAATGGGCAGAAGACCAGCGCGACGGCCAGCATGCCGCCGTTCCAGAGGGCCTTGGGCCAGTCGATGACTGGCCGGCCGTCAGTCGCGCTGGCGTTCGACCCATCGACACGAAGGACCGGCTTCATCATCGGGCGGAGCTTGGCATAGCCGCCGCCCGATCACACTTGAAAGCGGTCCTCCGTGCCGAGGGCCGAATGCCGCACCCGGCTAGAATCCAATAGTCCAGATCTTCAGCGTGTTGTCGACATCGTCGACCGCGGCCAGCTTGCCGGCGTGGGGGCCGGTCGTCTGGATGTCGAGGCCGAAGGAGCCGCCTTGCTCTTTATCGATCGAGAACTGGGCTACGAACTTTCCGGCCTGGGTGAACTCGACAAGTTCGCTCGGCTGCTTCGGGTCGGAATTGATCGCGTCGTTGTTGGTCGTAATCAGATGGCCGTTGGGCGCCAGAACGAGGCCAAGCGGTCCGTGCAGATGCGTCGCGTCCTGATAGACCAGCCGTCCCTTGTTCACCGGTGTCGTGCGATCGCCGGCATGGTCGATGGCATAGACGGCGTTGTCGGCCGTCGCGGCGACATAAAGCACGTCCTTGCCCGGCGCGTAGGCGCCGCCGGTCGGGGCGTCGACGAAGGTCACCGGATCGCTTTTATGGGTGTAGCCCTGAGCGATCTTGGTCACGGCCTCGAGCTCGATGCCTAGCGGTCCTTCGAAACTGAAGTCCAGGCGGTAGACCGTGCCGTCGAGCGCGTTGGTGATATAGGCGGCCAGGCTGTCGCTGGTCTCAAAGACCGTCATGTCCCAGGGACCGTTGATCATCGGCAGGCCGAGCGTTTGGATGATGTTGCCGGATGGGTTGAGGATGATGAGGGAGCCGGGCCGCGCCGTCTTGGCCGAACCGCTCGGCGCGGGGAGGTTTCCGACCATCACGAACCCAGCCCTCAGCACCTCCAGCGCCGTGGTCAGGCCCAGCGTCGGGAGACCGGCGAAGAACACCGAGGGCTTGCCGCTGGCCGGAATGCGGACGATGGTGGTCCCGGTGCCCTGCAGGTTTTTCTTGTTATTGAAGTTCGAGACCAGGACGTCCCCGGCGACCAGGCCGCCCTTCAAGGTGGGGAAGCCCTTGGGCACAAAGGCCACGCCGTACGGGTTGACGTCGCCGTTGCGAGGGACAGTCGAGGCGCTGGTCGGCGTCCCGGTCAGTGGAAGGACATTGCTTGCGAGTGCAGGTGCGGCCAGCGCCGTTGAAAGAGCGGCGAGGGCGAGTGGACGTAGGATATTATGGGCCATATCCGCCTCCCGATTTTGGTGGGTTTCTGCCGGCCGTCTGCCGGCCATGGCCGGCAGACGATTCCCCAGCGTTTGTTATTCCGGGGGTCTCTCATAGGTTAGTTGAGTTGCTACGAATGGCAGCGGGGCCATATGCTGCGCCATCGCCTTCGATTACGGTGAGCACCGATGCCCGTCCGCGCCGGGACCGCCGATCTGCCCTTGCATCACGGCCGCGTGCCGCCCTGGCTGGCCTCGCGGATGAGCAAGCTGGGCGCGGTGATCGGGGAGGCGATTGTCCATCATTACGGGCGGGACGAGTTCCTGCGCCGGCTGTCCAACCCATTCTGGTTCCAGTCTTTCGGGGCGGTGATGGGGATGGATTGGCATTCCTCCGGCATCACGACCTCGGTCATCGGCGCGCTGAAGCGCGGTCTCACGCCGCTCTCCGGCGAGCTTGGCCTGCATGTCTGTGGCGGGCGCGGCAAGCATTCGCGGCAGACGCCGCATGAGCTGCTGGCGATCGGTGAGCGGGTCGGGATCGATGGGGCCGCGCTGGGCCAGACCAGCCGGCTGGTGGCGAAGGTCGACAGCGCCGCGATCCAGGACGGGTTCGATCTCTATCTCCACGGCTTCATCGTCGCCGATGACGGCGCCTGGGTGGTGATCCAGCAGGGCATGAACGGCGACAGCCGTCAGGCCCGCCGCTATCACTGGCTGTCGGAGGGGCTGAAAAGCTTCGTCGAGGAGCCGCACAGCGCCATCGACGGGCCGGGGCAGGGCACTATCGTCAACCTGACCGACCGACGCGCCGCCGCCTCGCGCACCGCCCAGCTCGACCTCCTGGCCAGCCTGGCGCCGGATGCGCTCGCGGTCCAAGCCGCCGGCCTGGCGAAACAGATGCCCGCGCCGGCTGCGGCGCCGGCGCAGATGGGGCTGCCGCATCTCACCATGCCGGAGCATCACGACGTCCGGCCTAAGGACGTGCTGGCCCGCCGCCTGCAGGCCAGCTTCACGGCGGCGGCCGAACGCGGGCCGGCCGATTTCGCCGAGCTGCTGATGGTTCCGGGCGTCGGTGCGCGCAGTGTCCAGGCGCTGGCCCAGGTGGCGGAGGTGATCCACGGCGCGCCCTATCGCTTCACCGATCCGGCGCGCTTCTCGCTGGCCCATGGCGGCAAGGATCGCCATCCCTTCCCGGTGCCGATTCTTGTCTATGATCAGACCATCGCCACCCTCAAGGCCGCGGTCCGCAACGCCAGGCTGGGCCGTGAGGAGGAGTTGGCAGCGATCAGGCGGCTGGACGACCAGCAGCGCCTGGCCGAACGCCAGGCCGCGATCTCGGTGGACGGGGTGATGGCGGAGGAACGGCTCCGCTCCCACGATTATGGCGGCCGTAGCGTCTTCGGATGGGAGCCGCCGCCAGCGGATAAGAACACGGTGCGCTGATCCGGATTGACAAATCGGCCTTGGAGAAATACGATTTCTCCAACTGAGAATGACATTCTCAAAAGACGGGAGGCATGGTGGAACGGGAACTGTTGGTGACCGGGATTGGCGGGCAGGGGGTGCAGCTGGCGACCCAGGTGCTGGCCCGCGCGCTGACCCTCGAAGGCCGCTATGTCATGTCCCTCGGCACCTATGGCGGCACGATGCGCGGCGGCAATACCGATGCGTCGCTGGTCTATGCCGACCGGCCGATCAGCTCGCCGCCGATCGTCGCCAGCGCCTGGTCGGGCCTCATCATGCATCACCGTTTCTGGGAGGGAACGCATGCCAGGCTCCGCCCAAGGGCGGTGCTGGTGGTGAATACACCGATCTTCGATCCCGGGATCGACCTGTCACTCTATCAGGCCCATGCGGTGCCGGCGGTCGAGATCGCGACCGGGCAGGGATCGCCGCTGGCGGCGGCGATGGTGATGATCGGCGCCTATGCCGGCCTCACCGGCGCGGTTGCGCTGGGCGTCATGGCCGAGGCGCTGGAACAGTCCCTGCCGTCCTATCGCCGCAAACTGCTCGACACCAATGTCGCGGCCTTGCGCGCCGGCTACGCCCACGTGGCGGCCAACCGCCATCCGGCCTGGGAAGATATGGCGCCAAAGGACGTCGCAGCGGCATGACCAGGACAGTAATCGCGCGCGGAACGGTCACGATCGACATCGAGCTGTGCAAGGGCTGCGAGCTGTGCATCCCCGCCTGCCCGGTCGACGTGCTGGTGATGTCGGAGGCGCGCAACGAGCGCGGCGAGCGCTATCCGCTGCTCAAGCCCGGCTGCACCGGCTGCGGCGCCTGCTATTACGTCTGCCCCGACCTGTGCTTCGCCATCTACCAATATGACAAACCGCTGGAGATCGAGGTGGCGGCATGACCCGGAAATTCGTGGAGGGCAGCGAGGCGATCGTCGAGGCGGCGATCCTCGCCGGTTGCCGCTTCTTCGCCGGCTACCCGATGACCCCCTTCACCGAGGTGCTGGACAATATGGCGGCCAAGATGCCTGAGGCCGGCGGCGTCTGCATCAATGCGGAGAGCGAGCTCGAAGCCATCGGCATGACCTGGGGTGCGCTGGCGACCGGTGCGCGGGCGGCGACCGGCTCGGTCGGGCAGGGCCTGTCGCTGATGCAGGAATCCTTTTCCGAGATCACAAGGGCGGAGCTGCCGCTGGTCGTCTTCAACATGGCGCGCGGCCAGTCCGACTATTACCAGTCGACCCGTGGCGGCGGGCATGGCGATTATTTCCACATCGTGCTCTGCCCGATCGACGTCCATGAGGCGGTCGAGCATGTGCAGCTCGCCTTCCACCTGGCCGACCTGTGGCGCAACCCGGTGCAGATCTATGGCGACTATCTGCTCGCCCACACCGCCGAGGCGGTGGAGCTGGAGCGTATCGCCTACGGCGACTTGCCGCCAAAGGACTGGGCGCTCTCCGGCGACCTCAACGGTACCGGCCGGTCGCGCAACATCAACTCGATCGGCATGTTTAAGGGCGCGAAGGGTATTCAGCCGGAGCAGTTCTGGAAGCGGCTGCAGGCGAAGTTCGAGGACATCAAGATCAAGGAGCCACGCCACGAGGCCGAGTTCCTTGAGGACGCCGACTATGTCGTCACCGCCTTCGGCACCACCGCCAAGTTCGTCCGCCATGTCGTGCGGGAGATGCGGGCCGAGGGCCGGCGCATCGGCTATATCCGCCCGGTCACGCTGTGGCCGTTCCCGTCGCAGGCCTATATCGACTGCGCCAAATCGGCACGCGGGATCGGGGTGTTCGAGCTCAATGGCGGTCAGATGATCGACGATGTCCGCCTGTCGGTGCTGGGCGCCGCGCCGGTCGAGGCGCTGGGCGGCATCTCGTCCGACGAATCCGGCTTCGGCATCGGGCCGCTGCTCAACACCGAAACAATCCGGACCATCCTGGAAGAGGCCTATGTTCGGGCCACGGGGGCCAAGGCGATGGGGGCAGGCCGATGACCTTGATCGACACAGACCGCCCGCCGCAGGTACCCGCCAAGGAATGGCGGGCGCGCAAGCCGGCGCTGCTGATCGACGGCGACCACGATCTCTGCCCCGGTTGCGGCGAGCCGATCGCGCTGCGCAGCCTGCTCGAGGTCATCGAGGAAATCGGCTGGGCCGACCGGGCGCTCGCCGCGGTCGGGATCGGCTGCTACACGGCGCTGACCGGGCTGCTCGATGTCGACATGGTCCAGGCGCTGCACGGCCGTGCCCCGTCGCTCGCCACCGGCATCAAGCGCATGCGGCCCGACCGTCTGGTCTTCACCCTCCAGGGCGACGGCGACATGGTGAATGAGGGCCTGCAGGAGGTGCTGCATTCCGCCGCGCGCGGCGAGGCAATCACCTGCGTATTGCTGAACAACGGCGTGTTCGGCGAAACGGGTGGGCATATGACCGCGACCACGGTGCTGGGCCAGCGCACCAAGAACACGCTCTCCGGCCGCGATGCCAAATATCACGGCCATCCGATCTCGATGACCGACCTCCTGACCCCGCTGGGCGGCGTGTCCTATGTCGCGCGCGGCACGGTGACGACGGCCCGCGATGTCGAGAAAACCCGGCGCTATCTGCGCCGGGCGCTCGAAGCGCAGATCGCCGGCGCAGGTTTTTCATTTGTAGAAATATTGACGATGTGCCCGACAGGCTGGTTCATCCCTGTTACGGAAGGGCCCGGCTATCTCAACGAAACAATCGCGCCGGTCTTCCACACTGGGGAATTCAAAGTGGAGGGAATGGTGCAATGACGAGCATAGCCGAACGGTCCGTGCAGCGTACGCTGGCGCCGCGCCACGCGACCTATACCGATGAGGTGCGCCGCCTGATCGCCTCCTGCCTCGCCGTTTCCGAGCGCACCGGCAATTTCGACCCGCGGGTCAGCGACATCCTGGCCGATGCCGGCCTCTCCAATCAGGCATTTTACCGGCACTTCCAGTCCAAGGAGGAGCTGCTGCTGGCCGTCCTCGACCAGGGCGGACGGCAGCTGGACGAATATTTGCGCAAGCGCATGGCGGCGCAGGAGCAGCCGGTCGACAAGATCCGCGCCTGGATCCGCGGTTTCACCGCCCAGGCGATCCACCCCAAGGCCGCCGCCGCCACCCGGCCCTTCATGTTCCCCTCGGCCCGTCTCTATGAGCGCTTCCCCGAGGAGATTCCCGCGGTCGAGCGCCTGTTCCTAGATTCCGTCTCGACGGCGCTGAAGGACGCGAAGAAGGCCAAGCTGGTGCGGTCCGACCTCGATCCCGCCACCGACGGGCTGTTCATGTACGACCTGGTCAAGAACTGGCTGGAGCGCCAGCTGCGCCAGGAGCCGCTGCCGCCCGAGGGCGAGATCGCCAAGCGGGCCGAGAAGCTGGAGGCCTTCATCATACGGGCGATCGGGGCGACCTGAAGCGGGGGGCGCCTCAAGGGGAGGATGGGAATGGCAGAGCGCAACATGGTCGCGACCAAGCTGCTGATGGAGAACAGCAAGGTCAGGATCTGGGAGATGCGCCTCCAGCCAGGGCAGCGCGGCGAGCTGCACAAGCACCATTTCGATCACATCCTGGTGCAGATTTCCGGCGACCGCATGGCAGTCGAGCCCCATCCGACGACCAAGAGCATTTATAAGGACTATACCGAGGGCGACGTCGTGCCGGGCAAAGTCTTCTTCACCGAAAAAGGCGGCGTCGAGACCGCCTACAATGTCGGCAAGGAGCCGTTTTACGAGATCGTGATCGAGCTGAAGGAATAACGACCCACTGGTCAACGACAAGTGGGCGACGACAATCAACGAGGGGATACCGATGGCGCCGATCGAGGTCATGATCGCCTATCCGATGAGCTGGGAAACGCGGCCGATGGCGGAGGTCGAGCGTGACGCCGCCCTGTTCCGGGCGCTCGACAGCCGGATCAATGTCGTCTTTCAGGAATATGTCGAGCCGCAGACCCTGCGCACGCTGCGCGGCCAGCCGCCCTATGACGAGGCACGGAAACAGGCCCCTGCGCTGAGCGACGCACAGAAGGCGGCCTTCGCCAAGGCCGAGATCGTGCTGTCGCTCGACATCCCGTTCGATACCGATCGGATTGCGCCGAACCTCAAATGGGTCCAGGCCTGCGGCGCCGGCGTCGGGCAGCTGCAATCGGCCGGGCTGGAGAAGATCGGCGCGACCCTGACCACCGCCGCCGGCGTCGCCTCCGCGCCCATCGCCGAATTCGTGCTGGCCCGCATCCTGGCCCATTGGAAGCTGTTCCCAGCGCTCCACAAGCTGCAGCAGGAGCGTAACTGGACGCCGACCTATGGCCGCAACCTGGCCGGCAGCACGCTGGGCATCGTCGGCTTCGGCGCCATCGGCGCGGCGGTGGCGACCCGGGCCAAGGCGCTGGGCATGCGGGTGCTGGCCAACCGGCGCACCCCGGGCGCCAGCCATCCGGCGGTCGAGCAGTTCTATCCGCCCGCTGCGCTGGGTGCGCTGCTCGCCGAATGCGACGCTGTGGTGCTGGCCGCGCCGGAGAGCCCGGAGACCCACCGGATGTTCAACCGCGACACATTCGCGGCGATGAAGCCGGGCGCCTATTTCTGCAATGTCGCGCGCGGCCCGCTGGTCGACGAGGCGGCGCTGATCGAAGCGCTGACCTCCGGCCATCTCGCCGCTGCCTCGATCGATGTCGCGATGACCGAGCCGCTGCCGAAGGACGATCCGCTGTGGACGGCGCCTAACCTCGCCATCTCCCCGCATTGCGCGGCCTCGGTCGAGAAGTATTTCCAGAATGTCTGGGCGCTGTTCCGGGACAATATGGAGCGCTACCTCAAGGGCGAGACTCTGGTGAATATCGTCAGCCCCAATTTCACCGGCTGACCCCCATGCTGACCTCTGGGCCGACCTCTGGGCTGACCGTCGATTCCATCGTTCGCCGCAATGCGCTCCATTACGGCGAGCAGACGGGCGCGATCATGGACGGCCGCGTGCTGACCTTTGCCGATCTCGACCGCGCCTCCAACCGGATGGCCGCGATGCTGCGCGAACGCGGCATCGGCCACCGGGACCGCGTTGTCACCTGGTCTGACAACAATCTGGACCTGGTTATCCTGTTCTTGAGCCTGGCCAAGCTCGGCGCCGTCTTCGCGCCGGTCAATCCCCGTTTCAAGCCGGCCGAGGCCGAGGCGATCATCCGCCTGGCCGACCCGCTTCTGATCATCGCCGACGCCGACCGGACGGAAGGGGCCAGGGTGCTGGCCGCGAAGCTCGCCGTCCAGTGTCTTCTGATCGATTGTCCGGATAGTCCCGACGATATTGCGGTCCTGTCGGATTTCATGCCCGATGCAGACATCGACGAGCCGGCCAAGACCGAGGGCGACTGCCAGGTCTTGCTCTTCACCTCGGGCAGCACCGGCCAGTCGAAGGGGGTGGTGCTGTCCCACCGCACCAACTTCCTGCGCTCCTTCCAGGGCCTCTATATCGACGAGCCGCTGCGCAAGGTCTGCATGTTTCCGCTGTTCCATGTCGGCTCGTTCCTGCTGGCGATGATCGCCTGGCAGACCGGCGGCGAGGTGACCTTCGTGCGCAGCCCGACGGCCAAGGCGCTGCTCGACGCGGTGGTGGCGCGCAAGGCCAACCATCTCTACTGCATCCCCGCCGTCTGGAGCCGCATCCTGGCCGAGGACCTGTCGCAGTGGGACCTGTCGTCGCTGCGCTTCATCGATACCGGCACCTCGGCCACGCCGCCGGCGCTGATCGACGCGCTGAAGGCGACATTCCCGAACGGGTTGGTGCGCGTGTTCTACGGCTCGACCGAAGCCGGCATGGTGGCGGCGCTGTGGGACCGGGAGGTCCAGGCGAAGCCCGGCAGCGTCGGCCGGCCGACCTTCGGCACCGAGCTGCGCCTGGGCGCGGGCGACGAAATCCAGGTGCGCAACCACATGCTGGCCGACGGCTATTTCCGCAACCCCAAGGCAACCGAGGCCGGCTTCGCCGGCGGCTGGTACAATACCGGGGACCGCGGGGCGCTGGACGAGGACGGCTATCTCTATGTTACTGGGCGGCTGAAGGACATCATCCGCTCCGCCGGCGAGACCGTGTCGCCGACCGATGTCGAAGTGGCGCTGGACGGCTGCCCCGGCATCGCCGAGGTCGCGGTGGTCGGCATCCCCGACGCAACCTGGGGGGAAATCGTCTGCGCCGTGGTGGTGGCCCAGGAGGGGATGCCGCCGCCGACCTTGGAGACGCTGCGCGCCCATTGCGAGGGCCGCCTCACCTCCTACAAGCTGCCGCGCCGCCTGGAATTCATCGACAAGATCCCGCGCACCGCCGCCACCAACCAGATCCAGCGCCCGCTGATCATGGAGTGGATTCAGTCGAAGTAGCCTCGGGCCAAATAGTCAGCTGGCGCCGGTGCTCCCGCCATGCTGCTTCATGATATGCGCCATTTCCTTGATCCCGGCGCGGATATCGATCAGCAGCGCCAGCACCCCGCACACCATCACCGCGACCAGCAGTCCGCCGACCAGCCCGGCGACGATGCCGAGGCCGCTGCTATAGCCCTGCTCGGTGGCATAAGAGGAGCCGAGCCCCGCCCCAATCAGGACGATCGCCAGCGCCAGCAGCGCGTTGATGGTGGACAGGATCGACGCCAGCATCGAATTGATCATGTGAGGCTCCCGTTAGGTCCGTTTGGTTTTGTAGGGTGGGGAAGCGAAGCGTATCCCACCACACGGTGCGTGCCATTGGTACTGAATGCCGCGCGCTTCGCACGGCTGGTGGGATACGCTTCGCTTTCCCACCCTACGTTCTAAGCCGCCCGCGCGGGCGATCCTTGCGCCTTCAGCTCTGCCACTTCGTCATCGGTGAATACCCGGCTGCGGGTCAGAAAGCGCACACCTTCCGGCGCCTCGGCCGAAAACCCGGCGCCCCGGCCTGGTACGACGTCAACCGTCAGTTGGGTATGCTCCCACAGTTCGAATTGCGCCGCGCCGATATAGAAGTCGCACCCGGCGATGCGGCCCAGCAGAACGTCCTGCGGGCCGGTGCGGAAGTCGCCGACCGGGTAGCACATCGGGGCGGAGCCGTCGCAGCAGCCGCCGGACTGGTGGAACAGGAGGTCGCCGTGGCGGGCCTTCAGCCGCGCCACGATCTCCTCCGCCGCCGGTGTGATCAGAACGCGCGAGACCATCAGCAGAAGCCGCCCATCAGAAGAACCCCAGGGCCTTGTTCGAATAGCTGACCAGCACGTTCTTGGTCTGCTGGTAATGGTCCAGCATCATCTTGTGCGTCTCGCGGCCGATGCCGGACTGCTTGTAGCCGCCGAACGCCGCATGGGCCGGGTAGGCGTGATAGCAGTTGGTCCACACCCGGCCGGCCTGAATGGCGCGGCCGAAGCGGTAGGCGCGGGTGCCGTTGCGGGTCCACACGCCGGCGCCCAGGCCGTAGAGCGTGTCGTTGGCGATGGCGAGCGCCTCGTCGTCGTCCTTGAAACGGGTGACGGAGACGACAGGGCCGAAAATCTCCTCCTGGAACACGCGCATGCGGTTGTGGCCCTCGAAAATTGTCGGCTCGACGTAATAGCCGCCGCTGAGCTCTCCCCCCAGGTCGGCGCGGTTGCCGCCGGTCAGCACCTTGGCGCCTTCCTGCTTGCCGATGTCGAGATAGGACAGGATCTTCTCCAGCTGGTCGTTGGAGGCCTGGGCGCCGACCATCGTCGCTGCGTCCAACGGGTGGCCCTGCTTGATCCTCTGCGTGCGGGCGACGGCGCGCTCCATGAAGCGGTCGTAGATCGACTCCTGGATCAGCACCCGGCTGGGGCAGGTGCAGACCTCGCCCTGGTTCAGCGCGAACATGGCGAAGCCTTCCAGCGCCTTGTCGAAATACTCGTCGTCCGCCTCCATCACGTCGGCGAAGAAGATGTTGGGCGATTTGCCGCCGAGCTCCAGCGTCACCGGGATCAGGTTGTCAGAGGCGTATTGCATGATCATCCGGCCGGTCGTCGTCTCGCCGGTGAAGGCGATCTTGGCGATGCGCTTGTTCTGCGCCAGCGGCTTGCCGGCCTCGATGCCGAAGCCGTTGACGACATTGATTACGCCGGGCGGCAATATGTCGGCGATCAGCTCCATCAGCACCAGGATGCCCAGCGGCGTCTGCTCCGCCGGCTTCAGCACGACGCAGTTGCCGGCCGCGAGAGCCGGGGCCAGCTTCCAGGTCGCCATCAGGATCGGGAAGTTCCAGGGGATGATCTGGCCGACTACGCCCAGCGGCTCGTGATAGTGATAGGCGACGGTGTCGTGGTCGATCTCGGAGATGCCGCCCTCCTGCGCCCGCACCACGCTGGCGAAATAGCGCCAATGGTCGACCACCAGCGGCATGTCCGCGGCCATCGTCTCACGGATCGGCTTGCCGTTATCCAGGGTCTCGACCGTGGCCAGCAGCTCCAGGTTCTCCTCGATCCGGTCAGCGATCCGGTTCAGGATTCGGGAGCGTTCCTGCACCGAGGTGCGGCCCCAGCCGTCCTTGGCCTTGTGCGCGGCGTCCAGCGCCAGCTCGATATCGGCGGCTGTCGAGCGCGCGATGTCGCAGAGACGCGTGCCGGTGATCGGGCTGGGGTTGTCGAAATAGCGCCCCTCGACCGGGGCCACCCATTCCCCGCCGATGAAATTGTCGAACCTGTCGCGGATGTGGACCTTTTTCGACACGGAATCGAGCGCTTGCTGGAACATGGGTTTCCTCCTCGGGCTTCAGGCTCGCCATTCGGCGGATATGCGGTGAAGCAAGACTGCGCTCCCCGCCCGAACGACGTCAACGCCGAGAATTTAACGCAGAGATCGCGCAGGACCGGGAGGGAGATTAAGAATTTATCCGCGGTGCGTCCGTGGGATGCGTTCGAGGTATAAAACCGCCTTTCCTCCGAGCTCTCAGCGTCAAAATCTTCACTTAATCAGGCGTTCGCTTCCGCCGGCTCGCCGAAGACCTTGACCTGGTCGAGATGGAGGAAGCCCTGGTTGCCGAGTTCGATGCGGACGAAGCGGGCGATGGCAGTACCGTCGAACTCGATCATCAGCGGCTGGCCCCAGGCGCCGCCGATCGTGCCGTTCGACCGGTGGTCGAGCGAGAGGGTCCAGTCGCGGCCGTCGGCCGAGATGAACAGCCTGAGATGCTGCAGGTTGCTCGGCGCGTCCAGCCGGTTGAAGACCCAGACCGAGGACAGGCGGTAGAGCCGCTCGAGATCGACCATCCACCAGGGCGGGCTGTCGAAGCCGGTATGGAAGCCGTAGGTCCCCGTCACCAGCCCGTTGACCGCGCCGCCGGCATCGTCGCGCACCGAATGCCAGCGCGACGCGAAGGAGATCGAGCTTTGGGTCGCCGGCTTGCCGACGGCGATATTGGGTGACGGGTCGGGCTGCTCGAACAAGGGGGCCGAGATCTGGTCCATCGCGAAGGGGATCGGCTCTTTGCGGTTCTGGTTCATCAGCGCCGGGAAGATCCGGGGGATATATTCGCGGGGACTGAGCTTCGCCAGCCGCTGCGGCCTGATGCTGTCGGGGGCGAAGATCTCATGCAGGTTGTAGCGGACCAGCGATTCCGCGCAGTGCTCGCCGTCCAGCACCGGGTGGATGAAGGTGCACTCCTGCAGCTCTGGCAACTCGACCTCGGGGCTGGGCGGCCACCAGGTGAAGCGTGAGGCATCGCCGAAATCGGGCAGGTTGCCGACCCGGTAGCCCTCGAGCTCCAACTCGGTGGCGATGAACGCCTCGGACATCGGGAACTGGGTGATCTCGCCGTCGCGGAAGCGCCGCGACAGCTCCAGCCGGCGCTCGCGCAGATGCCGGACCGCGCGCAGCGAATAGAAGGAGATCGCGTTCAGATAGGGGCGCAGGTTGGCCTGGTCGTAGATCGTGTCGCAGGTCGTGGTCCAACCCCATTGCGAGACCGGCTCATCGATGCGCTGGCCGACGAAATCGACCTTCTGCGCCGCGATCCCGCCGATAATCTCATCCAGGTCGCCGTTGATCACGGCGTCGTATTCGACCGCGACGTAATAGTCGTAGGGCGGATGATCCTCGATCAGCGGATAGAGCGAATAGTCGGCGCTGTGCCAGAACATCGCCGAGACCGGGTCGGCATCGACGAAGCCGCGCCGGATCATGTCGGCCTCGCTGCTGCGGATGACGCGGTCGTGCGGGATGGGTCCGAGCGGGCCCTTGGTCTCGTCGACTATCACAAAAAGATCACTATTCCCCACTCGCGCTTTTAATCGTTCGAGCTGTCTAATCACAAATGAATCAAGAGAATAGATTTTGAATAGGACCGCATGAGACACCGCAGGTCTCTCCTTAGTCACGCGTACATTGTACGTCCGGATATACGCGGATGGCGCCTCGGCCATGCGCTCGGACGGTCCGGGTCACGCTTTTTTTGGTTTGGCCTCCCCGCAATGCATGCAAGGCCGTGATCGTGAACATCCCCCTGCTCAAACCGTCGCCGGCGCGGCTCAGCGGTTTGATCTCCGAGCTGATGGCGATCGAGGCATCGGGCCAGTTCACCAATTTCGGCCCGGTCAATGCCCGTTTCGAGCAGGAGATGGTGGCCCGCGTCTTCGGCGGCGTCGGCGCCTGCCTCACGGTCAGCAACGCCACGCTGGGCCTGATGCTCGCGATCCGCGACGCGATCGGCGACAATCCGCGCGGCCGCCGCTACGCGCTGATGCCATCCTTCACCTTTGCCGCGACGGGGCAGGCGGCGTTGTGGAATGGGCTGACACCGCTGTTCTGCGACATCGATCCCGACAGCTGGGCGCCGTCGCAGCGGGCGGAGGCCGAAATCCTCGAACGCTATGGCGCCGCGGTGGCGGTGGTGGTGCCCTATGCGACCTTCGGCAACAGCATCGATCTCGACCATTACGAGCGCCTGTCCAAGCGCCACAACGTGCCGGTGGTGGTCGACGCGGCCGCCTCGCTCGGCTCGCTGGACCATGCGGGGCGGGGGTTCGGCACGGGTTTCGGCCAGTCGGTCGTGTTCTCGATGCATACGACTAAGGCTTTCTCGACGCTGGAGGGCGGCCTCGTCTATTGCGCCGACCCGGCGGTGATCGCCCGGCTGCGGGCCATGGCCAATTTCGGCTTCGATCAGCCGCGCATCGCCACCTTGCAGGGGCTGAACGCCAAGCTGTCCGAGATCTCGGCCCTGCTCGGGCTGGCCAAGCTCGACACATTCGGCGCGGTGATCGAACGGCGGGAGGCAGCCGCCGCGCGCTACCGCGCCAATCTCAACGAATTCACCTTCCAGCTTCTGACCGGGCGGCGCACGGCTCATAGCTTCATGCCGCTGCTGCTGCCCGAGGACCGGGCCGGCCGGCGGGCCGAGATCGTGCGGGCGCTGGCGGAGCGCGGGATCGGCGCGGGAACCTATTTCAGCCCGCACCTGGCCGAGCACCCCTATTTCGAGAAGAACTGCATCAAGGGCGACCTCACCGTCACGGAGGACATTGCGCGGCGCATCCTCGTGCTGCCGCTGTCGGACACGATTACGATGGACGAGGTCGATGCGGTCTGCCACGCGCTGATGGCGGTGTCCGCCCCGATGGAAGTGTCCAGATGAGCGGCAGCTGGACCGGATCGGCCGCGCTCTATGACGCCATGGCGTCCCGGTACGATGCGGTTTTCGCCGAACCCGGCTATCGCCGCGCCTATGACCGGCTGGCCGGTGAGTTCATCGCCCGCCTGCTGCCCGAGGCCCCCGGCACCGTTGTCGACGCTGGCTGTGGCACCGGCCGCTGGGCCCAGCGATGGCTTGATCTCGGCCATCGGGTCATCGGCATCGAGCAGTCGCCGCGCATGATCGCCGAGCTGCGGCGGCGTGGCCTGGGTGACAGGTTCCGCCTGATCGCGGCGAGCATGGATGAGGCCGAGATCGAGCCGGGCAGCGCCGACCTGGTCGTCGCCATGGGCTCGATGCAGTACGCGGCGGACCCCGCGGCGGTATTGCGCCGCTTCGCCGGCTGGGTCAGGCTCGGCGGCCATGTCTGCGTCTATACCGACTCGCTGACCGCCCTGGTGCTGGAGCTGATGCGCATGGGCCGGACGGACGAGGCGCTGCGGCGGCTCGAGACACGGCGCGGCGTTTTCCGCCAGGGCGACAGCACCGCCGAGCTGCATCTGTTCGATCGTGCCGCGCTGGAAAAGCTGTTCGCCCAGGCTGGGCTCGTCGAGGTCAGCTGCCGCGGCCTGCTGGTCAGCGCCAGCGCCTGGGACAAGGCGCACGCGGCCGAGGCGGCGCTGGCCGACGAGGATGCGTTCCTGGCGCTGGAGCGCCGGCTGATGGCCGACCCGGCGATGGCCGACGCCGGCAAGCACATCATCGTGTCGGGCCGGCGGCCCTTGCTCGGCTAGCAGAATCCGGCTGGGCGGTCCGGCCGAAGAACGCCACCCTCTCGGTTTCCGCTGCCGCCACGGTCGAGCGGATATGCAGCAGGTCCTTGCGGGCGACGAGGCCGACGATCCGGTGCGTGCCGCGTTCGACCACGGGCACGCGCCCCTGGTCCGACGCCACCATCGCATCGGCCAGCCGGCCGAGGATCTCGTCCGGATAGCCGACGATCAGCGCCTTGCCCGACACCGCTGCGCGCAGGGTCTGCGGCTCGTGCTCCCGCTCGGTCCGCCAGCGCAGCACGTCGGCGCGCGTGACCATGCCGACCAGCCGCCGATCCGGATCGACGACGGGATAGGATTTGTGGCGAGGCGCGTCGGCCATGAAGAAGGCTAGCGCCTCGCCGGTAGGCAGGGCGGCGGGCAGCGTGTCCACCGCGGTCACCATCACCTCCGACACGCGCAGCAGCTCGAATGGATCGATACTGTATTCGCGGGTGATGTGCTGGCCGCGCCGGGCGATCTTCTCGGTCAGGATCGAGCGCTTGAGCAGCAGAACGGTAACGGCGTGGGCCGCGCCGGTGGCGGCGAGCAAGGGCAGGATGACCGTGCTGTTGCCGGTCAGCTCGACCGCGAACATGACCGCGGTCAAGGGCGAGCGCATCGTCCCGCCCATCATCGCCGCCATGCCGAGCAGCGCCCAGAAGGCAGTGCCGCCGGGCAGGAACTGCCCCTCCAGCCAGCCCAGCGTGCCGCCGAGGATCAAGAGCGGCGCCAGCACGCCACCCGAGGTGCCGGAGGCGAGCGCGACGATCCAGATCGCCGACTTGACGAGCAGGATCAGTCCCGCCTCGTGCGCCGCCATGTGGCCGGACAGCAGGTCGGAAATGATGTCATAGCCGACGCCGAGCGCGCGGGGCTCGATCAGCCCGCCCGCCCCGACGGCCAGCCCGCCCAGCACCGGCCACCACATCCAATGGATCGGCAGGCGCTCGAACAGGTCCTCGGCGCCATAGAGCAACTTGGTCATCGCGCCCGATTGCAGCCCGGCGACGATCCCGGCGGCGGCGCAGGCGATGAGGCCCCACCAGGGCAGGTCGACCGGGACGGCATACGGGAAGAGCGGGCCGGTGCCGAACAGCAGCGGCCGCCAGGCGGCGGAGGCGCCCACGGCGGCGACGACCGGGATGAAGCTGCGCGGCTTCCATTCGAACAGCAGGAGTTCGACCGCCAGCAGCACCGCCGCGACCGGGGTGCCGAAGATCGCCGTCATGCCGGCCGCCGCGCCGGCGACGAGCACGGTCTTGCGCTCAGCCGCGGTGACGTCGAAGCACTGGGCGAACAGCGAGCCGATCGCGCCGCCGGTCATGATGATCGGCCCCTCGGCGCCGAAAGGACCGCCGGTGCCGATCGAGATCGCGGAGGACAGCGGCTTTAGCAAGGCGACCTTGGGATGCATGCGGCTGCCGCCGAGCAGGATCGCCTCGATCGCCTCGGGAATGCCGTGGCCGCGGATCTTCTCCGACCCGAACCGCGCCATCAGCCCGATGGCGAGCCCGCCCAGCGCCGGCGCCGCGACCATCCACAGGCCTGGCGCCGCATCGGCCGGCGATGCCGGGCCGATGGAGAAGCGGCCCAGCCAAACCAGGTTGATGACGACCGCGATAAGCTTCAGCAGCACCCAGGCAGCGCCGGCCCCCAGGCTGCCGACGACCAGCGCCATCCCGATCAGCACCAGAACCCGCCCATCGGCGGTGAAATCGCCCGGCTTGCGCCCGTGACGAATTAAAGCAGCGGGTTCGTGCGTCTGTTGGCGCATGGTGATGTGTCCGGTGGCTTGTGAGAGCCAGCCGGATATATCGCAGTGCGATATAATTCAAGAGGACGGGATGGCGGACAGCATTGCAAAAACCAGGGCACGGCGGGTTACGGCCAAGGATTACGAGGCATTGGCAGCGTTCCGGCGCGCCCTGCGCGGTTTCCTGGCCTTCAGTGAGGTGGCGGCGCGAAATAGCGGCCTGACCGCGCAGCAGCATCAGGCGATCCTGGCGATCAAGGGGAATCCCGAACCCGGGCCGATGACGATCGGCGAGCTGGCCGACCACCTGATGATCCGCCATCACAGCGCGGGCGAGCTGGTCAACCGGCTGGTCAAGGCGGATCTGGTGCTGCGCATTGAATCGGCCGACGACCGCCGGCGCGTCGGACTGGCTCTGACAACCAAGGCCGGCGCCATCCTGGCCGAGCTGTCCGCCATCCACCTGGAGGAGCTGAAAAACAGCCGTGCGTTGCTGACACAGCTGCTGGAGCGGCTGGATTGATGATCTATGAAGTAGATTATAATTATAAAGATAATCTACTTTGTGGATTTATGATTCTGTCCCATCTTCGGTGAAGCGGCCCCGCGAGGTCGCGTATCGGAGGCGATCATGACGATCTTGACCCTGGACAAATCCGGCGAAGCATTTCAGGCGCCGCCGCGTCTGCTGAACGCAATCCGCCAGTTCACGCCCAACTGGTTCACTGTGACGATGGGCACCGGCATTCTCGCCCTCGCCGTGAATCAGTTTCCGGCTGCCGTTCCGGGGCTGCACGCCGTCGGCCAAGCGCTGTGGCTCGTCAATATCGGGCTGTTCGCCCTGTTCAGCGCGCTCTATGCCGCCCGCTGGGTGCTGTTCCCGGCCGAGGCACGGCGTATTTTCGGCCATTCGGTGATGTCGATGTTCTTCGGCGCGATCCCGATGGGGCTGGCGACGATCCTGAACGGCTTCCTTGTCTTCGGCATCCCGCTCTGGGGGCCGGCGGCGATCGGGATCGCCGAGGCGCTGTGGTGGATCGATGCGGCGATGGCGGTCGTCTGCGGCGTGGCCGTGCCATTCCTGATGTTCACCCGCCAGGATCACAGCATCGACCGGATGACCGCCGTCTGGCTGCTGCCGGTTGTGGCGGCCGAGGTCACCGCCGCCAGCGGCGGATTGCTGGCGCCGCACCTGGCTGATGCCGGCTCTTTCCGCATCCTTATGCTGAGCTATGCGCTGTGGGCCTTCTCGGTGCCGATTGCGATGAGCATTCTCACAATCCTGGCTCTGCGTCTGATCGTGCATAAGCTGCCGCACCGCGACATGGCGGCTTCCAGCTTCCTGGCGCTGGGACCGATCGGCACTGGGGCGCTGGGCCTGCTGCTGCTCGGCGGCGACGCACCGCATATCTTCGCCGCGATGGGGCTGGCTGAGGTCGGCCAGGTGGCAGCCGGGATCGGCATGATCGGCGGCACCATCCTGTGGGGCTACGGCCTGTGGTGGCTGGCGCTGGCCGTGCTGATGACCGCGCGCTACCTGCGCGAGGGCATGCCGTTCAATCTCGGCTGGTGGGGCTTCACCTTCCCGCTTGGCGTCTATGCGGTCGGCACACTGGCGCTGGCTCGCGCCACGCATCTGGACTTCCTGTCAGCCATCGGCGGCGGTCTGATCGTCTGCCTGGCCGCTTTCTGGCTCATCGTCGCGGCCCGCACCCTGCACGGCGCCTGGCACGGCTATCTGTTCGTCTCGCCGTGCCTGGCGACCGCCGGGCGCCCTTAGGCTGAGCTTCAGTAGATCGTCGGGACGTACATCTCCCGCGGCAGCGGCATGCGCGTGTAGTTGGGATTGTGGACCCGCTCCGGCAGGGTGATCGGCGCGTGTTCGACATTCTGGTACGGAATTTGGCTCAGCAGATGGTGGATGCAGTTCAGCCGGGCCTTTTTCTTGTCCACGGCTTCGACGATCCACCACGGCGAGTGGGGCAGGTGGGTATGCTCCATCGTCGACTCCTTGGCCTTGGTATACGCCTCCCAGCGGCGCCGGGATTCCAGGTCCATCGGGCTCAGCTTCCACTGCTTGATCGGGTCGTGGATGCGCATCTGGAACCGCAGATGCTGCTCGTCGTCGGTGATCGAGAACCAGTACTTCAGCAGGATGATGCCTGAATCGATCAGCATCTGCTCGAACTGCGGAACCGCCTTGAAGAAGGCTTCGACATCCTCTTCCGAGCAGAACCCCATCACCCGCTCGACGCCCGAGCGGTTGTACCAGCTGCGGTCGAACAGGACGATTTCGCCGCCGGCGGGCAGATGGGAGACATAGCGCTGGAAATACCATTGCGTGCGCTCGCGCTCGCTGGGGGCGGGCAGGGCGGCGACACGGCAGACGCGCGGATTGAGGCGCTGGGTGATCCGCTTGATGACCCCGCCCTTGCCGGCCGCGTCGCGCCCTTCGAACAGGACGACGACCTTCAGCTTCTGGTTCACCACCCAGTCCTGCAGCTTCACCAGCTCGGCCTGCAGCCGGAACAGTTCCTTGAAATAGAGGTGCCGGTCGACCGTCGACTCATGGGTCTGGTCGCTGTGGAGCGCGATAAGCTCATCGAGGCGGCCGTCATCCAGTTCCATTTCCAGCTCTTCGTCGAAGCTGTCCGCCATTTCGGCGGCGATCCGGTGCGCCAACGACGCTGGATTCACGAGGCTGTCACTGGTCATGCGCATATATCCCTGGCTGAAAGGTTGCGACGGCGCGATCGATATTTTCAGTCTTAGGCCGGTATAGTGTCAGTATTTTTACACTATACACGTTCGCACGATTTTTCCGCGTCACATTCTATCGCCCGGCGGCGTGCGCTCCAGCACGACGGCCGAAATAGGTGGATTCGCCGATCATGAAGCCCGAAGCATAGCCGGCGCTGTCCTTGGCGATGTTGGAGGCGGTCGCCCCGGCGGCATAGAGGCCGGGAATCGGCCTGCCGGCCGCGTCCACCACTTCGGCGTCCGCCGTGGTGGTGAGGCCGCCTTGGGTCAGACCCTGGGCGCGAACCGGGCCCAAAGTGACGTTCACTGCGGCAAAGGGCGGCTCGATCTGCGGCACAAGATATTTCTTCGCCTTGTGGAAGTCCGGATCCTCGCCGCGCGCGGCATTGGCGTTATAGTTGCTGAGCGTCTCTTGCAGCGCGCCTTCCGGGATGCCGAGATCGCGCTCCATCTCCTCAACCGTTTCCCAGGCGTCGATCAGCGCCTCATAGCCGTTCTGCTCGCCGAAGCTGGGCATGTCGCAGACCAGATAGGCGGCCATGTCCGGCTGCTGCATGGCGAAGGCGGTGGCGCGGCCGTGATAGGTGTCTTCGTTGATGAAGCGCTTGCCGAGCTTGTTAACCAAAATGCCCCTGATCCGGCTTTCCGGCGCGTAGATGGGGATCGAGATCATCGCCGCATGCATGTTCATGAACACGCCGCCGACGGATTCGCCCAGCAGATGGCCGGCCCCGTCCGAGGTCGGCGCGCCGTGCGGGTTGATCCCATCCAGCGCCATCGCCGGGGTATATTTGGCGATCAGCGCCTCATTCCAGACATACCCGCCGGTGGTGAGAACCACGCCCTTGCGCGCCTCGGCGTATTTGATCTCGTCGAACTGGCGGTAGCGTACGCCGACGATCCGCCCGTCATCGTCGCGGACCAGCGCATTCACGGCGGAATCGAATTCGACCCGGATGCCGATGCGCTGAACGGTGGCGATCAGCGCGTTCATCATCGCGTAGGCCGCCGCGCCGTTGACGCCGATCTTGTGGCCGCGCGGCACCGGCTTGGCCACCTGATTGAACGGCCAGCAATCCTCGTTGCCGGTCCAGGACAGCGTCTCGTCGGTCGGGTGCTCGGGGTCCTTGCCGGGGAAGAAGCGGTCGTTGAACGGCACGCCCTGGCGCTCCATCCAATCGAAATGCGCGACGCTGTCGTCGCAGTAGAGGCGAATCTTCTTCTCGTTCGGCTCCGGCGTCACCGCCATGATGTATTTGAACATCTCCTCAGCCGTATCGTCGAAGCCGTTGGCCTTCTGCACCCGCGTGCCGCCACCGAAATAGACATAGCCGCCGGCCATCGCCGACGACCCGCCGCCGCCCGAGGTGCGCTCGATCACCAGCACGTCGGCCCCCGCCTCCTTGGCCTCGATCGCGGCGCAGGCTCCGGCCGCACCCATGCCGACGACGATCACATCGGCCACGGTGTCGAACGTCACGTCATGCACCAACAGCGGCGGTGAGATCTCCATACTCTTCCCCAGAACTTTTCTTGGTTAAGACATCGGTCCCGCAGCCGGCGGCGGATCGCCGGGCAGGGGGATGAATTCGTCATGATCCAGGTCGGGCAGCTTCATGCGCCCGGCCCGCCAGTCGGCCTTGGCCTGCTCGATCCGCTCCTTGCGCGAGGAGACGAAGTTCCACTCGATGAAGCGTTCGCCTAGCGGCTCCCCGCCCAGCAGCATGACCGTGGCGGTGGTGACGCCGGTGAACAGGACAGGCACGCCGGGCGCGAACACCATCATCTGCCCGGCGTGGAAGGTCCGGCCGTCGATCTCGACCGATCCCGCCGCGACATAGGCCGCTCGCTCGGGATATTCGGGGTTAAGCTGCGCCTGCGCGCCGGGCTCGAGATTCCAGTGGACATAGAATAGCGGCGAGTGGGTCTTGACCTTGGCCTCGGCGCCGAAGGCCTTGCCGGCGATCAGCCGCGCCCACAGCCCGTCGCCCTCATAGGTCGGCAGGTCGTCCGGCCCGTGATGGGCGAAGGCGGGCTCGATTTCCTCATCCGCCTCGGGCAGGGCGACCCAGGCCTGGATGCCGTGCAGACGGTCTCCCTGGGCGCGCGCCTTCTCGAACCGCTCGGAATGGGTGATGCCGCGCCCAGCGGTCATCCAATTGACCTCGCCGGGCTGGATCGCCTGCGCCGACCCGACGCTGTCGCGATGCATGATCTCGCCGTCGAACAGATAGGTGACGGTCGACAGGCCGATATGCGGATGCGGCCGTACATCGACCTTCCTGTCGATGCCTTTAGGGAAATCCGCCGGCCCTATATGGTCGAAAAACACGAATGGCCCGACCATCCGCCTTTTGGCGAAGGGCAGCACCCGCCCAACCTCGAACCCGCCGAGGTCCTTGCGCCTTTGGTCGATCACCAGTTCGATCATTGGGAACTCCTTAAGGAAGAATTATCCGCAGATTACGCAGATTACGCAGATTTAAACCCTCTATCGCCTGCGGCGCTGCTTCGAAGCCGCCCAGCGAAGAATCTTAATCTGTGAAATCTGCCCACTGCCAAAGGCAGTTTTATGTGAAAACTGCGTCCTACGGACGCGCTGCGGATATAACTCTTACCTTTTTCCGAAATTGGCCTTCAGCTCCTCCGGCGTCGTCTCCTGTGAATCCAAGGCCAGCATCGCGTCGATCTTGGCGCCTTCGGGCGCCTTGGGTATCGCCGTGAAGGTGTGGCCGGTCCACAGCATCACGACGGCGTCGGAGTGGAAGAACTTCACGCTGTGGCCGGGGATCACCTCGTCCAGCATGACGCGGTAGGCGTTGGTCTCCTCGCCCAGCGCCTTGCCCCAGGCGGCGACCTTGTCGAAGAAGGCCTTGGGCTCGGCGCCGGCGGTGTTGCTCAGGAAAAAGGCGGTCTTGGGCGTACCGCGCGGGTCGACGCCGCGCGGCGGGCCGGAAACCAGGCGCTCATTGGCGTCGAAGCCCTCGGGCCGAGGCGGGGCGTTCATGAAGCGGGCTTCGTCCTCGTCGAATACCTTGAGGACCTCACCGGTCAAGAGGCCCATCGCCTTCGTCCGGTCCAGGAAGGCTTCCATATAGACATCGAACGGCAGGTCCGCCGGCTCCGATGAATCAAGGTGATTGCGGACATATTTGTCGAACGGGAAGTACCGGCTGCCCAGCGGCGCATGGTTCTTCTCGTAATAATCCTTGAACGCCGCGCGGGTGGTACCTGGCTTGCGCTCGATGAGTGTCACGACCTTCATGCTCTTCCCCTACTTCGCTTGTCGCCGGCTTTTGCCTTGGCTATGACCAGCCAACCATAAAAGGTTCAGGGACAAAGGGGAACGCGATGGCGGGGCTTTATTTCGAGGAATTTTTCGTCGGCCAGGAATTCCACCACGCGCTGTCGCGCACGGTGACGGAACATGACAACACCATGTTCAGCCTGATGACGATGAACCCCCAGCCGCTGCACCTGGACGCCCATTTCGCCGAGGGCACAGAGTGGGGCCAGCGTCTGTTCAATTCCTATTACACGCTGGCGATCCTGGTCGGCATGAGCGTCTACGACACGACCTTGGGCACCACCATCGGCAATCTCGGCATGACCGACGTCCGCTTCCCCAAGCCGGTCTTCCACGGCGACACGCTGCGCGCCCACACCAAGGTGGTGAGCCTGCGCGAGAGCAAGTCCCGCCCTGATGCCGGGCTGGTGGAGTTCGAGCACACCGCGCTGAAGCAGACAGGTGAGGCGGTGGCGATCTGCCGGCGGACGGGGCTGATGCGGAAGAAGCCGGCGGCTTAGCCCCCTGGATAGAGTTTCATCGCGTCGGCCCTGAGCGCCGCGCGCGTTGCGTCGCGGCTGTAATGCATGTGGCCGCCGGCATAGACCTTGAGCTGCAGCCGGTCGGTGTTGCCGAAGGCCGGGACGTGGTCGATCAGATAGCGGGTGGCGAAATAGGGCGTCACCGTGTCGAACATGCCGTGGCTGATCATCACCTTCATGCGCGAATCCAGCGCCAGGGCCTGCTTCAGGTCGCTGACCACTTCCGGTATCTGCGGATCGGCGCCGTTCTTGCCGACGCCCCAGTCCCACTTGCCGTTCACCTCATAGCTCAGCAGGTGATAGGGCTGGTCGATCTTGTAGCCCAGAGTGCCCTGGATGTAGTCGACGATGGCGCTGGTCACCGGGGCGATCGTGCCCTGCAGGATGGGGTCTTCGAACTGCGGCTGGGCGCTGTTCGGGTTGGCGTCGAAGCCCTTGACC
>Ga0268266_10001568_pt1 | contig 26728 bp, 24 predicted proteins | sample KBSS13metaG_FD_190356 | JGI IMG/M metagenome (GOLD analysis project Ga0268266, IMG submission 190356) | Switchgrass rhizosphere microbial communities from Kellogg Biological Station, Michigan, USA - KBS S1-3 metaG (SPAdes) (version 2) | ecosystem: Host-associated > Plants > Roots > Rhizosphere... | reverse complement strand
GGCCCTTCCGAGGTCGCTTGAATGCTGGGTGATAGACGATTGTTCGATGATATGGCGCGCGTCGCGAGCGGCGCGGCCGGCGCATTCGGCGGGATCCGGTCCCGTATGGAAGGAGAGCTGCGCGACCAGGTCGAGCGGCTGCTCGCCCGGATGAAACTGGTCACCCGCGAAGAGTTCGAAGTGGTAGAGGCGCTGGCGCAAAAGGCGCGGGCGGAGCAGGAAATCTTGGCCGAACGGCTGGCCGCGCTTGAGGCCCAGCTGGGTGCGCAGGCGTCCTCGCCCCAGGCCCCGTCCAAGGCGAAGCCCTCACCGGCGCGCAAGAAGCCGCCGGCGGCACCCGCGGCGAAGCCGGCACGGCGCCGGCGCGGCGAGCCCTGATGGCGTCGCCCCTGCCTCGGCTGACGCGCGATCACCATTTCAATGACATGATTTTGATGGATTGTGGTGTGCGGGGAACGGCCCGTGCCCCGCGGACCTGCCTTTTCCGGCTCTAAGGAGACGAGGATGACTGTACCCTCTCTTGAGACCTCGACCACCCAGATCAATCCGCTCGACCTGATCGAGGAGCTGGTGATCGCCAATGACTGGCCGTTCCAGCGTGCTGCCGACGATGAAATCCTGGTGGAGATCAGCGGCCGGTGGACCGATTACCGCCTGTTCTTCGTCTGGCAGGAAGAGGCCAGCGCGCTGCAATTCTGCTGCCGCCTCGACGCCAAGGTTCCGGCCAAGACCCGCACGACGATCAACGACCTGCTGTCGCGCATCAATGAGCGGCTCTGGGTTGGCCATTTCGACGTCTCCGCCGAGGAGGAGTCGATCATGTTCCGCCACGCCCTGCTGCTGCGCGGCGTCGCCGGCGTCAGCGCCGAGCAGGTCGAGGATCTGGTCGAGCTCGCGCTGGTCGAGTGCGAACGCTTCTACCCGGCGTTCCAGTTGGTGATCTGGGGCGGCAAGACCGCCGACGAGGCCATGACCGCCGCCATCCTGGACCCGGTCGGCGAGGCGTAAGTCGTTAAAATCCCTCGCTCTCCGGGAGAGCGAGGGGCTTCAAGCTTTGGACGATAAATGACCGACGTTCTTCTGATCGGCTGCGGCCGCATGGGCGGCGCCCTGCTCAAAGGGTGGCGCGAATCCGGTGCGGTGGGCCGCGCCATCGTCGTCGATCCGGCCATGCCGTCGCTGGACGATGTTCCCGTTGTCGCGTCGTCACTGGCCGAAGTCCCCGATCCGCTGCCCAAGACCATCCTGCTGGCGGTCAAGCCGCAGATGCTGGACGAGGTGATGCCCGGTTTGGCCGAACGCCTACCGGATGGCGCTTTGGTGATCTCGATCGCCGCCGGCAAGCCGATCGCCTATTTGGCCGGCCGGCTGGGCAAGCCGGCGGCCATCGTCCGCACCATGCCCAACACCCCGGCCGCGATCGGGCGCGGCATCACCGTCTGCTGCGCCGGCCCCGGCGTGACGGCGGCCGAGCGCGACGTCGCCGACCGGCTGATGAAGGCGGTAGGCGATGTCGCCTGGACCGAGGACGAGGCGCTGATGCATGCCGTCACCGCCGTCTCCGGCTCCGGGCCGGCCTATGTCTTCAACCTGATCGAAGCGCTGCGCGATGCGGCCATCGCCGCCGGCCTGCCGCCTGAACTCGCCGCCAAGCTCGCCCGCGCGACCGTCACCGGCGCCGGCGAGCTCGCCCACCAGTCGCCGGATACACCCGAAAAGCTGCGCATCAACGTCACCAGCCCCGGCGGCACCACCGCCGCCGCACTGGCCGTGCTGATGGGCGAAAAAGGCCTGACCGACCTGATGACCCGCGCGGTCGCCGCCGCAACCGCGCGCTCGGAGGAGCTGGCGAAGGGCTGAGCCCTACTTCCGCGCCGCCAGGATCGCATCCAGGCTGGCGGCCTCGACCTCGGGGTCGCGCTCCAGGTGCGGATAGCGCAGGCCGCCGTGATAATCGAGGTGGATCACCTTATAGCGGTCGGTCGTTTTCACGATCAGCTCGATGGCATCCTTGCTGCCGGCACTGGCCTTGATTGCCTCCTTCACCACGTCCGGGTCCCAGGGGATACCGTTGACGGCGACGATCTGGTTGCCGGCGGTGATCCCCGCCTTGAAGGCCGGGCTGTCCCACAGGACGGACTTGACGCCCCCCTCCTTGTTGGTGGCGACGAAGCCCAGTGACCAGGTGAAGGTCGTCGCCCTGCGCTCGCTGTCGGTCGATTTGACGATCTCGTTGTCGGTGTCGTTATAGACCAGCCGGTAGCCGCCGCGCTTCAGCCCGTCGAGTGGGGTCTTGCCGCCGCTGGGCTCCAGCCGCGCCCGCAGGAACGCGGCCCAGTCATAGGGCTGCACCGCGTTCAGCGCCTTGACCACGTCGTCGAACGTGTAGGTCACGGGCACGTAGCTGCCATCGTCGATGCCGAAAAAGGCCTTGGCGAAATCGTCCAGCGAACGGGCGCCTTTCGACTGCTCGCGGATCAGCGTGTCGGCATCCAGCCAGATCAGCGCGCCCTCGTCGTAATAGTCCTCGAAGCGCTGCCAGCTCCGCCAGGCGAGCGGACGGCGGGGGTTGATGATCTCGTCGCTGGTCGTGTCTTCCAGCGGCCGCCAGGACCGGCCCGGCATATTGTCATAGATGGCCGCCTCCATCGCGATGTCGTCCATCTCCTGCTGCCGGTTGCGGATGCCGGCCCGCGCCGTCAGCACCTTGCCCCAATATTCGGTCTGCCCCTCATAGACCCACAGCAGGCTGTCGCGCATCGGCACGTCGTAATTCGCCGTCCACAGATTGGCCGGACGGCGGAACTTGCCATTCCAGGAATGGGTGTATTCGTGCGGCAGCAGGTCCTTGTCGGTCAGGCTTCTGGCCGCGTCGGTCAGATAGTCGGCATAGGTGTTGTCCTCGCTCGACCGATGGTGCTCCAGCCCACCCAGCGGGACCGTGTCGGACAGGGTCACCAGGAAGTCGTAATGGTCGTAATGATGCGACCCGAACAGCCTGTAGGCCTGCTGGATCAGGGCGCGGTGCGCCGCCAGTTCCTCCGGCTTGATGTCGAGCTGGCTCGGCCGGTCGGCGAAGACGTTCAGATGCACCGGCGCCGGGCCGCCGGGATCGAGGTCCAGCTTCGACACGTAGCGGCCGGCGAAGATCGGGCTGTCGGCGAGCGTCTCCAATGTCGTCGTCTTGAAACCCACATGGCCGCCGGTGCCGGAGGCGCCGTCCAGTGCTGTGGCGAACTGCCAGCCGGCCGGCAGGGTGATATCGGGCGTCACCATGATTTGCCGGGCGAAAAAGCCGGCCGGGTAGAGCGACAGGCGGATCGGCTCCAGCACCATCATGGCTGAGGTGATCTCGGCGTCGCCGAAATCGTCGCCGACCGGCGACAGATACTGGAAAGCGACATCCAGCTTGGCAGCGCCCTCGGGCACTGTCAGGTGAAAGGCGTAGACGTTCACCGCGTCGCGCACCCAGGCGATCTTCTGGCCGTTCGCCTTGATCTCCAGGCCTGCGAACCGGTCGATCGCCCCCTCAGGCGCATGGGTGCCGGGCAGCCATTTGGGATAGAGCAGGGTGAGGTCGCCGGGCTGGACCGGGATGGTTTCATGCACCCGCACGACCTTGCGGTCGATGTCGGTCGCATCGATCGACAATAGGATCGTGCCCGGAAAGGGCTTGTCCTCGGGCGCGGCGATCGCTGGCGTCGGGGCTGCCGGCACGGGACCGGGGCTGGCGGCGAGGGCGAGGCGACAGACGAAAACGGTCAGGCCGACGGCGAGGGTGACGTAGTTGAATCGCACCGGAACCTTCATCTGCACTTCCTCCCTCACGCTGTCTTCTTCCTTGGCCGTCACGGGTCCAATAGAAATAAAGGTTCCCCTATCCGCACAATACGATATAAAGTTGCGCAAAAATTAATGGGGTGTCACCGATGATCCGCTTCGGGCTCGGATTGTTTCTCGCAGTTTTCTTGTTGCTGGCGCAAGGCGCCGTTGCCGCTCCACCGCCGGTCGAGGCCTATGGCAAGCTGCCGGGCGTCGAGGAGGTGCAGATTTCCCCGTCGGGCACGCGCTATGCGTTCATCGCAACCGAGGGCGAAAAGCGCCGGCTGTATGTCGCAACCGCGGACGGCCAGCCGCTCAGGCTCGCGGAGATCGGCACCACGAAGGTGCGCGGACTCGAATGGGCCGGCGATAATCACGTTCTGGTAACGCTCAGTGCAACCGTCACTCTCGGACCCCAATTCACGACCTGGCGAGCGGAGCTTATCTCGGTGGCCGCGATGAATGTCGATACCGGGAACATTGTCCAGGTCTTCGCACGACATGGAGACAAGGTTGTGAATGCCGTTTTCGGCAGCTATGGGACGGCGCAGGTTGACGGTCATTGGTACGGCTGGTTCGGCGGCCGAAGCTGCGACAGCGACAGGACCGGGTGCTACGGAATCCACAACTACGAGGATCTCTACCGGGTCGATCTCGATACCGGCTCGCTCACTATCGCCTCGCATGGGCGCAGCGATAGTGATGGCTGGCTGGTCTCGCCGGCGGGCGAGGTGGTCGCGCGTTCATTCTACAACGAAAAGAACGGCGGCTGGCGAATACTGGCCGGCAAGGAAGGGGATCAGGTCCTCGCGGCAGGTCAGAACGATTTCGGCGGCACGTCCGACCTCAATTTCGGACGCACCGCGGATACCGTGCTCGTCGATGCGCCGAACGGCGCCACCGACGAGACCCGCGGTGGCTACAGTTTCCGCGAACTGTCGGTCGGCTCAGGGGCGGGCCCCGCCGGGATCGATACGTCCGGAATGGTGACACCCATTGTCGATCCGGCCACGCATCTGTGGATCGGGGAGACGCTGCGCAATGACGAACAGGAGAAGACCTTTTTCGCGCCGGCGCTCGAGGCTCGGTGGAGGGGGGCCCGCAAGGCTTTTCCGAACAACATCGTCCATCTCAAATCCTGGAGCACGGATTTCAACAAGCTGATCGTTTTCACCGATGGCGGCGACGATTCAGGTACCTATTGGCTGGTTGATATCCAGAAACACTCGGCAGACCCGATCGGATCACAGTATCCGACCGTCAAGAGCAAGGATGTCGGCCCGGTTGGAATGGTCGACTATCGTGCCGCGGACGGATTGGCGCTGCATGGCGTCCTCACCCTGCCGCCGGGCAAGCCGGCCAAGAACTTGCCGCTGGTGGTGCTGCCGCATGGCGGCCCGGAGGCCCGGGATTACGCCGGCTTCGACTGGTGGGCGCAGGCCTACGCGTCGCGCGGCTATGCCGTGTTCCAGCCGAATTTCCGTGGCTCCTCGGGCTACGGCGTCCGGTTCCGCAATGCCGGGCTCGGCGAGTGGGGGCATAAGATGCAGACCGACATCTCGGACGGCGTCGCCGAACTGGCGAAAAAGGGCATCGTCGATCCCAAGCGCGCCTGCATCGTCGGCGGCAGCTATGGCGGATACGCGGCGCTGGCCGGGGTTACCGTGCAGCAGGGGGTCTATCGCTGCGCGGTCGCGGTGGCGGGTGTGGCCGACCTGTCCGACATGCTGATCCGGGAGCACAAGATAACCGCAGCCCCGACCTCCTCAGGGACACGATACTGGCGGGCTTTCATGGGCGCGGAGTCATCGACGGACAGCCGGCTGGACCCAATCTCGCCATCTATCCAGGCCAGCCGGGCGGATGCCCCGATCCTGCTGATCCACGGCAAGGATGACACGGTCGTACCGATCGAGCAGAGCGAGACCATGGAGCATGCGCTCAGCCGCGCCGGCAAGCCGGTGGAATTCATCAAGATGAACAATGAGGACCATTGGCTCTCACGCGAGGAAACCCGCATGGAAATGCTGAAAGCCGCGGTGGCGTTCGTGGAGAAATACAATCCCCCGAACTGACCGGCCGCCAAACTGAAGGCGCGGCCCGCGGGGCCGAATCGCCGCGCAGGGTGTTAATCCCTCGAAATGAGGGAGGTCCTGGTGCTGAGCGAACAACCCGCCGACATCGTCGAAACCGATATCCCGCAGCGGCTGGACCGGCTGCCCTGGGCGCGATTCCACTGGCTGGTTGTGGCCGCGCTCGGCATCACCTGGATATTGGACGGGCTCGAGGTCACGCTGACCGGTTCGGTCGCCGGGGTGCTGCAGAGCTCCGATGGGCTCAGCCTCAGCGATACTGAGATCGGCGGGGCGGCCAGCGCCTATCTGGTGGGCGCGGTGCTGGGCGCGCTCGGCTTCGGCTATCTGACCGACCTGCTCGGCCGCAAGAAGCTGTTCTTCGTCACCCTGGGGGTTTACCTCGCCGCCACCGCGGCGACGGCATTTTCATGGGATGCGGCGAGCTTCATGGTCTTCCGCTTCCTGACCGGTGCCGGGATCGGCGGGGAATATGCGGCGATCAACTCGGCGATCCAGGAGCTGATTCCGGCGCGCTTTCGCGGGCGGACCGACCTCGCCATCAACGGCAGCTACTGGTTCGGCGCGGCGGCGGGGGCGGGCGTCACCGTCTTCCTGCTCGATCCGCGCATCTTTCCGCCTTCCGTGGGCTGGCGCGTCGCCTTCGGCACCGGGGCGGTGCTGGGGCTTGGCATCCTGGCGCTGCGCCGCTTCCTGCCCGAAAGCCCGCGCTGGCTGATGATCCATGGCGACCAGGAGGGCGCGGACGCGGTCGTGCGCCAGATCGAGGACCGGGTGCGGGAGGTCGAGAGCAGCCTGCCGCCGATTCCACCGGAGCGGTTCCGCTTCCGCCCGCGCGACCATGCCGGCATCGCCGAGATGGCGGCAGCCCTGTTCCGCGCCTATCCGCGCCGCGCCGTCCTGGGGCTGGTGCTGATGGGCTCGCAGGCCTTTCTCTATAACGCGATCTTCTTCACCTATGCGCTGGTGCTGGGCCGCTTCTTCCAGGTGCCGGCGGGTGAGGTCGGGCTCTATCTGCTGCCCTTCTCGATCACCAACGCCATCGGTCCGCTGCTGCTCGGCCCCTTATTCGATATTTGGGGTCGCAAGCCGATGATCGCCGCGACCTACGCGGTCTCGGGCCTGGTGCTGGCGGCCGGCGGCTGGATGTTCGTCCAAGGCGGGCTCAGCGCCGTCACGCTGACGGCGATCTTCTCGGTCGTGTTCTTCTTCGCCTCGCCTGCCGCCAGCGCCGCCTATCTGACGGTGGGGGAGAGCTTTCCGTTGGAGACCCGCGCCATGGCCATCGCCATCTTCTATGCGCTGGGCACGGCGGTCGGCGGTGTCGCCGGGCCGCTGGTCTTCGGCCATCTGATCGGCGCCGGCGGCCGCCTGCCGCTGTTCCACGGCTATCTGTTCGCCGCGGCGCTGATGATCGGGGCGGCGCTGGTCGAGCTGGCGATCGGCATCCGCTCCGAACGCCAGCCCCTCGAATCCGTCGCCGCCCCGCTGTCCTCGGCCGAGCTTTAGCCTTACTCGACCCGGCTTGCCGGGACGTCGAGGCCGTTCTGGTGCAGAACCAGTCCGGTCGCGTGGCCGCCGCCGCTGGTGATGAACGTGATCTGCGCTGGAACGACCGTGTAGAAGAAGCTGTGGTCGTTCTCAGGATAGACCGGGAGGGCGCGCTGATTCTGGAACTGCACCATCAGCCCGTCGCCCTCGCGCGTCACGACGAAGACTGCGTTCGGGGCCGCCTGGAAGCGCCCGACATAGTTGTCGAGCAGCTTGGGATCGATTGCGATCGGCGTGCGGGGCTTGGCCTCGTCGGCGACGCGCTTGTTCGCCTCGGCCTCCGCCGTCTTGAATTCCGCATCGTCGATGCGCTTCGCGATCAGTTCCCTGCCGTTCTGGTGAAGAATAGCCTGGGTTGCCTTGCCGCTGCCGGCGAAGCTCACCTGGGCGTCGGCCTCACGGAAGAAGAAGTTCTGCCCACCTTCGGGGACGGCTCTGAGCTTCGGCTGGCCGACGATCCGTACGAACAGGTAGCCGTCTTCGCGGGTGACATCGAACAGGAACCTGTCGGACCGGTAATGGCCGACATAGGCGTCGAAGCTGGCGGGATCGACGCCGACCTCGGTGTGCGGCTGGTTCTGTTCCCGCTGCTTCTGCTCGACTACAGCCGCGACCCTGGCAGCCTCCGCCTGATCGACCCGTTTGGCTTCCGCGCCCGGCCGTTTGCCATGCATGACCAGGAACAGGCTCGGCGCCGGGCCAATGCCGGCATTGGTGAAGTCGATCTCGGCATCGACGCCTTTCTCGAAGAATACCCCGTCCGATTTCTGGAAAAGCTCCATCTTTGCCGTGCCCGCGCCGTCATCGACGAACAACCGGTCGCCGTCGCGGGTGACATTCAGGATCTGGTTCGGCGCTTTGGCGGGATCGAATTCATAGGCGCCGACATAGCGGTCGATGGCTTTCGGGTCGATCGGCATGGTCTTTTCGTCCGCCGGCGCGGCGATGGTGATCGCGGCGACCATGACCAGCGGCAGCAGGCCCAGCACGATGGCGGCCGCCGCCCGCCTGCCGATCCGCGGGAACCTGATGCCGGCGATCACACGCTCGATACGCTGGGCCACCATGCCGGACCGCGCCATGGCGACGCCGGCCGGCACGTGCCCCACACTGTTCGCAACATCCAGCAGGGTCTCGGCATAGGAAAGCGGCACGCCGACCTCCGCAACCGCGATGTCGTCGCTGGCGGCCTCGGCCAGTTCGGCGAGTTCACTGTCCAGCCACCAGGCGAAAGGGTTGAACCAGAAGATCGCCCGGTTCAGCTTGGCCAGCAGCAGGATCGGAAAGTCGCCTCGGGCGATATGCGCCCGCTCGTGCGCCAGAACAGCGCCCAGCTTGGCGGCGCTCCATGCCGTGGCCCCGGCCGGCAGCAGGATCGTCCGTCCGAACGTGACCGGCACGGTGACGGTGCGGCTGAGCCGGACGCTGCTGTCCTCGGCAAACGGCTTCGCCACGCGCGCCAGCCGCCAGGTCAGCAAGAGACCGACGGCAAGCCTGCCCAAGAGAACGGCCGCGACCGCGCCATAGGCATAGGGCAGCACATCCTGCCAATGGAACATGGGCATCGGCGCACCCACTGGCGGTTGCATAGCGATGGGCCCAATGGCCTGCAGCAGCGGCCCCGGAACGTAGGGCAGCGCGCCAGCCAGCAAGGCCGGGGCGGGCAGGGCGGGAGCCGTTTCCTGCATCCCGGCGATCAGTGCCGGCATCGCCAGCGAGGCGATCAGCGCGACCGTCCAGACCAGGCTCCTGATCGCCGGACTGCGCACGCGCAGCAGCGTGAGGCCCGCCCAGATGGCGATGCCGAGCATGAGGGAGCGGACAGCGGATTCCAGCAGCAGCGACATCATCACGGCTTTTCCCCTTTCAGTTTGGCAATCTTGTCGGCCAGCGCCAGCAGCTGCTGGCGGTCGATCATCTTGGCGTCGACCATGCCGACCAGCACTTCGTCGACCGACCCGTTGCAGAACCAGTCGACCACCCGTTTCATCGCCTTGGCGGCGACCTGCCCGCGCGCCTCGGCGGCGCGATAGACATAGGTGCGGCCGTCGACCTCATGGGTGACGTAGTTCTTGGCTTCCAGCCGCCGCAGCACGGTGCGGACGGTCGATTCCTTCAGCTTGCGCGGCAGCTGCTCGCGTACATCCTCGGCGGTGATCGGCCCGCGCGTCCAGACCAGCTGCATGACGGCGTGCTCCAGCTCGCCGAGATCGGGAAGTTCGTCATCCATCGTAGCGTTACTCCTTAAGCGCTACGAACTGTAACAGTATATGCAATATCTGTCAAAGTCCGTTTTTGATGAGGACTTTGAATAACTTGTTGGACAGATTCGTGACCGTCGCGTATCACGCTCGAACTACAAAGGAGACTGTGCTGCCCCCTATTCGTTCCCATGAGGCCGAGGACCGGCCGTCCGAAAACGGAACGGCGCAAAGATTGGTCCAGGCCGGCATTTTGCTGATCGCGCGCGGCGGCTTCCGCGCGCTCACCGTACGTGATGTCGCGGCAATGGCCGACATTTCCTTCCCCTCGGTCCAGTATCATTTCCCGGCCAAGGCTGACCTGCTGGCGGCTGTGTTCAATGCGACAGCCGCACAGCATTGCCACACGCTGGATTCCCTGCTGCCCGACGTCGAACCCGGCGAGATGGGGCCGATCGCCCTTTCCACCTTGGCGAACGCCGTGCTGGCCGATTGGTGCACGACCCACGCCGAGCTCACCCTGGCGGCGCATGAGATGCTGCTTGCCGCCTACCGCGACCCGACGCTGGCCGGGGCGGGCGCGGCCTGGATCACACGCCAGCATGCGGCCTGGACCGAGCTGATCGGGCGCACGACCGGAACGCCGGACCCGGATGTGGCCTGGTTCGTGCTCGAGCTGCTGATCGGCCTCAGCCTGACGACGCTTGGATGCGGCCGGCCGATCGAGGCCGGGCTCGCCAACCACGAGATATTGTATTTCGCGCTCGTGGGGCCGGACGAGTGGTCGAGCATGCCGGTCTGGTATCCTGCTTTGCTTGCTTCGATCGACAGGCAGGGCCAGGCAGACGATGCCGAGCTGTCCCGCGCGCCGTTCCGCTCTGCCCACCCCGCGGCGGAGAAGATTCTCCGGGCCGGGATGGCGATCGTCGCCGAGGAGGGGTCGAGCATGCTGACCTTCCGCGGTGTGGCGACCCGGGCCGGCGTCGCCGTCACGTCGGTCACCAACAATTTCCACACGCGGGAGAACCTGGTCTATCGCGTCTATCGCCGGATCCAGGACGACATGGCGGAGGTGAACTTCCGCCATGGCTGGGACGGGCCGGCGGAGCCGCCGCCGCCCGATCTCTTCGACACGCTGCTCCGCACCGTCATGGGCGACAGGGAGCCGTCCTTCCTAGCCGCCTACGACCTGATCCTGGCTGCCGCTCGCGACGAGCGCCTCGGCGGCCAAGCCTGGCGCATGCGGATGACCCGCGGCGTCTATCTGCTGGTCAAGCGCGGGCTGATGCCGCCACCCGGGCCGCAGTCGCAATTCTGCTCTCATATCGTTTCGCTCTGGGGCATCGGCGTAGGGCTGCTGCACCATATCCGCGGCTCTGATTTCGATGAGCGGAAGGCGCTCATCGAGGCGCGGCTGAAGGACGGAATGCAAAGGCTACCACTTTCGCGCTGGCCCAATTAGGCTCCGGGTTTCTTTTCCGGAGTTCCTGATGCTCACGCGCCGCGACCTGCTGGTCACAACCGCTTCCTTTGCCGCCGTCTCAGCCTTGCCGGCTGCGTCAACCCTAGCCTTTGGCGCCCAGCCCGGCCTCAAGGCCGCGCTCGACGCCGTGTCGGAGGGGATGCTCGCGGAATATCCCGAGGACGCCACCTTCCTCGGCCTCGACACCGGCGCGCGCGCCACGCTGCGCGGCAAGCTGACCGATCGGTCGATGGAGGGCGATGCCGCCCGCGCGGCCGCCTGCGCCGACCGGCTCAAGATGCTGAAATCGGTCGATGCCTCAGGCCTTCAGGGCATCGACCGGGTCAATCTCGAAACCGTGACCTATGCCCATCAGCTGGCTGACGACGGCTATCGCCAATTCAAGTTCGGCGACAATTCCGTGCTCAATGTCTGGCAGGGCGAGAGCAACACGGCCTATGCGGTCAGCCAGGCCTCCGGCTTTTTCGCGACGATCCCGGACTTCCTGAACAGCATGCATCCGGTCGCGACCGTCACCGACGCCGACGACTATCTGTCCCGGCTCAGCGCGCTGGCCAAGGGCATGGACGGCGAGAATGCCCGCCTGACCCGCGACGCCGGTCTGGGGTCGATCGCGCCGGACTTCCTGCTCGACACGACGCTGAAGCAGATGACCGATTTCCAGGCCAAGCCGGTCGCGGAATGGGGACTGGTCACCTCGCTTGCGACGCGCGCCAAGGAGAAAGGCATCGCTGGCGATTGGGCCGCCAAGGCGGCGCAGATCTGCACTGCCGAGGTCGGTCCGGCGATCGCCCGCCAGATCGCCGTGCTGAAGGACCTGCGCGCCAAGGCGAAGCCCGACGCCGGTGTGTGGAAACTGAAGGACGGCGAGGCCTTCTACGACTGGACGCTCAAGATCGGCACCACCACGGCGATGACGCCCGACGAGGTCCACAAGCTCGGGCTCGAGCAGGTGAAGGCGATCGGCGACCGGATGGACGGGCTGTTGCGCAAGCAAGGCCTGACCAGCGGCACGGTCGGCCAACGCATGGCGGCGCTGGGCAAGGACCCGCGCTATCTCTTCCCCAATACCGACCAGGGCCGCGCCGACCTGCTCGCCTATCTGAACGGCGTGGTCGCCAAGATGCGGGAACGCCTGCCGCGCGCCTTCGCCACGATCAAGAAGGCCGACCTCGTCATCAAGCGCGTCCCGCCGGATATCGAGGCGGGGGCGCCCGACGGCTATGAGCAGGACGGGCCGATCGACGGCAGCCGTCCGGCCTCCTACTACATCAACCTGCGCGACACCGGGAACTGGCCGAAATTCAGCCTGCCGACGCTGTGCTTCCATGAGGGCGTGCCAGGCCATGTCTGGCAGGGCACCTTCATCCATGACCTGCCGACCGTCCGTTCGCAGCTGCTGTTCAACGCCTATGTTGAAGGCTGGGCGCTCTATGCCGAGCAGCTCGGCGATGAGCTCGACATGTATGAGGACGATCCTGTCGGCCGGCTGGGCTATCTCCAGTCGATCCAGTTCCGCGCCTGCCGCCTCGTGGTCGATACCGGCCTGCACGCCAAGCGCTGGACCCGCGACCAGGCGATCCGGTGGATGGTCGAGAATAACGGCAATCCGGAGGACTCGGCGCGCGGCGAGATCGACCGCTATTGCGCCTGGCCGGGCCAGGCCTGCGGCTACCAGATCGGCCACCTGCATATCGACGCCCTGCGCAACAAGGCCAAGGCGGCGCTGGGCCACAAGTTCGACATGCGCAAATTCAACGACGCCCTGCTGACCTCCGGCAGTATGCCGCTGGACGTGCTGGACGGGGTGATCGATAGGTTCATCAAGGGGGCGTGAGGATGCGTATGCGACCGATCGTGGCGTTGGCGCTGTTCGGCCTGTGGCTCGCACCGCTTTACGGCGCTCACGCCCAGCAGGGCGCCGTAGCCGCGTGCAAGCTCCCAAGGATCGGCGGCATTCCGGTTACCGCGAACGGGTTCAACCGCGTCATCACCAATGCCGATGCCGATGGAAACCAGGTTTCATTGCTGATCGATACGGGTTCTCCGACGACGGTGATGAATCCCCGCCCTGACGGTCAAAGACATACGGGTACGCGCAAGGGGACTTTCCGGGTTCTGGAAGATATCTCTACAATATCGGCCTACCCCGCCAAGATTGCGAAGCTCACGATGGGGGATTACGACTTCAAGGATGTAACTGTCGCTTATGCGGAGAGGCTTCTAATCACCGGAGATGTCTATGGCGTCCTAGGGGGCGATGTATTGGGCTCGGTCGACCTGGAAATGGACTTGAGCCGCGGTATCATCAATTTGTTTGGCCCGAATAAATGCGGCGAAAGTGCAATCTATTGGTCGGACAAGTTCAGCGAAGCCGAACTTGCCACCGGGCGTCGGCAAATCGACATCATCGTCGAGCTGAACGGGATTCGGGCGCGCGCACTGCTCGACACCGGCTCCGCCGAAAGCTGGGTTTCATGGGAGCTGGCCGGTCGCGCGGGTGTTCATTCCGACTCTCCTGGAATGATGGAGGACGCGCAATCCAGACATCCCGATCTGCAGGCGGGCAAGACGATGCATTATCGATTTTCAGAGCTGAAAGTCGGTGACGAAGTGGTTAAGAATGCTAATCTTGGCATCAAGAAATTCGGTTGGGGTGCATTCTGGGGAGCTCCCGTCGATAATTTTTATGATGTCGACATGGTCCTTGGCGTTGACTTCTTAAGAAATCATCACCTCTACGTCGATAGGACGGCTGAGAAGGTATATTTTACCTGGAACGGAAAAACTATATTCACGCCGCCTGCGATTAAGTAACCAAAGCCATCCGTCGACCAACGGTTTCGATAATCACTCCGGCTTCAGCTTGCCGCGGACGATGGGTTTCGCGCTCTATCCATCCTACGTTTTCTGGATCCGCGGATCATTTTTTGATCCGATACTGATCGTGACAATCGGCGCAGGCGCGCCCGACCGTCCGGAACTGCCTGGCGATCGCGTCGGGGTCGCCGGCATCTGCGGCGGTCACAAAGCTGGCGCTCTCCCGTTCCAGCGCCTGAGCCCGCGCGGAAAAGTCGTCCCAGTGCATCCAGATCTCCGGCTTGGCGTCGGTTGGTCGCTGATCGCTTCCAGGCGGAAACAATGAGCCGATCCGGGATGCGACCGCCGCAATCGTGCGGGCGTCATCCTTGATCGTCGCGAGGCTGCGGCCGCTTCGGATACGCTCCCCCGCGTCCTTCATCGCTTTGCCGGCCCCGGTCATGTCGTCCATCCGCTCCTTCACGATGCCCATGGCACCCTCATGCGCGGGCGAAACCAGAGGGATAAGGGCAAGTACCCCCGCAACGAATATTATGCGGCCCATGATCAGCCGACCTTCAGCCGCAGGAAGACCATGTACGAGGTCGGGTCGCCATAGGCCCGGTCGAGCGCCGACGGGTAGCCATAGCGGCTGACCAGCCCGCCGATGCCCAGCTTCAGATGGTCGCCCAGATGGACATCCCGGATATAGCCCAGGCTGATCTTCTCAACTGTGAAGACGCGGTCCAGCAGCGGCCCATCCTCGAACAGCTCATCTTCCGCCACCCGCTCGGCGCGGGCGAAGATGGTGTGCGTGTCGTGCAGCACCAGCTCGCTTTCCAGCAGGAACCCGTCCAGCGTGTGGCCGGGATGGTTCATCTTGCGGCCCCAGGCGAAGGTCGTCGCCCAGACATTGTCGCCGAACGGCAGGTTGTAGGTGCCTGAAGCGGTCAAGCGGTTTTCGTCGATTTCGGGCGTCAGCTGCTCTGGGCTCTTGAGATAGCCCCAGCTGGTCTGGAACGACCAGTTGGGGGTGGGATTGTAGGTGACGCGGGTCGAGACGCTGTCCAGCCGTGGCCCCTCGATGTCATAGCGATGCTGGTCGGGCTCGCGGCCCCGGAACACCGAGGCCTCGATCTTCCACGGCCCCTTTGTATAGCCGCCGGTCACAACGCCATAGGTGATGTGCGTGCTGTCCAGCCAGTGGTGGGTGATCGGCGCCTCGGGGTTATCCATGCCGGAAAAGCGGTGCATGAAGGCGGCAGGGCCCAGCGCCGGCTCACCCGGCAGGCCGGCATAGAGGAAGACCGAACTGTCGCCGGTCAGCTTCAGGCTGTACGAGGCCGACAGCTCCATGAACAGGTCGTGGGGATGCTGGCGGTCGACCAGCGGCTCGCGGCCGTTCGCCGTCTCGCCGGTGGCGAACAGCAGCGGATAGCCGTTGGCGCCCATCAGCGGGTCGAGCGACAGCATCGCGCGCAGGCCCAGCGTGCCGTCCTCGCCGACCGGGCGCTGGGCCATCAGCATGCCCATGCTGGCGCTGAACGCCTTGTCGTTGCCGCGCGGCCCGCCCTGATTGTCATAGATCGCGTCGAGGTTGCCGTGCGCCATCAGCATCCACGGTCCGGCCATGAAATGCAGCCCGCCCTCGGGCGTCGATTCCGGCTGCCAGCTTGTGCCGGACGCCTCGCGCGACATGGCATAGGGGCCGAAGGCGCCGGTCATGGTCATGGGAGGCATCGCCATGCCCCGCATATCGTCGGCTTGCATATCCATTCCGGGCATATCCGGCTTGTCAGGTTTTCCGGGTGCGTCGGATTTGCCGGCGGTCATGCCGGGCATGTCGTCCATTCCCGGCATTTGCATGTCCTGGCCGGCGGCTGGAAAGGTGATCGTCGCGGAAAGCACGGCGCCGAGGGCCGGCCGCACCAAAGGGATTGAAAACGCGCGCATAGGGGGCTCCAAGTCGGGATAAGCGTCCGAGGCTCGCCGTTCGGGCGAGTGTTACCGATCCCGCCATCGTGGGCAGGAGGTCTTCAGACGCTCGGTCTTGGAGGGTCGTGGTCGGCGCGAAGCCTCGCGCCCAGTCTCGCCGCCGATGCGGCAGGTTCGACGAGCGGCCGGCCTGGAACATGGCCGATCTGGATCGCGGCCGGCAGGGCGATGGCCGCCGCGCAATGAATCTGGCATTCCCGGTCGCCGCCGCAGCAATCCGAACCGGCATGTACGGAGATGCCGATTTCCGCACTGGTGTCAGCGGCCATGCTCGCCGCCGGCGGTTGCGGCTGCGCCGGCTCTTCCGCCGCCGGTTCTGGCGCCATCGCCATATCGTGGCAGGGATGCGCCGAGGCGCCGGCGGTCCAGGACAGGACCGCCAGGATCAACAGGACCGGAAGCAGTAATGGAACGCGCCAGCGCATGGACGATACATAACGCGTAGGGCGGCGGCGCGAAAGACGGTCACGCTCGGCCGTGGGCTACTCCTGTATCGGCCGGGGCCGTCCGGCCTCATCCAGCGCGACGAAGGTGAACATCCCGTCCGTCACCTTGAAGACGGCGGTGCCGGTGCGCGGGCGGCGCCAGGCCGAGACATGGAAAGTCATCGAGGTGCGGCCGACGCTGGTCAGGTCGGCCCATACCGTCACCTCGTCGCCGACCTTGACCGGCTCGACGAACTGCATCGCTTCGACCGCGACGGTGACGCAGCGGCCCCTGGCATGGCGGGCGGCGGCGCTGCCGGCCGCCAGATCCATCTGCGACATCAGCCAGCCGCCGAAGATGTCGCCGGCCGAATTGGTGTCGGCCGGCATGGCGATGGTGCGGATCACCGGCTCGCCCGCCGGCAGGCCGGGGGGCGGCAGGTCGGCGCTATCGGCGGCGGGCTCGGCCAAATCAGGCGGCTTGCGACTTTGCCGGCTGGCGGACCAGGGCCTCGTAATCGTCGCGCAGCTGCCGGGTGATCGGGCCGACCGTATAGTGATGGTCGGCAATCTGGCCCACCGCGGTCACCTCGGCCGCGGACCCGGTCAGGAAGATCTCGTCCGCCGTCTCCAGCTCCTCGGGGAACATCGCGCGCTCGATCACCTTGATGCCGCGCTTGGCGGCGAGCGCCATGACGGTCTGGCGGGTGATGCCGTTCAGGAAGCAGTCGGGCGTCGGCGTGTGGATGACGCCGTCCTTGACCAGGAACAGGTTGGCGCCGGTCGCCTCGGCCAGCTGGCCGCGATAATCCAGCATCAGCGCGTCGTGCCAGCCCTCGGCCTCGGCCGCGTGCTTCGACAGCGTGCAGATCATATAGAGGCCGGCGGCCTTCGACGCGGTCGGCGCGGTGTCGGGGGACGGGCGGCGCCATTTGGAGAAGGTCAGCTTGATCCCCTTCTCGCGCAGCTCGGGCGAGAAATAGCTCGGCCACTCCCAGCTCGCGATCGCGACATGGATCTTCGACTGCTGGGCCGACACGCCCATCTGCTCAGACCCGCGATAGGCGACGGGGCGGACATAGGCGTCCATGAAGCCGTTGGCGGCAACGACGTCCTTGCAGGCCTGATCCAGCTCGGCGGTGGTATAGGGCAGCGAAAAACCCAGCAAAGCCGCCGAATTGGCCAGCCGCTCATTATGGCGGGTCAGCTCGAAAATATGGCCGCCATAGCAGCGCACGCCCTCGAAGACCGAGCTGCCATAGTGCAGCCCGTGGGTCAGTACGTGCGTCTTGGCCTCGCGCCACGGCACCAGCTTGCCGTCGAACCAGATGAAGCCATCGCGATCGTCCATCGGAATCATCTTAAAAACCTCCAGAAACGCCTCAAAAAAGAGGCGAAACGGCGCTCGCAACCCACAGTCGGGGCTGGCGCAACCCGTCTTTCCATGTCAAACTTGGGTCATGATGGCTGACCTAAAGACCGCGGTCAATCCGATTTTCCTGTCCGAGGAAGACCTGCGAAGGGGCATCGAACTGCTGTTCTTCGCCTATCGCGACTTCACCGGCGAGCCGGACCGGCAGCTCGCGGCGCTGGGTTTGGGGCGGGCGCATCACCGGGCGATCTACTTCATCGGCCGCAACCCGTCGCTGACCGTCAGCCAGCTATTATCCATCCTCAAGATCACGAAGCAAAGCCTTTCGCGCGTGCTCCAGGAATTGGTGGCCGAGGATTACGTTGTCCAGACCCCAGGGCCGACCGACCGGCGGGAGCGCCGGCTGAAGCTGACGGCCAAGGGCGAATCGCTGGAGCAGCTGCTGACCGAGGGCCAGCGCCGGCGTCTCGGCCGCGCCTATGCCCAGGCCGGGCCGGAGGCGGTCAAGAACTTCCACCAGGTCCTGCTTAACGTCATCGACGATGCCGACCGCCCGCGCCTGCCGGAAGAGGCGGCGGCTCCCCCGCGCCGGAGCAGCCTGCGCGCCACCGGTTAGATGGCCTCACAAGCCGAACTGCCGCATCTGCTCGTTGTCGATGACGACACACGCCTGCGTGCCCTGCTTGCCCGCTATCTGGGCGGCCAGGGTCATGTCGTCACCACGGCGGCCTCGGCGGCGGAGGCGCGGTCCTGCATGCGCTCGCTGGCCTTCGATCTGCTGGTCCTCGACATCATGATGCCCGGCCAGAACGGGCTCGATTTCGCCAAGGCGCTGCGGGCCGAGGGTTCGACCATGCCGATCCTGATGCTGACCGCACGCAGCGAAGCGGAGGAGCGGATCGCCGGGCTGGAGGCCGGGGCCGACGATTACCTGCCCAAGCCGTTCGAGCCGCGCGAGCTGCTGTTGCGTATCGCCGCGATCATGCGGCGCAATCCGCGCCCGGCGGAAGGCCCGCCGCCGATCCGGCTGGGCCGTTGGACGTTCGATCCTGAGCGGTCGACGCTGACCGCCGGCGGCGAGACCGTACGCCTGACCGATGTGGAGACCAGCCTGCTGCGCGTGCTGGCCGAGACGCCGGGCGGAATCGTCACCCGTGACGAGCTGGTCGACCGCAGCCGCGTTGAGATCAATGCCCGCAGCATCGATGTCCAGGTCAACCGGCTGCGCCGCAAGATCGAAGCCGACCCCAAGATGCCGCGCTATCTCCAGACAGTCCGCGGATCGGGCTATGTCCTCCGTCCCGACTGAACGCCGGCGGCATCCGACCGGCATCGGCGCGCGGGTCAAGCGGTTCCTGCCGCGCACGCTGGAGGGGCGCACCTTCCTGATCCTGGTCTTGCCGGTGCTGATCGCGCAGATGATCACCGTCTATATCTTCTTCGAGCGCCATTTCAGCACCCTGTCGGTCGAGCTGTCGCGCGCCGTCGCCGGTGATGTCGCCCTGCTGATCGAAGGCACTGAGAATTCGCCCGACCGGCGCAAACAGATCTATACCAGTGCGGCAAAGACCCTCGACCTTTGGGTGGAGTTCACGCCCGATGCCGAGCTGTCGCCCACTGTCGAGAAACACTGGAACCCGCTGATCGAGCCGATCCTGGAGACGGCGCTGCAGGAGCGGATCAACCCCCGGCCCTTTACCATCGGCGCCTATGGCGACGACAACTGGGTCGAGATCAGGGTGCAGCTTCCTGATGGCGTGCTCGACGTGCGCTCGCCGCAGCGGCGGCTGTTCAGCTACACCGCCTTCGTCTTCATCGCCTGGGTTATCGGCGTCTCTCTGATCCTGACCGGGATCGCGGTCATCTTCATGCGCAACCAGGTGCGCCCGATCCGCCGGCTGGCGCTGGCGGCGGAGAATTTCGGCAAGGGCCGCTACACGATGCGGCTGAAGCCGGCCGGCGCGCTCGAGGTCCGCCAGGCGGCGGCCGCCTTCCTCACCATGCGCGACCGCATCCGCCGGCAGATCGCACAACGGACCGAGATGCTGGCCGGCGTGTCGCACGACCTGCGCACGCCGCTGACGCGGATGAAGCTGCAATTGGCCTTGCTTGAAGACAGCGAGGAGACGGAGGAGCTGCGCGCCGATGTCGGCGAGATGGAGACGATGATCGACGCCTATCTCGCCTTCGCCCGCGGCGAGGGCGGCGAAATCCCGGTGCGCACCGACATGGTCCTGCTGCTGCGTGAGGTGATCGACGGCCAGCCCGGCCGCGACCGTGTGGCGTTCAGGGCCGACGAGCCGATCGAGCTGACGGTGCGGCCGTCGACGATGAAGCGTTGCCTGGGCAACCTGATCGGCAATGCGCTGCGTTACGGCAAGAATGTCCGCGTCGAGGCCGGCTGGCGTCAGCGCGCGCTGACCGTGGTCATCGACGATGACGGCCCCGGCATCCCGCCGGAAAGCCGGGAGGATGTGTTCCGCCCGTTCTTCCGGCTCGAGGCCTCGCGCAATGTCTCGACCGGCGGCGTCGGGCTCGGCCTGTCGATCGCGCTCGACATCGCCCACGGCCATGGCGGCAATATCAGTCTCGAGGACTGCCCGATGGGCGGGCTGAGGGTGGTGCTGACGCTGCCGGGGTAACGTGCCCGCGCCTCACTGCTTGCGGAAGATGATGGCCAGGTTGTTCGCGGGCATGTCGTGGATCTCCTGCAGCTTGAGGCCTTCGGAGGCTGCAAGAAGCGCGACATCCTCCAGGTTGCGGACGCCCCATTCCGGGTTTCTGGCCCTGAGCAACGCATCAAAGGCTTCATTGCTGGCTGAGATGTGCCGTCCTTGCCGCCGATATGGCCCATACAGAAACAGGATGCCTCCGGAGTCCATGACCCTTGCCGCCCCGCGCAGCAACGCCTCGGTAGCCGATTGGGGGGCGATGTGAATCATGTTGAGGCAAATGACGGCGGCAACTTTGCCGACCGGCCAAATCTCGTCACGGACGTCGAGATGTATCGGCGCATTGACGTTCGGCAGGGATGCTGACGCCAACCAGGCGGTGATCGATTTCAGGTTGTCGGCATCCGGTTCCGTGGGCTGGAAGCGGAGATGGGCCATTGCCTGCGCGAAGTGCAGGACATGCTGACCCGTACCGCTGCTGATTTCCAGCACGTCGCCTTGCTCCGGCAATACGCGCATGAGCAGTTCCGCGATCGGCCCTTTGTTTCGTTCAGCCGACGGACTCACGACTCGACCGTCGGGCAATATATCCGCGGGTTCAAAACGCATCGATTACTCCTGGGGGTGGTCGTCCAAGCGCGTTATCCGCCAGCGGGATATATGGGGGCGGGAGGTTCGCTCCCGCCCCGTGGAGTTAGAGGACCGGGTGAAGGCCGCGGACGGGGCTTACCCCCTCGAGGCGCGAAGCGACCTCAAGCACGGTCGATTCAGCCAGCCACGAGGAGACGATTTGCACGCCGATTGGAAGACCGTCGCGACTTGTCCCGAACCGCATCGACAGGGCCGGTAGGCCGGTCAGGCTGAAGGGCGCAGTCGCACTCTGCACGTGGAAGGGAGACACCGTCTGGCCATCGACCACGAGGTCTTTGAGGCCATGCCTGGTCGCCGGAAACGGGGTCACCGGGCCGAGCAACACATCGTAACGTTGGAAATAGTCGGCGAAGCTGTCGCGGAGGCGCTCCACCGCCTGCTCAGCGGCGACGAAGTCGGCTATCGGCGTGTCAGGTGTGTCGAGGATCAATCGGGCATGCCTGAAGATCTGGGCCTCGTGGCCGGCGGTGACCTTCTCGAACTCGGGCCGGCTTTCCATCTGCTGGAGCTGCCAGAGCACGCTGCTCGCATCGGTGTGCTCCAGCACGGGCAACCGGACCTCTTCGACACGGTAGCCGGCATTGCTCAGGGCCTGAGCCGCTGCCTTCACGGTCGCGACCACCTCTGGATCGGTCGGTCCGAAGAAGCCCGGAGAGGCCAGCCAGCCTATACGGAGCGGGCGGCTCGACGCGCCCACGCCTGTGTCGACGCCGAGCGAGCTGGTGGAGAAGCCGTCGGCGCCGTCGGGTCCCGCCATCAAGGAATAAGCGAGCGCCACATCGCGAACCGAACGTGCCATCGGACCGATATGCCAGAATCGGCGTGGTACCCGGGGCCAATGGCCTGTCATCGGCAGGCGTCCGTGAGTGGCTTTGAACCCGACGACACCGGTATGTGCCGCCGGGCCGCGCAATGAGATCGAGAGATCGCTGCCCACGCCGAGTGGCGACATGCCGGCCGCTAGGGCGGCGGATTCACCACCGCTCGATCCGCCTGGTGTGTAGTCGAGGTTCCAGGGGTTGTTCGTCCGGCCGGTCAGGAGATTGTCCGTTTCGATCGAGTAGGAAAACTCCGGCGGGTTCGTCTTTGCGATGAGGATGGCGCCGGCGGCTTTCAGCCTGGCTACGACGGTGGCATCGGTATCGGGCACGCGCCCTTTGAAGATCGGCGAACCGCGCTGTGTCAGCACGCCGGCCGTGTCGATTCCATCCTTGACCGTGAACGGAACGCCGTGGAGCGGCCCCACTTGCGCGCCCGACTTCACCACTTCCTCTGCCCTCTTGGCGGCATCCAACGCGCCATCGGCCAACGTCACAATCGCATTCACCTTGGGATTGACCTCGGCGATGCGGTCGAGATGAGCCTGCATAACCTCAACCGGCGAAAGCTCCCGCTTGGCGATGAGCTCGGCGATGCGGCTTGCATCCATCTGGGTTACTGTGTTCGTCATGTTGTGCATCCTGCCTATCAGTTGGTAGGCTCCTATCTGGGCCTCGATTTTCGGCTGTCAATCCCTACCTATCAGTTGGTAGTCTAAGTTTTTGAGGGTATGGCGATGAGTGAGAGCGCGAGGGAGGCGATCCTCCAAGCGGCGCGGCGGACCGCTCAGGCACACGGCTATGGCGGGCTGAACTTCCGCGAGATTGGGGCTGAAGTCGGCATCAAGGCCGCAAGCATCTACCACCACTTCCCGAGCAAGGCCGATCTGGGTGCGGCGGTCGCGAAACGCTATTGGGAGGACACTGCGGCGGAATTGGAAGCTCTCTCGGCGACTACCGGCGATCCGAAAAAGGCACTTCAGGCCTATCCAGGCCTTTTTCGCCGATCGCTCGAGCAGGATAATCGGATGTGTCTCTGCAGCTTCATGGCCGCGGAGTATGACGACCTGCCGGACCCGGTGAAGACAGAGGTGCAGGCCTTCGCCGACATCAATGTAGCGTGGCTCACGAGGATGCTGGCCGCTGCCTCAGTTCCTGAAAGCGAGCGTGAGACAAGGGCTCGGGCGATCTACGCTGCCGTTGCCGGTGCGCAACTCATGGCGCGGAGCCGTGCAGACTTGAAGCTTTTCGATGCACTGATCGATAGCTTCCGCGAAGCTGGGCTGATCCCGACTTGAGGTCTGCCGCACCTCGTTGTCACACCCGCGGCGCTTCGGAAGCGATGACAACATCAAGCAAGGACGGCCGTCCCGATGAAATAGCGTCCTTCAGTGCGTCGGCCAGGGCGGTGGGCGTGTCGATTCTCTTTGCGTCGACGCCCATACCGCGCGCGAGGGCGACAAAGTCGAGCTCTGGTTTGTTGAAGTCCATGCCAAGGAAGCGGTCTGTTCCTCGCAGGGTGACGAGCCGCTCTTTGATGATCTGGTAGGCGCGGTTATTCGCGATGACAAACGTGATCGGAAGCTCCAGATGCGCGGCCGTCCACAGCGCCTGGATAGCGTACATGGCGCTGCCGTCGCCGATAACGGCAACAACCGGCGTCCCCTTGCGCGCCAAGGCCGCTCCGACAGCTCCCCCCATACCGAATCCGAGGCCACCGCTCGCGAGCCCCAGGAAATCACGTGGTCCACTGACCTCGAGCATCGAAGCCAGCAACGGCGCCGTCGTAGGAGCTTCTTCCACGACGATCGCTCCGGGCGGAATTGCGTCGGCGACGGTCTGGGCGAGATAGGCTGGATCAATCGGCACTTGCCCCGACTTCCGCTCAATCTTCGCCACCGTTTGAGCACGCTGTGCTGCCCAGTTTTTCTCGCTCAGGCTTCTGAGTTTCTCTCCTGCCGAGGCACGCTGTTCCGCTGTCTGGGCGGCTTCAAGGCGCGGCAGAATACATTCGAGGGTAGCCTTTACACCGGCGCGTACGGCGATGTCGGAGGGATAGTTCTTCGCGAGCTCCCAGTCGCGCTCGCTGACATGCAGAACGCGTAAGCCTTCCGGCATCGGGTCGACATTGCTGAAAGCCGACATGCGCAAGAGATCGGCGCCGAGTACGACGAGCAGGTCATGCTGCGCCAACGTCCGGCGAACTTTCTCCTGTTTGCGGGACAGGTCGCCCATGAAGGCGTAATGGCCGACCGGATACCGTGTGTTGTAGGGGATAGGCTCGTGGTAGACCGGTGCGCCAAGCACTTCGGCGAGACGCTGCGCTTCACCCATCGCGTTCTGTTCGGCCAATTCCCGCCCAGCAATGATGACGGGGGATTTGCTGGCCAGGAGCGTGCGGATGATGTCCGCTTGATCGTCTTCGGCTGGCACCGTGTGGGCGCGGACGCGTGTTCGGTGTCCCAGGTCAAGTTCGCATGCGTCGTCAAGTATGCTTCCGGACAGGCTGAGAAAGACCGGGCCAAACGGCGGGGTCAGCGCAATCTTTGCCGCGCGCCGGACGACCCGTGGAAGGTCCTCTACGCGCTGGATTTCATAGGCCCATTTGACAAGTGGTTGAGCGATCGGAACCAACGGCTCGTACAGCATCGGCTCCAGCAATCCGTAGCCAATTTCATACTGGCCGGCAGTCACGATGATCGGCGAGCCGGAGAAGCGCGCGTTATACAGCGCACCCATCGCGTGGCCGAGGCCGGGCATACAGTGGAGATTGCACGCAGTGAGGCGCCCCGACGCGCGGGCGAAACCGTCGGCCATGGACAGCACGATCGACTCCTGCAATCCGAGCACATACTGGATGGATGGCGCATCGGCCATCGCTTCCATCAGGGCCAGCTCGGTGGTTCCCGGGTTGCCGAAGATGTGTGTGACCCCCTCATCCTGAAGCAGCTTGAGAAATGCGGTCCGACCATTGAGGCGCTCTCGAGGCATGACGTGTAGCTCCTGTATCAGTCAGTGATAACGCCGAATGGCGCGGCTCGATCTGCACGGTCGCCGTCATTCCCGCCACAAGCCGCGCGTTGTCCGGGATGTGATCGAGGCGGATGCGCACGGGCACGCGCTGGGCCAGCCGGACCCAGGTGAAGATGGGATTGACCGTCGCCAGGCCTGACGTGCCGGGTTGCGCGTTCGAAACGACGATGCCGCGCGCCACGCTGTCGACATGCCCCCGCAAAGGCTCCCCATAGCTCATCAGCTTGATCGTCGCCGGGTCGCCTTCGCGAATCTCGCCAAGGTTGGTTTCCTCGAAATAGGCGTCGACCCAGAAGGAGTCGGCGTTGACCACCGAGATCGTCGACTGCCCCACATTGACATAATCGCCGAGCTGAACGAGCAGATTGGTCACGTAACCATTGACCGGCGAAACGATGCGCGTGCGCTCGAGATTCACCCGGGCCTGGTCACGGTTGGCGACTGCCTGGTCATAGGCCGCCTTCGCGCTCAGGGCAGCACTGGAAAAGCTCTGCTTCTGCTCATCCGACACTGCGAGTGTCGTCAGTATCCGACGGCGGTCCGCCTCGGCTTCCGCATTCCGCGTCGTGGCCTTTGCCTGCTCGACTGCCGCCTCCGCCCGGTTAAGAGCGATTCTGTAATCGGTCGGGTCGATCACCATCAGCAGGTCGCCTTTGTGGACGAACTGATTGTCGGCGACTGGCAGTTCGACGATGCGCCCGGTGACCTCGGGCGCCATCGTCACGACGTAGACCCGCACGGTGGCGTCGCGTGTCCATGGTGCCGCCATGTAGGCCTGCCACATCGCCCAGCTGAGGACGGCGGCAACTGCCACCGCGGCCAATGTCAGCAAGGGAGGGCCGACACGCCAGCGGCGAGGCGGCGGGGGAACCGGGGCGATGGACCGGACAATCCGGGGACGGTTGGCTTTCGGGAATGGCGTGGGTTCGATGTGCGACATGGCAGCCTCAGCGCGCGGCGACGAGAACCATCGCCGATAGGACGATCAGGTAAACCGCCGCGACGAACAGCGCGGGGTGCCAGAGATGGCGAAGCAGGCCAAAACGGCTGGCCGTCCGGCGCAGAGCGATCGTGAGGATCCACGCGGCGGCCATCATCAGCGAGATCGGTGCGACATAGACGCCGAGCAGATTGATCTCGTCGAACCTCATCCGGACACTCCTTCATCGAAATAGGCAGCGTGCCGGGTCAACACTTCCGAAATCGCGAGAATGCCCGCACGCCCTCGCAGGGCGTCGGTCTCGGAGTAGCCTGAGAGCGCCTCGTCGAGGCGGCTAAAGCCGGCGGCCGCCGTCGCGCTGTTCCCCTGCGCCAGCGCGGCCAGCGTTGTTTCAAGATCGGCGTCGAGCCTGAACCTGCGAACGACAGGACGCAGCCGGTTGATCTCGGTTCCCAACGCCATCGCCGCCAAAAGCTGGGCGCGCTGCAGCGGCGTCGCCTGCGTGGGCATGGCCGAAAGCCGGCCATGGATACGGCCTTCCCAATCATCGAACGTCCAACCCGCCGCGAGGCGGCGCAGGTCGCGCAAGGTCCGCGCCCACAGGCGCCGCGCCCGGAATTCGGGTGACAGCGGCGGTATCAGGCAAAACGACAGCGCCGCCACGCCGGCGCCGGCAAGATACGCCAGCACCGCGTTGTAGAATTGCACGGTGTCGTAGCTCATCTGGTTCGCAGGCGCGAGCAGCGGCACGAAATATCCCGACATGTAGGCGAAGGTGATCCTCTGCCACGGCTGAGCCGCCGCGGCGCCGGTGGGCACCAGCCATGCGCCGATCACAAGGCTGAAGGCGGCAAATGTCTCGAGCCCGGGCAG
>Ga0268266_10001567_pt1 | contig 26734 bp, 21 predicted proteins | sample KBSS13metaG_FD_190356 | JGI IMG/M metagenome (GOLD analysis project Ga0268266, IMG submission 190356) | Switchgrass rhizosphere microbial communities from Kellogg Biological Station, Michigan, USA - KBS S1-3 metaG (SPAdes) (version 2) | ecosystem: Host-associated > Plants > Roots > Rhizosphere... | reverse complement strand
AGCCGCTGCCGGGCAACCCGGTGACACTCCGCGCGAGCCCCGCCGTCAGCGCGACCATCCGCGCCTCACCCAACACATCCAGCGCCCCAACGCTCAGCGCACTATCAGTCCCCAACCCGACAGTCACGCCCCGCGCCTCGAACTCTGCGACAGCGCACAGCGCGCCACCCAGTCGCAGATGCGACTGCTGACAGGCGACCACGCAAACTCCCGTCGTGGCCGTGATCTCCAGCTCCTCCTCATCGAGCCCCCCGAGCTGAATCGCGGTGAACCCGGGCCCCAGCAACCCGATCTCCTTCAACCGCACCAGCGGACTGCGTCCCCCCGTTTGGTTGGACTGCACCTCACCCGGCGCGAGATACATCGCCACGCGCGCATCCAGCTCATCCGCCACCCGCCGCACGCGCGCGAGCGTCTGATCGCCTTCGCCAAACGCGCTATGGGGTGCGAAATACAAGGACACTCCGGGATGCGACCGATACTCGTCCCAGAGCTGCTCCGCCTTTGCGAGATGTCCCGTGGCGTTCTCCGCCCAGGCGGTCGGCCCGTCCGTCACCGGGAGCCCGATCGCCGCGCGCATACGAGCCGCTGAAGCGGCGCGCGCAACCTCTTCCGGGAACAGGTACATGTCCGAGAACGCCGTGATGCCGGCGCGCAGCATTTCGGCGAGCGCGAGTTGCGTACCTTCCCGCACGAAATCCGGGCTCATACAGGAGCGCGCGACCGGCAATACTGTTTCCCGCATCCACTGCGACCTCGGGCCATACACCGGCAATCCGCGCAACAGCGTCGTCGCAGCGCGCGTATGGGCGTTAACGAACCCCGGAAGGAGTGCGTGGTCACTGCGAACGACACGCTCACGTGGCTCGTAGCTGGCATTGATCTGCTCGGCAGGCGCGACGGCCACGATTCTCCCGGCGGTCACGGCAACGGCGTGATCGGCGAGTGCGGTGTTGGCGGGCGCGATCGGCAGCACCCAGCGGGGCTCGATCACCAGATCAACGGAGTCTTTTGACGGCATCTGCGCAACAGCGCCTATGAAAAGCGCCTGAAAAATGAGGTTGCAGTATATCGGTCTTTACATTGCGCGTGCGGAATGTGGGGTTCGGCTCGCACATTGCGACGCCTCCAGCGCGCCCCGAGCGCCTCCGGGGGCCTCGATGAGTTCGTGCGGTGGCACCCGGATCAGGAGCGCGTCGCGGACTGCTTCCGACCCTCCCGTCGTGTTAAGATTCGTCTTTCCGGTCGCGTGGACTGCGCTGACTGATTCTTTTGAAAAACCGGCCGGATGGCCGGACGATTATCGAGACTGAATGACCGATATTGCACGTGAAATCCTGCCCGTCAGCCTCGAAGACGAGATGCGGCAGTCCTACCTCGACTATGCCATGAGCGTGATCGTCGGGCGCGCACTGCCCGACGTCCGCGATGGTTTGAAGCCCGTCCATCGTCGTGTCCTGTTCGCCATGCGCGAGCTCGGCAATGACTGGAACAAGGCGTACAAGAAATCGGCCCGCATCGTCGGCGACGTCATTGGTAAGTACCATCCGCACGGCGACTCCGCCGTCTACGAAACCATGGTGCGGATGGCGCAGCCCTTCTCGATGCGCTACATGCTCATTGACGGCCAGGGCAATTTCGGGTCGGTGGATGGCGACATGCCCGCCGCCATGCGTTACACGGAAGTGCGCATGTCCAGGATGGCACACGAGCTGCTCGCGGACATCGACAAGGAAACGGTCGACTTCACCGCGAACTACGACGAGTCGGAGCACGAGCCGTCCGTACTGCCGGCGCGCATCCCGAATCTGCTGATCAACGGTCAGACGGGTATCGCGGTCGGCATGGCGACCAACATCCCGCCGCACAATCTCACGGAGATCATCAGCGCGTGCCTGGCATTGCTGGATGATCCGTCGCTGCCACTCGCGGCCCTGATGCAGCATGTGCCGGGGCCGGATTTCCCCACGGGCGGCATCATCAACGGCGCGCAGGAGATTGCCACCGCTTATCGCACCGGACGCGGCCGACTCTCGGTGCGCGCAAAGGTTGAAATCGAGGATATCGGCGGCAGGGGTGACCGCCAGGCCATCATCGTCACGGAGCTCCCTTACCAGGTCAACAAGGCGCGCCTCATCGAGCGCATCGCGCAACTGGTGCGCGAGAAGCTCATCGAGGGGATCGCTTCGGATGGCCTGCGTGATGAGTCCGACAAGGACGGCATGCGCATCGTCATCGAGCTCAAGCGAGGTGAGGTCACCGAGATTGTCCTGAACAATCTCTACGCGCAGACGCCGATGGAAACGGTGTTCGGCATCAACATGGTGGCCCTGCAGGATGGCCAGCCCAAGCTGATGTCGCTGAAGGAGATGCTGGATGCCTTCATCCGGCACCGCCGCGAAGTCGTCACCCGACGCACGATTTTCGACCTCCGCAAAGCCCGCGAGCGCGCCCACATCCTCGAAGGCCTCGCTGTAGCGCTGGCCAACATCGACGAGGTGATCGCGCTCATCAAAGCGTCACCGTCACCGGCGGAAGCCCGCGCAAAACTGCTCGAGCGTGCCTGGGGCGCCGGAGTCGTTCCGCAACTGCTGGAGCGCGCGGGGTCCATCAACACGCGTCCCGCCGGCCTGGGTTCGGAGTTCGGGCTGACGGCGGCGCAGGCCAGCGCCAGCACCTATCACCTCTCGGAAGCGCAGGCGCAGGCGATCCTCGATATGCGCCTGAACCGCCTCACCGGCCTGGAGCAGGACAAGATCATCGAGGAGTATAAAGGACTCCTGGACAACATCCGCGACCTCGAGGACATTCTGGCGCGCCCGGAGCGCCTGACCCAGGTCGTGCGCGGCGAGCTCATCGAGATCCGCGATCAATACGGCGACGCCCGCCGCACCGAGATCAACCGCGATCATCTCGACCTCTCGACCGAGGACCTCATCGAGCCGCAGGACGTGGTGGTGACCCTCTCGCACGCCGGCTACGCGAAATCCCAGCCGCTCACCGAATATCAGGTCCAGCGGCGCGGTGGCCGAGGGAAGACCGCCACGACGATGAAAGACGAGGACTTCGTCGAGAAGCTCTTCGTCGCCAACACTCACGACACCGTGTTGTGTTTCTCGAACCGCGGCAAGGTCTACTGGCTCAAGGTCTACACGCTGCCGCAGGCGGGCCGTTATTCAACTGGCAAGCCGATGGTGAATCTCCTCCCGTTGGAGGAGGGCGAGAAGATCAATGCGCTGCTGCCCGTCAAACAATATGACGAGCAACACTTCGTGTTCATGGCGACGAGCCAGGGCACGGTCAAGAAGACGCCTTTGACGGCGTTCTCGCGGCCTCGCTCCACCGGCATCATTGCCGTGGACCTGGCGGACAATGACCGCCTGGTCGGTGTGGCGATCACCGATAGCCAGCGTGAGATCATCCTCGTCTCGAGCGGCGGCAAGGCCATCCGCTTCCACGAGGACGAAGTCCGCCCGATGGGCCGCGAGGCGGCCGGTGTCCGCGGCATCAAGCTTGGTGAAGCGCAGGAGCTCATCGCGCTCATCGTCGTTGGCGACGGCAACATCCTGACGGCGTCCGAGACGGGGTATGGGAAGCTCACTCCGCTGGACGACTTCCCATCGCATGGCCGCGGCGGCCAGGGCGTCATCGCACTGCAGACCTCCGATCGCAACGGCACGACAGTTGCGGCTCTGCAGGTTATGGCCGGCCACGAAATCATGCTCATCAGCTCCACGGGTACGCTCGTGCGTACGCCGGTGGATGAGATCTCCGTGCTCGGACGCAATACCCAGGGCGTCCGCCTCATCCGCCTCGCCGATAGCGAGCGGCTTGTTGGAATCGAGCGTATCGAGAGCCTGGAAGCGGGCGATGGGGCGGGGAGCGTCGCCGACGTGAGCGGTGATGTACCCGGTAGCGGCGTCGGCCCCGACGGTGATGAGACCGTTGGTGGTGAGGAACGCGGTGGGGACGAGCCGGGCCCAGAGGCTGTGTGACCGTGGTTACGGGAATCACCCATGCGCTACAGGATACTGACTCTCAACAACATCAGTGCCCGGGGCCTGGAACGGCTGCCCCGGGATCGCTACGAAGTCGCCCCTGACATCGAGCGGCCGGACGCCATCCTGGTGCGCTCGGCCGACATGCACGCGACGACGGTCTCCGAGACGGTGCGCGCCGTAGGCCGGGCCGGAGCGGGAGTCAACAACATCCCGGTCGCGGAGCTCAGCAAGCGCGGGATCCCGGTCTTCAATTCGCCCGGCGCGAACGCGAACGCCGTGAAGGAGCTCGTGCTCACCGGTTTACTCCTTGCGGCGCGCAACGTTTGCCCGGCCTGGGCTTTCGCGCGCTCACTCGAGGGTGATGATCACGCGATCGACGCAGCGGTCGAGCAGGGTAAGAAGAAGTTCATCGGCTTCGAGCTACCGGGCCGCACACTCGGCGTCGTCGGCTTGGGCGCTGTTGGCGTTGAAGTTGCGAACGCCGCATTGGCACTCGGCATGAAGGTGCTGGGCTATGACCCGCAGATCACGGTGCAACGCGCGTGGCAGCTGTCCGCCAGCGTCGAGCAGGCGCTTTCCCTGGACGACCTGTTCGCACGTGCGGATGCCGTTTCGGTGCACGTGCCCCTCAATGGCCAGACGAGCAAGCTGGTGAACGAGGCCCGCCTGAAACTGCTGAAGAAGACGGGCATCCTTCTCAACTTCGCACGCGCCGCGATAGTGGACGACCCCGCTGTCGTCGCCGCTCTCGATGCCGGCCGCCTGCATGCCTACGTCTGCGACTTCCCGAACAACATCCTCAAGGATCATCCCAAGGTCGTCACGCTGCCGCATCTCGGCGCCTCCACCGGTGAGGCGGAAGAGAACTGCGCGGTGATGGTCGCCGACCAGGTCCGGGATTTTCTAGAGAACGGCAATATCCGCAACAGCGTGAACTATCCTGAGGCGGTCTTGCCGCGCGCGCCCAACACAACCCGCCTGGCGATTGCCAACAGCAACGTGCCGAACATGGTCGGCCAGATTTCCACCTGCCTCGCCGGGGCGCGCATCAACATCGCGGAGCTGCTGAACAAATCCCGCGGCGAATATGCCTACACGCTCGTCGACGCCGAAGGCACAATCGGCGATGATCTCGTGGGGAAAATCCGCTCCATCCAGGGAATCCTGTCGGCGCGGATCCTCTAAAAGACCGTAAACGACTCGATGCCCTGACGACCGATAGAGGGCGGCTGCAACGCCGCCTGCGAGCACCCCGATGCCCCGAAAGAACAAAACGCGCAAGTCTGCGGCGGCCCGGTCCGCACAACAGCCGCCACAGGCCGCCGCCGCTGCGACACCCCTCAAGCTGGACGAAGTCCGCGCCAAGATCGACTCGATCGACGAAAAGATCCACGGCCTCATCAATGACCGCGCCCGCCTGGCGCAGCTCGTAGGCATCTCCAAGACCCGCGAAGGACGCACGGTCGATTTCTATAGGCCGGAACGCGAAGCGCAGGTGCTGCGCATGGCCCGCGAGCGCAATAACGGGCCGTTGCGTGACGAGGAAGTCCTGCGGTTGTTCCGCGAGATCATGTCGGCCTGCCTGGCGCAGCAGGAGCCCCTGAAGGTCGCCTTCCTGGGACCCGAGGGCACATTCACGCAGACCGCGGTGCTGACTCACTTCGGCCATTCGGTCCGGGCCCTGCCGCTGGCTTCCATCGACGAGGTGTTCCACGAGGTCGAAGCCGCGAACGCGGACTTCGGCGTCGTGCCCATCGAGAACTCGACCGAGGGCACCGTCAACCACACCCTCGATCGTTTCCTGCTCTCGCCCCTGACGATCTGTGGCGAGGTGGAGCTACGTATCCACCACAACCTGATGGGGCTGATGAACTCGCTCGGCCGCATCGTCCGCATCTGCTCCCACCCCCAGTCATTGGCGCAATGCCGCGTCTGGCTCGACGAGCATCTGCCGAACGTCGAGCAGGTGCCGGTTTCGAGTAACGCGGAAGGAGCGCGGCGCGCGCGCGACGAGAAGGGCACCGCGGCGATCGCCGGGCAGACTGCGGCGGAGGTCTATGGGCTGAAAGTGTTGGCGGCGGAGATCGAGGATCGCAGCGACAACACCACGCGGTTCCTGGTGCTGGGGCGTAAACTCTTCACCCCGAGCGGCGAGGATCGCACTACGCTGCTGGTTTCGGTGAGCCACACCGATGCCCCCGGCGCGCTCTCCCGGTTGCTCGAGCCCCTCGCGAGATACCGGATCAGCATGACCCGCATCGAGTCGCGGCCGTCGCACCGGCGTAAGTGGGATTATGTTTTCTTCATCGACTTCGAAGGACACGCGGACGAGCCGCACGTCGCCAAGGCACTTGCTGAGCTGAAAAAGCGCTCATCGCTGTTCCGTGTGCTCGGCTCCTACCCAAGGGCCGTGGGGTAGAGGAAGGAATGAACAGGTATTCTTACTGGCGCGTAGCGCCGCTAAATTTATGGGGTCGCTTCGACCCCGAGGAAAATTGGCCGAAGGCCTTTATATGAAAGCGAGGTATGTTGCCGGTCCCGGCGGCCAGATCGAGGGCGAGCTCACCGTCCCCGGTGACAAGTCGATTTCGCACCGGGCGCTGATGTTCGGCGGCATCGCCGAAGGCGACACGGAAATCACGGGCTTTCTTGCGGGCGAGGACTGCCTGGCGACGCTGCGGGCCCTGCAAAGCCTCGGAGTCCGTATCGAACGCCCGGAGGAGCAGCTGGCCCATGGGTCCTCCGGGTACGTCCTGGTGCACGGCGTGGGTCCCGATGGCCTGCGACCCTCCCAAGCCCCGCTCGATATGGGGAACGCCGGCACCGCGATCCGTTTGTTCATGGGTCTGCTCGCGCCGCAGCGATTTGACTCGACCTTGATCGGCGACGAGTCCCTCATGCGTCGACCGATGGAGCGAGTCGCGGGTCCGCTGCGCCTGATGGGCGCCAACATCGATACTCTCGACGGTAAACCGCCTGTCGAGATTCACGCTTCGAAGGGCATGCGCGCCATCGACTACCCGCTGCCTGTCGCCAGCGCGCAAGTGAAATCGGCGATTTTGCTTGCCGGGTTGCAGTCCTTTGGTCGCACGCACGTGACGGAGCCCGCACCATCACGGGATCACACGGAGCGAATGCTGGCGTCTTTCGGGGTCGAGGTTCTCCGCAACGGCGCCACGGTCGCGATCGAAGGAGGTCAGACCCTCCGCGGCACTCACGTCCGTGTCCCCGGCGATTTCTCTTCCGCCGCATTCTTCATCGTGGCGGGCTGCCTGGCTGCCGAGAACGGCTTGCTGCTGCGTAACGTTGGTGTCAACCCGACCCGGACGGGACTGATCGAGATGTTGCGGCAAATGGGGGCTGACATCCGTGTACATCCCCACGCTGCCGCCGGTAGCGATCCCAACGGCGAGCCCATTGCGGATATCGAGGTCCGCAAGAGCAAGTTGCACGGGATCAAGGTACCGGAGGGGCTCGTCCCCCTGTCGATCGACGAGTTTCCCGTCTTCTTCATTGCCGCGGCCTGCGCCGAGGGCGAGACACTCGTGCGCGGCGCGCTCGAGCTTCGTGTGAAGGAGAGCGACCGACTTGCAGCCATGGCCCAGGGGTTAACCGCGCTCGGGGTGGAGAACCAACTGCTTGCCGATGGGTTATGGATCCGAGGGACCGACCGCTTTGGCGGTGGCACGGTCGACAGTCTCGGGGACCATCGCATCGCCATGTCTTTCGCCATAGCCAGCCTGAAGGCCCGGGCCCCCATCGAGATCCTCGATGTGGCCAACGTCGCAACCTCCTTCCCGGGCTTCGTGACGATCGCTCGCGCGGCGGGCATCCAGATCGAGGCGCGCTGAGTGCCCTCGCGCTCCCCCTCGATAGTCACCATCGACGGCCCCAGCGGCTCCGGTAAAGGCACGATTTCCCGCGCTGTGGCGAAGCACGCGGGTTGGCACCTCCTCGATAGCGGGGCCCTCTATCGCCTCGTAGCTCTGGCTGGGGCGCAGGCCGGCCTGCACCAGGACGATCGGGAGGGGCACGCCAGGTTGGCGACCGCGATGGATGTGGTTTTCGGGGTCAGTGCCAGTGGCGGGGAGCTGGTGACCCTGGCCGGGCGGGATGTCACGGCCGAGATCCGCTCCGAGACCGCGGGGCAGGGGGCCTCCCGGGTGGCGGCCTGGCCCAATGTGCGTATGGCGCTGCTGGACCGGCAGAGGGCCTTTGCCGCCCCCCCGGGGCTGGTGGCCGATGGACGGGACATGGGGACGATTGTATTTCCCCAGGCGGACCTCAAGATATTTCTCACGGCAAGCCCGGAAGAGCGCGCCCAGCGGCGCTATAAGCAGTTGAAAGACAAGGGGTCCGGTGTTAGCCTTGCCGCCCTTTCGCGCGAGATCACCGAGCGGGATTTGAGGGACTCGACCCGAGCGGTCGCCCCGCTGAAGCCGGCCCCCGACGCCCGGATGCTCGACTCGACCGGGCTCACGATCGACGAGGTCGTGGCTCGTGTGCTCGAGCTCGGAGCCGGCCGTCTCTGGGCCTGACCCCCGGGATATTTCGCAAACGGCTCGCGCGTGAGAGGGACGTTGTTGTGGTTGGTACGCACCGGAATGTGTGTACTTCATTTACATTTGCCTGGGCTGCAAGGGATGCGTCGGTCCAGTACGTGCACGACCTGTTATCAAGGCGTGCGAGTGAAGGTATGACAGAAAGTTTTGCAGAGCTCTTCGAGCAAAGTCTCGCTAACCAGCGTATTCGCCCGGGAATGATCCTCACCGGGCTCGTCGTCGATGTGACACCCGATGTCGTCATCGTCAACGTGGGCCTCAAGTCCGAGGCCGTGATCCCCCTCGAGCAGTTCAAGAACGAACGCGGCGAGTTGGAAGTCAAGGCCGGCGACAGCGTCGAGGTCGCCCTCGATTCCGTCGAGGACGGCACGGGCGAAACCCGCCTGTCGCGCGAGAAGGCCAAGCGCGCCCGCACCTGGACCCGCCTGGAAGAGGCATTCAACAAGTCCGAGATCGTGACCGGCGTCATCACCGGCCGCGTCAAGGGTGGCTTCACGGTTGAGATCGACAACGTCCGCGCATTCCTGCCGGGCTCGCTCGTCGATGTCCGCCCGGTGCGCGACACGTCCTACCTCGAGAACAAGCCGCTCGAGTTCAAGGTCATCAAGCTCGACCAGAAGCGTAATAACGTCGTCGTTTCACGGCGGGCGGTCGTCGAGCAGGAGTTCTCCGCGGAGCGCAGCGCGCTCATGGACAACCTGCAGGAAGGCGCCGTGGTGCGTGGCTCGGTCAAGAACCTCACCGATTACGGTGCGTTCGTCGACCTCGGCGGCATCGACGGTCTGCTGCACATCACCGACATGGCCTGGAAGCGCGTCAAGCATCCGTCCGAAGTCGTCAAGGTCGGCGACGAAATCGATGTGCGCATTCTCAAGTTCGATCGCGAGCGCTCGCGTGTCAGCCTGGGGCTCAAGCAGCTCGGGGCCGATCCGTGGGAGAACATCTCGCGCCGCTATCCGCCGCACACGCGCGTGTTCGGCAAGGTCACCAACATCGCCGACTACGGCGCGTTCGTGGAGATCGAGGATGGCGTCGAAGGGTTGGTGCACGTCTCGGAAATGGACTGGACCAACAAGAACGTCAACCCCGCCAAAGTCGTGCACACCGGCCAGGAAGTGGAGGTCATGGTGCTCGACGTCGACGAAGAGCGCCGCCGTATCTCGCTCGGCCTGAAGCAGTGCAACGCCAACCCGTGGAAGGAGTTCGCCGAGAACTACAACCGCGGCGACAAGGTGTCGGGCCAGATCAAGTCCATCACCGACTTCGGCATCTTCATCGGCCTGCCGGGCAACATCGACGGGTTGGTGCACCTCTCCGACATCTCCTGGGATATGCCGGGCGAAGAGGCGGTGCGCAACTACTCGAAGAGCCAGCAGCTCGAGGCCATGGTGCTGTCGATCGACCCGGAGCGCGAGCGCATCTCGCTGGGCATCAAGCAACTGGCGAAGGACCCGTTCTCCGCCTACATCGCCGAGAACCCCAAGGGGACGATCGTCAAGGGTGTGGTGAAGGACGTGGACGCGCGCGGCGCCGTCATCGATCTCGGCAACGGGATCGAGGGTCAGCTGCGGGCCTCCGAGCTCGGGCGCGATCGCGTGGAAGATGCCCGCGCGGTGCTCAAGCCTGGCGACGAGGTCGAGGCGAAGTTCACAGGTGTCGACCGCAAGTCGCGCACCATTTCGCTTTCGATCAAGGCCAAGGAAATTCACGAAGAAGCGGAAGCCGTGCAGAGCTATCGCTCCGACTCGGGCACCTCCTCGGGTGGCACGAGCCTGGGCGACCTCCTCAAGGAGCACATTGGCTCGGGAGACCGCGGCTAGGTCGCTCCAGTTGGGTTTCGATCACGGTCTTATCTTCCGGCGCGCGTTGGCGCGCTGCCACTTGGACGGAGCCCGCCGTAAGGCGGGCCCCGTAAGCCCGCCCCTGCACGGCGTGTGAAGAAAAGCTATGACAACCACCATGACGAAATCGGAACTCATCGAGATCATCACGGCGAAGCAGAAGCATCTGCCCGCCAAGGATGTGGAGCTCGCGCTGAAGCAGATTCTGGAAATCATGAGCGATGCGCTCTCCCAGGGGGAGCGCATCGAGATCCGTGGGTTCGGCAGCTTCTCGCTGCACTTCCGGCCCCCGCGCCAGGGGCGTAACCCGAAGACCGGCGAGGCCGTTGCCCTGTCCGGCAAGTATGTTCCGCACTTCAAGCCCGGCAAGGACCTGCGCGAGCGGGTCAACGACGGCCACGACCGTCCCATCCGCGACTAGCTTCTTAACCGCGGTGACTGGGAACGGCGTTTCGGCGGTCGGCGCGGGACCTCAGAGCGGCAAAAGCCACGCCTTTTGCCGCGGCGTTTGTGCAGCGTAGGCCTTTAAGCTGCGCGTGCCGAAAAGCGCCACAGGCGACTTTTCGGCAATCCAAATAAGCCACGCCTTTTGCCGCGGCGTTAGTGCACTATAGGCCTTTAAGCTGCGCGCGCCGAAAAGCGCCACAGGCGACTTTTCGGCAATAAACCAGTGTTTGAGCTGCCCCCAATCCTGCTCGCCTTGGCGTTTGTCCTCATAGGCGTTGCGGCTTGGTTTCTCGGGCGCCGCATGGGTGCCGCGCGCACCGTCCGTCTACCGCGCGATTACTACGTCGGCCTCGATCACCTCATCAACGATCGCTTCGATCATGCCGCGGAGATTTTCGCGCGCATGGCCGAGGCCGATGGCGACGCCGCGGAAATCCAGTTCGCGCTCGGGAGCCTTTTCCGCCGCCGCGGCGAGGTCGACCGGGCCATTGCCATCCATTCGCGTTTACGTGACCAGGGCAGCCCCGGGCTGCGCGACAAGGCCGCCTTTGCCCTGGCCCTCGATTACCTCAGCGCCGGCCTCATGGATCGCGCGGAGCGGCTCCTGGAGGAGCTCGCTGCGTCGCGTGAATATCGCAAGACCGCTCTCGATCACCTCGTCCGGATCTACGAGGCCCAGGGGGACTGGGCCAACGCCCTGAAGGTTTTCCACGAGCTACCGCCCGCGGTGCAACTCGAGCGCCGTCGTGTCGCGGCCCACTACCTCTGCGAGCTCGCCGAGCAGGCGCTCGTCCAAGGGGATGCCGAACGAGCTCGCACGCTGCTGCGACAAGCACTCACACATCACGCCGATTTGCCGAGGGCGGACATCCTGACTGCTCGCATTACGGAGAGCGCGGGTGACCCGGGTGGCGCTCTGTTGCTGTATTTGAAGGCTCTCGAGGTCTCACCCGGGCTCGCGCTCGAGATCATTCCGCGCGTGCTGGCGTTGGCGAAGCAGGTAGGGCAAACGGACATGCTCGGCGAGCTAGCGCAGCGTCTGCAGCGTACGGGCCGCGTAAGCGCCCGACAGCTCGTTTGGCTGCTCGCGACGGCTTTGCCGCCACAGGATGTGCGCCGCTTGCCAGGAATTACCGGGGAGTTGGGAGCCGACATGGAGACGGCTGCCGATGCCACATCTCTGGGTACGTTGCTTACGCGGATCGGTGATTCCGGGGGCCGCTACCAGTGCGATGACTGCGGCCTCAACAGCGTAGGGTGGTATTGGCGCTGTCCGAAGTGCCGTTCGTGGGACAGCATGCATCCGGCTGTTTTCAAGTGGGCCGAACGCACGACCATGTCATGAATCTGCTACCCCTGGCATATACTTTGCTCCATGCCGTGTTACCTTGGCCGTCGTTACAATTGAAGGCTCAAACACCCATCGCTGGAGAAGCTTGATGAGGCCGATTCCGAAGTCCGTTATTCGCACCGCCGTGTTTCCGGTGGCAGGGCGCGGCACGCGCTTCCTGCCGGCCACCAAGGCGAGTCCGAAGGAGATGCTCCCGGTCGTTGACAAGCCGCTGATTCAGTACGCGGTCGAGGAAGCCCTCGCCGCGGGCGCGCAACGCCTGGTGTTCATCACCGGAGCTTCCAAGCGCGCGATCGAGGATCACTTCGACTCCGACCAGGAGCTGGAGCATATGCTCGAGGCGCAGGGTAAGAGCGACCTCCTGAACCAGTTGCGCAGCGTGCTGCCCTCGTATGCCTCCTGCATCTACATCCGGCAGCCGGCACCGTTAGGTCTGGGTCACGCCGTGCTTTGTGCACAGCCCGCAGTTGGCGCGGAGCCTTTCTTTGTACACCTTGCGGACGACCTCATTCGCAGCGACGTGGCTTGCCTCGCCCAGATGGCGGAAGTGTATGAAGCCAAGCGTGCGAGCGTCCTCGGTGTGCAGCTCGTGCCGCACCAGGACACTGAGAAGTACGGCATCGTCGCCGTGGAGGCCGACAAGTCCTCTACGAGCCGCGTGCGCAGTATCGTCGAGAAGCCGAAACCGGCCGTGGCTCCCTCCAACCTCGCCGTCGTCGGCCGCTATGTGTTGGCGCCGTCGATCTTCGAGCACCTGGAGAAGATCGGCCAGGGCGCCGGCGGTGAGATCCAACTGACCGACGGCATCGCGGCCCTGATGCGTGAGGAGGCGGTTTACGCCCACCGCTTCACCGGGAAGCGCTATGACTGTGGCAGCAAGCTCGGCTATCTGCAGGCGACCGTCGAATACGGTCTTGCGCATCCGCAGTTGGGCAAAGAATTCCGCAACTATTTGAAACACGTCAACCTGTCCAAGGAAGACCCGGCCATCAAGGAGCGCGCGCACCCGGCAGGGTCCCGCACCCGCGGTAACGGGCTGGCCAAGGCCCAGGAGAGCGGCGGTGCGACGAAGCGCACGGGCCGTCGTAAGTCGGGCCGCGCGTCGCAGTCAGCCTGACGGGTTGAGCGGCAACCAGACACTCACCAACGCCCCGCCGCCGGGGCGATTGGTGATGCTGAGGCGCCCACCGTGCGCCTCGACAATTTCGCGACACAACGTCAGCCCGAGCCCGGTGCCCGTCGGCTTCGTTGAATAAAACGGCAGCAACGCATCCCGCAGTACGTTGTCGGTGAGACCGCTGCCGCGATCCGCAACCTCCACGGTGAAGCCTTCGCGCTCCTCTGTGACCGTCACGGTGATGTCGTCGGCGGGCGAGCCGGATTCCGCCGCGTTCTTCAACAGGTTGATCATCACCTGCTCGAGTTGGCCAGCGTCAAAAGTGGCCTGGCGCTCGGGAATGGGACGCACGCTGCGAAATCTCAGGGCGCCCTCCAGTCCCGCGAGAAAACCGGCCCAGCTCACCGGCGCCACCCGGGGCCGGGGTAGCTTGGCAAAGCGCGCATAGCCGTCGATGAAGGATGCCAGGTGCGCAGTCCGTTCGCCAATGGTCGTAAAAACACGCTCGAGCTGCGCCGGCTCCGCTGCCTCCAGCTCACGGGCCAGCAGGCGACCCGAGTGCACCAGCGACGAGATCGGCGCGAGTGAGTTGTTGAGCTCGTGGGCGATGACGCGGATCACCTTCTTCCAGATGGCGACCTCCTGAGCCGCCAGCTCGCGGGTCAGTTGTTTGAGCAGGATCAGCCGATGCGGCTGCGCGTTCAGCAGGAAACCGCGTTGCGAGAGGTGATAGACCTGCGGCTCGCTGCCGACATCTATCGTGAACAGGGTGTCTTGCGTCGCGTTCAACGCCTCACGCAACGGCGTGGCCGCATCCGCGACGAGAGCCTGAAAATCCAACCCCTCGAGCTTGCGTCCGTCGTAAAAGAGCTGCCGGGCGGCGATGTTGCTGTAGACGATGCGTCCGGCCGAGTCGGTGAGCACCATCACCAGGGGCGTCGTCTGGATCACCGTGTCGAGGAGGAGCTCGCGTTGATAAAGATCGAGTCGCTCGCGCCTCAAGAGGTCGCCGAGCGAGTTGTAAGCCAGAACGAGCTCCTTCAACTCTCCCTCGGGCATGGGCGTGATGCTCATGCTGAAATCGTGATCCCGCAGACTCATGACGCCGTCGCGGACGGCACGCACGACCCGGGACCAGGAGCCCGCGGCGAATTTCGCTCCAAACCACGCCAACGGGAGTACGACAACCAGAATCGCCAGGGCGGGTAGTGGCAATGATCCCCTCCACTGGAGGGCCACGAATGTGGCGAGGCCTGCCGCCATGAGCGCCACCAACACCGTGACGACGAAGACGCGCGCCGTCAGAGACGCTCGGATCATGACAGGGGAGGGGGCGAGCGACCGATGTCGCCCTTCAAACCGAGCTTCTCCATGCGGCGGTATAACGCCTGGCGCGAGAGTCCGAGCTCACGCGCCGCTTGTGCAACGACTCCTTGGGCTCGCGCCAAAGCCTGCTCAACCGTAACGCGATCGAGCGCCGGCTCTTCGTTGGCGGGCGTGCTGCTCGCTGGCAGGTTGAGTGCGGCTACGCCGATAGCCGGCTCCTTCGAAAGCAGGCAGGCACGGCGCATGACGTTTTGCAACTCGCGGACGTTGCCAGGCCAGGAGTATTGCGTGAGTGCCCGTTCGGCTTCCGGCGTCAGGGAGAACCCGTCCTGCAGGAAATGACGTGCCAGCGCGAGAATGTCCTCGCGACGCTCCACGAGTGCCGGAATTTCGAGCTCAATCACGTTCAGGCGATAAAACAGGTCCTCGCGAAAGCGTCCTTCGCGGATTGCCTCGCGGAGGTTCGCGTTGGTTGCGGCAATGACCCGCACGCGGGTCTGGCGGGTGGTGTTGGAGCCCAAGCGCTCGAACTCACCCGTCTGCAGGACCCGCAGCAGCTTGGCCTGGCCGCCGCCGGACAGATTACCCAACTCGTCCAGGAACAGCGTCCCCCCGTCGGCGGCCTCGAAACGTCCGATCCGGGCCTTGGCACCGGTGAAGGCGCCCGACTCGGTCCCGAACAACTCGGCTTCGATGAGCTCGTCGGGCAGGGCGCCCAGGTTGACTTTCAGATAGGGCTTGCCGCGTACGGCCGAGTTGGCTTGCACGATATCGGCCAACACCTCTTTGCCGGCTCCGTTGGCCCCCGTGATGAGCACCGGAACATCCGCGTGCGCAACCTGCGTTGCCATCGCGACGAGCGTATGCATCGACTCACTCGCATAAACGATGGAGCAGAGATCGAAGCGCTCCGCCAACGCGTCGCGAGCCTCGCGTCGCTCGGCACGGATTTCCTGGGCCTCGGCCCGCGCGCTCCGCAGATCGAGCAGGTTACGTACGGTCGTCAACAGACGGTCGTCGTCCCAGGGTTTTGCGATGTAGTCCGCCGCTCCGGCCTTCACCAGCTCGACCGCAGTCTCGAGGTGTGTCCACGCCGTCAGCAGAATGATGGGCATATCGGGCGCGCGCCGGCGGATCTCGCGAAACAGGGCGATCCCTTCCTCGCCGCTCGTCACCTCGCGGCGGAAGTTCATATCCTGGATCACGAGGTCGGCGGACGGTTTATTCCCCAAAGCCTCCAGGCCTTCGGTGGGTGTGGCGGCGCCCACGACCCGGGCGCCGTGCAATGACAGCAGCACGTCAAAAGCGGTGCGCACACCCTCGTTGTCATCGATGACGAGGACAGTCCTGTTCGCCAGGCTCGATCTTAAGGAGACACGGTCCGGGTTGCCCATAGTTGGATGTTAACAGCATGGAGCGCGAGCGTCGCCGCCGGGCTCATGCCGTGCGGGTCGCGACTGATGGCGGCACGGTGGCCGCGCGGCGAGCCGGTTGCCATGCAGCCAGCTGGCCGATCACCCAGAGCAGGACAATCCCCCCGACCAGGTAGTAGAGATCGAGGCGCGGGAGGTTGTATTGGACCGAGAGCCCATAGCCGACACCCAGCGCCAAGGCGCAGCCGATGATGATGCCCGCGGTGGTGATCAATCCATTCTCGACCAGGAAGTGGCGGACGATGTCGCGTTTTCGGGCTCCGACGGCGCGGCGTGTGCCGATCTGCTTGGTGCGTGTGCTGACGTTGAACGTCGCTAGACCGAAAATCCCGAGTGCGGCGACGGCTATCAGCAGGCAGGTGACGAAGCTCAGCACGATCGCTGTAATGCGGTCCGACTGGTAGGTGCGTTGTCTGTAGGTGTCGATTGAGCGTGTTGCCTCGATGACCCGGTCGGCATTCGATTTCTTCAGGTGCTCGGTGGCGATGCGCATGATGGTGTCGCGCTGTCCCGGCTTGGTACGCACCAGGTATACGAGTCCAAACACCTTGGGTAACTGGGCTGCGAAGAATACGCGCTGTTTGTATTGCTCCTGGCGGTAGGGGCCTTGCATGTTGGCAACGACGCCGACGACGGTGACGGGTCGTCCCAGCGCGTCGTACGTGGTCTTGCCAGCGGCATTGCCGTCCGGAAACAGCGCCTGCGCCAGTGCCTCCGTTACGATCACCGGGGGGAACGGGCGTAGCTCATTCTGCGGAGTCATGGGCGGGGCAATCTCTTCCTTGCGAAAGGCGCGGCCGGCAATGAGGTGGGCGCCGAGGGTCTTCAAGCCCTGCTCGTCCATTTCGTACATCGCGGCCCATACGGTGTCGCTACTGTTCTGACCGGGGTTCTTGTAGAAGAAAAAAGACGAGCCGCCACCGCCCTCGGGTACGTTGTTCGCGGCGGACGCCGAGACGACGCCGTCCAGGCCGCGCAAATAGGTGAGATCCTCGTTCAACGAGGCCTCGAAGTTGTAGCGCTGCGTGAAGCCCTCGAATTCGATGGCGAACATATTGTGGTCGTCGACTCCTGTTGGAGCCGTAAGTATGTCGATCCGCTGCTTCACGACATAGGCGGCGTTGACGAGGATCGCCAGTGCCAGGGCGATCTGCAGCGCGACGAGCACAGCGCCCGTGCGGTTGCGCAGCAGCGCCGAGAGTATGGGTCGTACGTTGAGACTCATGATGTTGTCCCTCACTGACTCTTGAGGTAGATGGCGGGTGGCAGGCGTCCTACCCGCCAGGCGGGGTAGATGCCGGCGGCCAGTGCCGCTATGACCGCTAGCGCCACGGCAGTGAGCACGCTGAACAGGTCGATGTGAGCGATGTCCTGCGCGCCGCGCTGGTTGAATTGCTGAAAGATCGAATTCAGCGCACGCAAGACCCACAGTCCTACGCCGGCGAGGGCCAGCCCGAGCACGGCGCCCACGGTCGCGAGCATTCCGGTTTCCACCAGGTGCTGGACGAATATCTGGCGCCGGCTGGCGCCCAACGCGCGGCGAATGCCGGTGAGTGCGGCGCTGTTGAGATACTTGGCCAGCAACAGGCCCACGGTATTGATGATGCAGACAGCCAGGAATCCAAACGCCAGGCCGACCAGCATCCGGTCGTCGGTGCCGACGACACGCTGATTCACCAGCCATTGGCCAACATTGGTCAGTCGGTTGTTGCGGGGGCGTGGAAAGCGGCCGGCCTTTCGCTGTTCCGCCCAGTAGCCGTCGAGGTAGGCCTGCATCCGCTCGCGCGTGCTCGCGTCGGGCAGCTCGACCCACATCTGGATCCAGATACAGTCGGCGGTGAGATAGTCATTGAAACTGTCAGCTTTACTGAGGTGCCAACAATCGTGGTCGCCGAGGGAAGGGACTTTTTGCAGAGCCTCTGTCCAACCGAACGGGATGTACACCTCCTCGGGCGCTACCAGCGTACCGTTGTTGAGGTCGTAGAATTTAGGCTGCGGGAACCAGTCATTGAGCACACCGACGATCCTGAACTGCACGTCGTTCCAGCGGATGGTGCGTCCGACGCTGTTGATGCCACCGAAGAGGATCTGGTTCTCCTTCTTGCTCAGCACCAGCACCGGTTGCGGCGGGCTGTCGGCGGCGGGACTCCAACCGCCGCCGTACAGGAAAGGGACATCGAACATGGAGAAGAAATCGGCCGAAGTGACCCGGGTCGTGGCCGGCTGAGGCCGTTGCTGTGCGACTCCCCCAGTTACCACGCCAAGATCCCTGTGCATGATGACGTGACGGAGGGGAATTCCGGAGCCGGCGAGGTGCTCGGCGTCATTGTAGGAAAGCTGGGGTGGCGGCAGCGCCGGCGACATCTGGTCGTAGGGTCTGTTAGGATCCCACGAATCCATCGTGACCGCGTAGAGGCGGTCGTTCTTCCACCAGATCGGATTGCCCGACATGGCGTGATACATCGCAATGGTGACGATGCACGCGGCAATCCCCAAGGCGATGGCGCCGAGCATGAGGGCCGTGAGGCCGGGAGTGCGCCTGTAGCTGATCAGCGCGAGCCGGATGTTGTAGGAAAGCATGGCGTGAACCTCTTCAGGCGTGCCGCGGGCCGGCTGACTGGGCCGCGCCGGCGATTGCGACACGGGGCTCGTAGGCTTTGAAGTCGCTGATCTGACCGTCGACGACGTGCACGTTGCGCTGGGCGCGCCGGGCGAGCTCCGGGTCGTGGGTCACGAGGATGACGGTCGTGCCCATCTCGTTGATCTGTTCCAACAGGTCCATGACCTGGCGGGCCATCAGCGAGTCCAGGTTTCCGGTGGGCTCGTCCGCGAGCAGGAAGGCCGGGTCGCCGGCGATGGCGCGCGCTATGGCCACCCGCTGTTGTTGACCGCCGGAGAGCTGCGATGGCATGTGTCGCATGCGCGAGCCGAGGCCGACGAGCTCCAGGGCACTCGTGATCCGTTCGTGACGATCGGCACTCTTGAGGCTGCGATAGCGCAGCGGGACATCGACGTTGTCGTAGATGTCGAGGTCGGGGATGAGGTTGAAGCTCTGGAAGATGAAGCCGATTTTCTCGTTCCGCAGCCGGGAGCGCTTGTCATCGGATAGTCGACTGACGTCTGCGCCGTCGAGCTCGTAGGTACCGGTATCGAAGGTCTCGAGCAGGCCGGCGACGTTGAGAAAGGTGGTTTTGCCCGAGCCCGACGGGCCCGTGACCGCGACGAACTCACCGCCAGCCACCTCGAGCGAGAAATCCCGCAGCGCGTGCGTCTCGATGAGATCGGTGCGATAGATCTTGCTGATATTGCGCATCTTGAGCATGGCGAGTCCTTGGTTACTTCCCGATGAGAAGCTCGGGGGCATCGTTGTAATCACGGGTATCGGAGATGATGACACGGTCTCCGGGGACGAGGCCGCTCACGACCTCGATGTCTGCCACCGACGCGGCGCCCAGTGTTACGGGTGTGCGTACGGCCTGATCGCCGCGGACGACGTAAACAGCACGTGTTGCCGCGTCGATCCCGGCGCCATGTTGGAAATTGACTACGTTGTCGCGCTCGTCGATCACGATGCGCACGGAGGCGCGCTCATTCTGGCGCAGGCCGGGTGGCTGGACATTGAACTTCACCCGGCCGGTGACCTCGTTCTGGCGCACTTCGGGCGAGATCGCGGTCACCATGCCGGCGACCGTCCGGCCCCCGAGCGTGATCTCGGCGGCCATGCGGGGTTTGATGTCGCCGGCAAAGCTCTCGGCGATCTGGAACTCGATTTCGAAGTTCGTAAGGTCGACGACCGTGATGAGTGGGGCGCTGGCCGCGACCCGCGTTTTCTCGGGTTGCGCCAGGTTCGAGACCATGCCGTCGACTGGTGAGCGCACCGTCAGCTCTTCGACCCGATGCTCGAGGTCCTCGACGACGAGCGCCTGGCGATCGCGCTCGAGTCTCTTGGTCCGCAGGTCCAGAACGACACTGTCGCGTTCCAATCCCGCGGTCTCCCGGGCGTGGTCGAAGTTGAGTTTGGCCGTGGATACGTCGTCAATGGCGTGCTGGTAGTCTCTCTCGCTCATGGCGTGTTGGTCCCAGGCCCACTGGGCGCGTTTGAGCTCGCGTTCGGCGGCCTTGATGGCCACCTGGGCGAGGTCCGCCTGCTGCTGGCTCGTGAGGAGCTGGCGGCGGATCTCGATTTCCTGGTGGGAGAGGGCAGCGGTGAGGCTATCCAGCGTGGCGCGCTCGCGTTGGTACTCGTTTTTGAGCTCCGGGCTGTCCAGCGTCGCGAGCTCGGCACCCTTGGCGACCGTATCGCCGGCGTGAACGGAGTAGCTGACGGTACCCGCCGCGATGGCGAACAGTGTCGGACTCACCGCGGCGACCACGCTACCTTGAGCCGACACATCACGCACGAAGTGGCCTTGCTTCACGGTGGTGATGCTCAGGAGGTCGGCGGACACCATGTGGTTTGACCTGGACCAGGAGTGCACCAGCCAGACCAACACCAGCAGGAGGGCTGCTGCGGCGCCGCCAGCGATGAGCCACCGGGTCATTCGGCGCCGTGCAGCGCTGCTGTCCGTTACGGCGGTGTCTTGTGCCGCGGTCGTTCTCACCGCATCGGTGGTCGCGGGGTCGCCGCTGTCGAATCGCCTTAATTGAGTGATTTTCATGCGTGATCCTTCCCGTGAGCACTGCATTGCAGCCGGCGTGCCAGGCTGGCTTTCTTCGGTAAGCTTATGAAATATATGGACTATTCGATCGCTGCAGCGGCGGTGCGGGGCTGCGGGAGCGTCCGGTCGCCGGACACCGGACACTTGCGCGGACACATGCGGACGGGTGGGGCGGACAGGCTCCGCGTCGGCGTCTCGCGAGGGCCGGACACCTGGCGCGCAGCAGCCGATCGCGCGGCGGCATGCGCGCGACTCGCGGCACGCCACGGCGGCAGGCGACGCGCTTCATGTTTGGGCGCTGCTCCTCCATGGCCGCGCGTGCGCGCCAAGCGCGAGCGACGCTCGTGTTTGTTGCGCGAGTTTGAAGCGTTTGTGACAGCCACTGCACGCAAATCGAGCGCCGCCGCGCTTTAGACTCGCTCCGCTTTCGTTTCGGCTTGCATGCTGCGTGGTGTGACGGGCAATCTCGCGCGTGATTTCCATAGGAGGAACAGATGGCCAGTCGCCGTCCGCCGCCCGAATCCCCCCGCCCATCAACTGTTGCCCCATCCACCCCGACCGTCTCAGCCAGCGAGTCTCCGGCTCCAGCCACCAAGACCACGAGCACAACCACGCGTAAGCCCAGAGCTCCTCGCGCTAAGAAGGTCACCGCGCCCGCGACACTGGCGCTGATCGAGATCTCCGCGGATGTCCGGCGCGGCATGATTGCCGAAGCCGCCTATCTCCGCGCGGAGCGCCGCGGCTTCAGCGGTGGCCCCGACAGGGAGCGCGAGGACTGGTTACTCGCCGAGGCTGAGGTAGACGCCCTGTTGAAAGCAGGGCACGACAGCTCGGCGCAGTAAGCGTTCCGAGCCCTTCAGTTTGTAGGACGCTGGCTAGTAGCCGGCGCGTGGTGGCGACGTCGCTTCATCAGTCGCCGCGCCAGGGAGAGGCGGAGCCAGCCCGCTCGGGCAGGCTTACGCCCACACGTTCCGTATGACGCCTCATACTACCGCAGGGTTCTTGCGATCCGGTCGCCTAGGCTGCGGCATCGATGTACCGGCGTCGGCTACTTCTTCGGCGCGGGGGCGGGCGGTGCACCCTCGGGACGCTCTGCGGCAGGGCGTAGGCCATTCGAATAGAAGACCTTGCCCGTCGGGTCAACGAACACCGCGTCATACTCCGGCATCCGGTTGATGATCTCGAGCGCCTTCTCGGGGCCTAGCACAAACGCGGTCTTGGACATCCCGTCGGTTTGCGTGGCCGTCGGCCCGATAATTGTGGCGCTGCGAACCTTTTTCGCCGAGTGGCCCGTCTTCGGGTCGAGGATGTGGTGATAGCGCACGCCGTTCTCGTCGAAGTAACGCTCGTAGTCCCCCGACGTCGACATCGCGGCGTCCGATAGCGGTATGCGTGTGACAACCTTGGTCGGGTCGTCGGGGTGCCGGATAGCGACGAGCCACGCGCGCCCCATGTGATCGCCGATGATTCGCGTATCACCGCCAGCGGTGACGACTGCGTGTTGGATTCCGCGCGCCTTGAGAATGTCGATGCCGTGATCGACGGCGTAACCCTTGCCGATCCCCCCGAGGTCGATGTGCATCCCCTTGTGCTCGAAGAACACGGTGTGGTGCGCCTCGTCGAACTTCATGTTGCGCCAATTGACGGCAGGTAGCGCCGCTTTGATCTGCGCTTCCGTGGGCCGGATGTGCTCCGGGAAGTTGTACATGTAGCCGACGCTGGCGTACGTGATGTCGAAGGCGCCCTCGGTGATCTCCGAGTAGTGCGTCGACAGCTTGATGAGATCGAACAGCTCCTTGTCGACCTGCACCGGGTAATCGGCGGCGTGCTGATTGATCTTGGACAGCTCGCTCTCGGGCTTGTAGTGGCTCATCAGGTCGTCGATGCGCCGCATGTCGGCCATGACCGCATCGATTGACGCCTGCGCGTGGGGCTCGTCTGTGTCCCAGAGCTCCACGTAGATGCGCGTGCCCATGATCGCGTCGCTGCGGTTGTACCATTCTGCGTGCGCAGCACGGGGCAGCGCGCCCACGAGGCCCAGGCAGGTCACCAGGGCGGCGAAACGAATCCCCATTGAGCGAAGTACCTCGGCTAAGTGGCGGCTGCGGCAAGGGTACTACGCCTACCACTGCCGTGGTGTCGGCGCGCAGCCATCGTGAGGCGGCGGCGCGGGCGTTTCGTAAGTGCGCTGCGCGCCAAGGGTTTTTTCGCGGGCCGTGCGGGACGGTGAGCGATATACTGCGCGACTTTTTCCACGGGGCCCACTGATCCATGTGGTTCAAAAATCTCGCGCTGTACCGCTTGCCCGCAGACTGGAACGTGTCCGCCGCCGAGCTCGAAGAAAAGCTCGGTCAGCGCGCGTTGCAGCCCTGCAGTCCGCTCGAAATGCTCAGTCGCGGATGGGTAGCGCCTTCCGGCACGGGCCGCATGCTGCACACGGTGAATCAGCAGCACCTGATCGCGCTCGGCGTCGAGCAGAAGCTGCTGCCGGCGTCCATCATCCGCCACGAGACCGCGCAGCGCGCCGAGGTGCTTGCCGACAGCCAGGGATTCCCTGTGGGTCGTCGCCAGATGCGCGACCTGAAGATGCGTGTGACGGAAGAGCTGCGTGCCCGCGCGCTCACCAAGCGCCGCACGACGAGGGCGTGGATCGACCCGATAAATGGCTGGTTTGTCGTCGACGCGGGTAGTGCGGGTAAAGCTGAAGAGCTGGTCGAAGCGTTGCGCGACCTGCTGGGGTCTTTCGCCGTGCAATTCGTGGAGACGCAGCGTACGCCGCACACGTCGATGGCCGCGTGGCTTACGCACGGCGATGCGCCGGGGCCGTTCGGGATCGATCAGGACCTCGAGCTCCAGACCGCTGACCCGAACAAGGCGACGGTGCGGTACGTCCGGCATCCCTTGGACGGCAAAGAGATCAAAGCCCACCTCGCCAGTGGCAAGTATCCCACCCGCATGGGCCTGACCTGGAACGGCCGCATCGCGTTCGTGCTCACCGAGAAGCTGCTCATCAAGCGAGTCGAGTTCCTCGAGATGGGCAAGGATCCCGCCACCGAGGGTGAGGAAATCAACAAAGACGAGCAGTTCGACATCGACTTCACCGTGATGGCCGGCGAGCTCGCCAAACTTCTCGATGACCTGCTGCAGGCGTTGGGTGGCGACACTTCTCGCCAGGAAACCGCTGCCGCGGCGTAGTCGCCGCGTGCTGGACGCCGACGAGGTGTGACTGCCGCGCACTGCGGATTCGGCCGCGCCGGGTCGAGGCACGAGAGGGTCGTCCCCGGGGGACGGCGTGAATACGTCCCTGTAGCCTCTGGCGCGGCTCCCTGCCGCGCACTGGGGGGCGTCCGCCCCCCATTCTTGGACGACCCTCTCGTGCCTCGACCCACCGCCTCGAGATTACCGCGCGGAGCCGAACGCTGGCTCAGCGCGCGAAATGCCACGGTGATATCGACGTCGATGACCAACTTATAACATTTTGTTTGTGAACAAACACACAGCCTTTTGCTCTGTGTTGTTGCATCGCGTCGGGCCTAGACTGTGCGCCGCTTCCCCAGTTGCTTTGGAGCACGGTCATGAACAAGTTCGAAGATCTCCGTCGGGAGCTCGCACGACTCAATGAGTCAGAGCGTCATGCCATCATTTCGTGGTTGTACCGACTGAACGATAGGATCTACGGTGCCGACAGGGTCGAAGAGACGCGCCCGGCCTACGCAACGCCGTTACCGGAGTTGATGACTCTCGAGGAATTCTTCGAATTCCAGGAGCACAGTCCGATTCCGTACGAGTTCGTGAACGGCATCATTCGTGCCGTCAGTGCTCCCAGCGTTGCCCACTGTCGCGTCGCCCAGAACCTCTACCGCGCCATCGATCCTCACTTGCGCAAGGGCCCCTGTGAAGCCTTCATCGCGGGGGGCGAAGTCAACCTGAGGCTGGGTGAGGACAGGATTGTCTATAAGCCCGATGTATTCGTCGCTTGTGACAAAAATGTATGGGACGAAAAGTGGATTCCAAACCCCCGGTTCGTGGTCGAAGTTCTCTCGCCCTCAACCCAACAGATTGATCGCAGGGAAAAGGCGGCCAACTACCGACGTGTACCCTCGATGGAGGAGTACGTCATCGCATCACAAAAACGCGCTGAGCTGATCATCTATCGACGCGTCGCGCACTGGTTGCCCGAAATCGTCAGCGGCGACCGCGCCATCGCCGAGTTCCGCTCGCTGGGTGTTTCGATTCCGCTCGGCACCATCTACGAGGACGTCTTTCGCGACGGGACACCATCGTCTGACGATGATTGACCGGCGCGCAACGCGCGAGCGGACGAAGCGGCTGTGCGGTGCGCAATGCGATGCGGGTGGTCCCCGGCTGGCCTCACACGCGCCGGGGCTGTGCGCCGAGCGACACGAGTCGCGCCGCGGGCCGGCGCTAGCCGGCGGCTAACGACTGGTCGAGCGTGTCAACGAGCAGGTCGACCTCGGCCAGTCCGATCGTCAGCGGCGGCCGAATCTTCAACACATTCGCCTCGCGCCCCGTGGTGCCGACGAGCACGCCGCGGCGCTTGAGGTCGTTGACAACACGAGTCGCCTCCTGCCGCGGAGGCAACTTCGAACCAGGATGGGCCGCCAACTCCACACCAACGAACAACCCGGCCCCACGAACCTCGCCCACCCACGGATATCGCGACGCCAGCCGGAGCAGTCCAGCGCGAAGGTGCTCGCCGCTAGCCCGAGCGTTGGCCACCAACCGCTCGCGCTCGATGACATCAAGCACCGCCAACCCCACCGCGCAAGCCACCGAATTCCCACCAAACGTATTGAAATACCGTGTCCGCCGAGCGAACGCCTCGAGCAGGGCAGGCCGCGCGGCGAGGGCCGAAACAGGGTGCCCATTCCCCATGGGCTTCCCCATCGTCACGAGGTCCGGCACCACGCCATGTCGTTGAAACCCCCACATGTGCGTCGCGGTCCGCCCAAACCCCGGCTGTACCTCGTCAGCAATGAACAATCCGCCCGCCGCACGGATTTCAGCGACGGCGGCCGCGAGAAAACCAGGCGGGTCCACGGCAATCCCATCACTGGAAAAAATCGAGTCGACCAACAGCGCCGCCGGCCGAATCCCATCTGCGCGCATCGTCTCGATACACCGCCGAACCCGATCGCCAAACGACGCCGCGCCTGCAGCGCCAAGCGGCGGAGCTACCGCATACACTCCCGGCCCAAGCGGAGTCCCATCCTCAGGTGACATCCCTGCAATAACATCTGTCGTCCCGTGATACGCAAAGTCAGTGATAATGAATCCGGTGCCCCCGTCACCACTTTGCTTATCCGCACCGCAAGATCGTTAGCCTCACTCCCCGTGCACGCGTAAACGACATTACCGATCTCAGCCGGCAACGTCGCAAGCAGTTTTTCCGCGAGCGCCAGAGGCTGCTCGCCCAGATACCGGGTATGGGTGTTGAGCGTCCGGGCCTGCCGCGCGAGCTCAGCCACGACGTACGGGTGGCAGTGCCCAACAACCGGAACGTTGTTATAGGCATCCAGATACCGACGCCCCCGGGCATCGAACATCCAAACACCCTCCGCACGCACGATGTGCAGAGGCTCGTCGTAAAACAGAACGTACGTGGGCCCCAACGCCCGCGTGCGCCGCGCAAGCAGGTCGTCGTCGGCACCGCCACTCACAGCGGCATGTCCGTAGACAACAACTCCGCCGCGAGCTGCACTCGCGAGCGAATGACCGCCGGCTCCAGGTCGGAGTAGTGCGCCCCATCGGGATTACGGCGCCGGTGCCAGGCCCCGACGACGACATCAGTCAAAATCCGGCCGGCAATGAGGGGATTCAACAGGACGAGCTCCGCGGGCAACAGGGGCGTGATGTCATGATAAGCCATGACCACGTCGGCAATGGCGTCACGCAACGAGCCGGCACCAGCGTTGGTCACCGCGCCGCGCCCGTCGCCGCCCGCCTTGGCGGCACCGCCGCCCGCGCCCCTGACCAC